>Ga0316226_1001710_pt1 | contig 22583 bp, 24 predicted proteins | sample TBH18017metaG_FD_206009 | JGI IMG/M metagenome (GOLD analysis project Ga0316226, IMG submission 206009) | Freshwater microbial communities from Trout Bog Lake, Wisconsin, USA - TBH18017 | ecosystem: Environmental > Aquatic > Freshwater > Lake > Hypolimnion/Profundal zone | place: USA: Wisconsin...
GTCTCGCGGAGTGCCACAACTCCAACAACTGTCGAATGTATCCTCGGACTCTTCTTTGCACTTTTGGCAAATCCACATAATAAATATCCTATTCGTCAGCCTATGGATAATCAACTCCGCCGTTAGGCTGGTGACAGCGGAAAACTCTGCGAACGCCCATAAAAAAGCCACGAAACGCTCCATGCTTCTCGACTGCAAGAATCATGTAGCAAGAACACCTCGGCTCGAAGCGACAGGTATCGCGCAAACTTTGCGGTGCCCACTTCTGATAGTGTCTCACCATATTGACGATTGCTGTCTTCATGTGATGTGCGAAGTGGCCTAACGAAAAAAGCTGAGCCACCGCCGACTCGCGACGTGAACCGCGACAGCGGAACTGACAGCGCCAACGGCGGTTGGCTCCGGCGACTTGTTAGACCACAGCTTCATAATCGCCAATATGCAAAGTATGATAACAAACCAAAACGGCATCCATATACCAGAAAACGTCTCTCCCCACTCGTCACGCTGGCCAAAACCAAAAGAACCAAATGTATGCCGATCATTTTGGAGAATCTCCGTCGTGTCACCAACTACATCGTCAGTGTAACTTGGCGCGTATTTTTCGCTCGTAATCCAAAATCCAGGACGAGGAATGCTCTGCGGATAAAATACTACGGGCATAATCAATCCACAAGCTATGTGAATGTGCAGCGAAACTGACTCTGTGCCAACATGGAGAATATAAAGCCGGCGCTCACTTGCTATCCAGAGTAGAAACAATATGGCGGTGAATAGCGCCAAACACGCAAGCAACGCCGAACGAAAGCAAATGCGTCTAACTGGATGTTGAGTATCTGACATGATGCGTGCGAATGTGGCCTAACAGATAATGGACGACGGCCTATGTAGCCTATCCTTTTTCATGAAACGACACTAGACTCGACGAAAAGCGATGTCCAGCATAAATTTAGGTTGTTTATGGCTCTGCAACCGCATTTAGCAAACACGACGCGTCCGCCACTGGACAAGCTGTTGCCTATTCCCAAGGGCAAACTCAAAGATCAGTTTCATGAGGTCGCGCGGTTCAAGCATCTTTCGGCGCGCACGGAGACGACGTATTGGGAATGGGTGGTGCGGTATCTCAAATTTCACAAGGAGCGGGTCGGAGCATGGCGGCATCCGCGGGATTTGGGCAGCCGGGCGGTGACGCCGTTCCTGACCTGGCTGGCGACGGAGCGGGATGTTTCCATTTCCACGCAAAATCAGGCGTTGAATTCCCTGTTGTTTCTCCATCGGGAGGTGTTGTCGCTGCCGATGGTGGCGGGGGATTTTGTGCGGGTGCGGCGGGCGCCCGGCGTGCCGACGGTGTTGACGCGGGAGGAGGTGCGGGAACTGTTGGGCGCGATGTCGGGGACATATCAGTTGATGGCGCGATTGCTGTATGGGACAGGGATGCGGTTGTTGGAACTATTCCGGTTGCGGGTGAAGGATGTGGATTTTGCACGGGGGCAAATCATCGTGCGGGCGGGCAAGGGGGCGAAGGATCGGGTGACGATGTTGCCGGATTCGTTGCGCGAGCCGTTGCAGCGGCATCTGGCGGGGGTGCGATTGCAGCACGATGATGATTTGAAGGAAGGTTACGGTCAGGTCGCCCTGCCGCCGGGTTTGGGGCGGAAGTATCCGAACGCAAGCCGCGAGTGGATGTGGCAGTGGGTGTTTCCTTCGGCCAACCTCTCCACCAATTCCGAACTGGGTTTTACCGGCCGCCATCATCTGGCGGAAAACGGGTTGCAACGGGCGGTCAAGGAAGCCTTGCAGCGAACGACAATCAACAAAGCGGCCACCTGCCACACACTGCGCCATTCGTTTGCCACGCATCTGCTGGAAGGCGGGACGGACATTCGGCAGGTGCAGGATTTGCTCGGTCACAAGAACGTGGCGACGACGCAGATTTACACGCATGTCATGCAGAAACCGGGCATCGGCGTGCGCAGTCCGCTGGACGTTTGAACTGGCCGTTTGCCGCCGGGTCAACGGAACCAAAAAAACATAAACAGCCCCACCAGCAGCAGCGCCGTAAGCCACCAAACCCAATGGATGCCGCGCGGTTTTGGACTGCGGGAACCAAATTCTTCCTTCACGAAGTTTTCGTAGTTAAAATTCTCCTCGGGAATTCCCAGGTTGTCGGCGTGGGCGGCATCCGACCAGCCGGTCGTTTCATCCGCGCCGCAGCCGGGACAGGCCTTGGCGTGGCGCGGCACCACCGCGCCGCAGTTGGGACAAACCTCGGGGGGCATTTTTGAAGTGCGGAGTTCGGAATTCGGAGTGCGGAATGGATTGACGGCGCTGGTTTTAATTCCGCGCTCCGCACTCCCCATTCCGCATTGGATTCATCCGCCCACGCCCGCGTATTCCTCGTCGGTGCGCAGGTCGAGGCCCATCAGGACGTAGTCGTGCGTGATGGCCTGCATGTCCTTGACGTAGTCGTCGAGGCGGACGAGCTGGTTGAAGCCGAGCATGGCGAACATCTTCATGGCCGCCTCCTGTTCCGCGATGAAGGCCGCCTCCACGCGTTCGAGGCCGGCGCGGCGGGCGATGTCGAGCGTCTCCTCGACCAGCTTGGTGGCGAGGCCGCGCCCGCGAAAATTGGGATGCACCAGCACGCTCACGCGGCCGATGTGGCGCTTCCAGCCGCCGAGCCGCTGGTGCAGCGTCGCCACGCCGACGATCTTGTGGTCCACCACGCCGAGCAGCGGCAGGTTGCGGCCCACGTCAATGTTCTTGCACCAGTCATGGATCACCTTCAGGTCCTGCACGCGGTGCTTGATGAACATCCGTTCGCGCTCGGGGATGTCGAGGAAGAGCTGGTGAAATTCCTTCTCGTCGTCGGCCTTGAGCACGCGCAGGGTGGCCTTCTTGCCGTCCTTGAGCGCGATGTGCCGGGGAAATGACTGGAGTTCGAGTTCGATGCTGAATGACATAATTGTTCTGGTTCCTTTGCCACCCGCACTCTGCGCCGGGCGCGCGGTTTGCGCAATAAAAATTTTCAGCGGAAGGCCGATTTGCCCGCGATGCCCGTGGCCGGATGGAAGGAATTCAGCTTCACCTGCGCCGGGTCGAGGCTCCAGCGGGCGGCGAGCTGCGGCACTTTTTCAAAGTTCGCCTCCGCGTCGTGCCGCGCTGACGAAGGTTCGCCGTAGCCGGACAGCTTCACGTCTGCCTCGATTTCCGGGAGCGTCTCGGTGCCCTGGTTCCAGACCGTCCCGTCCGCCCAGGCGTAGGCGCGCGTCACGCAGCCGTCGTCCAGCCGCGCCCAGGCGTGGTGGCGCAGCCGCCGGCTTGCGTAAAAATACTGCACATGGCCGAGCTGCCGGCTCAAGGCCGTGAGAAACAGGAACGTCGCATCCACGTCGTCCGTGGGATTGGGCAGGCCCTGGCCGGTGACAATCACCCAGCCGTGGACGCGCGGGCTGATGAAAAATTCGTGGCCGCCCGACAGGCCTTCCGCCCACGAGCACGGCTCGGTGCGGCCCAGCCCCAGCGCCAGCCGCACGGCCTCCGGCGCAACGGCGCGGATGGCCAGCCAGCTTTCGGGGCGGCGCACGGCGGGCGGCGGGAACAGGGAAATATTCTGCGCCGGCGAAAGAATTTGTTTTTGCACGAGCCGGTCACGGCGATGCACCGCCAGCATCCAGCCCAGCACCATCAGGCCGAAACCCAGCGCCAGCCCCAGCAGGGCGAGGAACAGCAGCGAAATGAAATCAACCTGACTCACGCCCTAAATCTAATCCGGCTTTTGGCCGATTCAAATTTTTTGTGGCAGCTTGTGGCGGCGGTCTGTGTCCGCCGGCGTGTGCCGGGAAATTTGGAGGGGACGGCGGTCGCAGACCGCCGCTACAGGCTGGCCGCCAGCCAGGCCAGATACTTCGCATTGCCCGCGCGCAGCGGCAGGACGAGAAACTCCGGCGTGTCGTAGGGATGCCGGGCGACGACGAGTTTTTCCAGCGCGGCCAGCCGGGACTTCTGTGTCTTGAGGATGAGCAGCACCTCCGCGCTGGATTCAATTTTCCCCTGCCACCGGTAATGCGACTCGATTTTGGGGACGAGATTGGCGCAGGCGATGAGCCGGGCATTTAGCGCGGCCTGGGCCAGCGCGCGCGCTGTCTTCAAATCCGGCGCGGTGACGAGGACGAGGGCGAAGGCGGGTTTCATTTCTGTCTGAAGAATTTGCCAAAGGGCACAACTAAAAGTGAACCAACTCCAGACTGGTCTTGAATAATTGGGCTGCAAATTTTCTCAATTTGTTCAATCACGGCATTAAGTTTTTCCTTAATTACATCATTTTCTTCTGCACCTTCCCAAAACATGCCTTCATATTTATGCATTTCTTCCAGATGTCTTTTGAATTCATCATCAGTCATTTTTACTCTGCCTTGCCGAGGCCAATAGAATGTGCCTAACCGATTGGCGGCTATAAATAGGTCAGCGATTAAAATGCGAAGGTCATTAAATGGTTTTTCTGTTTTTTTTGCCAAAGCGCGCCATGAAACGATACCGAATTACAACAAGTTTATTGAATATTTCTTGCTCCTTTTCGTAGCGCTCAAAAATAACGTAGGCTCTATCTAGCAATTCTTTCTGTTCGGGCGTTTCATATTCTCCAGGTTTTCTGGTTTTGCCTTCTTCGTTCTGATGCCACGGAGTTCGGATTCGACCGACCGCATCGCGCGCTTGATAAAATAAAGTCAAAACATCCTCGGCCAGATCGATTTTTCTTTTGCCAACATATTCACGTCTCCACGCATCCACGCCTAAAACAATTGATAGACAGGCAAAGATGACAGAAACGCTTTGAAGTATTTGGGCAATTTCCATTTTGATTAAGTTAGTAATTCAATTTACCGAATCCGGTTTATTTCACGCCTCTTTTCTGTTTAAGTCAAGCCATGGACGCCGCCCTGCCGCCGCTCACCGCCAGCACGCTTTACCTCGTCGCCACGCCGATTGGCAACCTCGAGGACATCACGCTCCGCGCGCTGCGCGTCCTGCGCGAGTGCGACGTGGTCGCCGCCGAGGACACGCGGCATTCCGGGCAGTTGCTCAAACATTTCGGCATCAGCAAACCGCTCCTGAGCTATTTCCAGTTCAACGAGGCGCGGCGCAGCGAGGAAATCATCGAGCGGCTCCGGCGCGGCGAGAAGGTCGCGCTCGTCACGGACGCCGGCAGTCCCGGCATCAGCGATCCCGGCGAACGCGTGGTGAAAGCCGCCATCGCCGCCGGCTTTCGCGTGGAAGCCGTGGCCGGCCCGTGCGCGCTCATCGCCGGCCTCACCGCGAGCGGCTTGCCGACGGAGGAATTTCATTTCGTCGGCTTTCTGCCGCACAAGTCCGGCCAGCGACGCAACAAATTGGAATCACTCAAAACAATTGAAGGCACCTTGGTTTTCTACGAGTCGCCGTATCGCATCGAAAAACTTCTGGGCGAACTGAACGAGGTGTATCCCGACCGCGACGTGGTGCTGGCGCGCGAGCTGACGAAAAAGTTCGAGGAGTTCCTGCGCGGCAAGCCGGCGGCGCTGCTGGAGATTGCGGCGAAGCGCAGCCTGAAAGGGGAGTTTGTGGTGCTTTGTAGCGGCGCTCTATGAGCGTCGCGTCGGCGGTCACAGACCGCCGCTACATCGCCGGAGATTTTCGTAACCGCCCCATTGCCTTCGCGGTCTGCGTTGGCAATAATTATTGCCGAACCATCTCAATATGAATTCACCCCGCCCCTTCACCCGCCGCAGTTTTCTCAAGACCGCCCTGGTCGCCGGCACCGCGCCGCTGGTCCTGCGCTCCGGCCTGTTCGCCGCCGAGGCCGCGCCCAGCAAACAGATCACGCTGGGCTTCATCGGCATTGGTGCGCAGGGCAGCGGCCTGCTGGGCGCCTGCCTGCCGCGCGCGGATTTTCGCGTGCTGGCGGTGAGCGACGTGGACGGGACGCGGCGCGGCCTCGCCCGGAAAAAAGTCGAGGCGCACTACGCCAAGGCCGCGAAGTCGGGCGATTACAAGGGCTGCGATGATTACGCCGATTTTCGCGAGCTGCTGGCGCGGCCGGACATTGACGCCGTGGTCATCGCCACGCCGGATCACTGGCACGCGCTCATCGCCATCGCCGCCGCGAATGCGGGCAAGGACATCTACTGCGAGAAGCCGATGGCGCACACGATTCTCGAAGGCCGCGCGATGGTGAACGCCGTCCGCGCGAACAGGCGGATTTTCCAGCTCGGCTCCATGCAGCGTTCGATGGGCGAGTTCCGCGCGGCGTGCGAACTCATCCGTAACGGCGTGATCGGCAAGGTGGCCAAGGTGGATGCCGCCGTCGGCGGCCCGCCGGTTTTCTGCAACCTGCCGGAGGAAACCATGGAGCCGGGGCTGGATTGGGATCTCTGGCTCGGCCCGGCGCCGCTGCGGCCTTACAACTCCATCTTGAGCCCGCGCGGTTTTCCGAAAGGTTTTCCCGACTGGCGGCGTTACCGCGAATACGGCGGCGGTGGCGTGTGCGACTGGGGCGCGCATCATTTTGACATCGTGCAATGGGCGTTCGGCTTTGACGACAGCGGGCCGGTGGAATTTTTCCCGACGGCGGATCCGAAAGGCGAATCCGGCGTGCGCTGGCGTTACGCCACGGGCCTGGAAGTCACGCACCAGAAAGGCAACGGCATCACGTTTTACGGCAATCAGGGGAAGATTTATGTGAACCGCCGCAAGTTCCAGCTCTGGCTTGGCGACAAGCTCAAGGCGGAGACGATGGACGACTATTCGCCGCTGCTCAAGGAGCTGTTGCCGCCCAACGCCGTGCGGCTTTATCGCAGCACCAACCAGATCGCCGACTGGGTGAAGTGCATGAAATCCCGGGAGCTGCCCGTGTGCGACGTGGAGACCGGCCAGCGTTCGGCGACTGTCTGCAATCTCGTCAACCTGGCTTATTTCAACCAGAAAATCATCAAGTGGAATCCGCAGACGGAATCCTTCGTGGACGGCACCGGCGCAGCGGGCTGGCTCACCCGCGACTACCGCGCGCCGTGGAAACTGTCGTGAATGAGAGCCGGGAGCGCTGGCTTCCAGCCGGCGAGTTCGGAAATCATGTGTTCACGCCGGCAAGATGCCGGCGCTCCCAGCGTCACCATTTGAAATGGGGCGACTGGCGCAGGAACTTTTTCGGGTTCGCAAAAATCACTTGGTCAATCGCGCCGGCGAGATGGCCGCGCTTCTTCATCTCCAGCGCCGTCTTCGGCACGGCCAGCGGATCGCTCACGCCCCAGTCGCACGCGCTGTTCAGCCAGATTTTTTCGCTGCCGTAGGTTTCCAAAATATCAATCGCGCGCGCCGGCGTGCATTTCGTTTCGGGATACAGCGTCATGCCCGCCCACATCCCGCAGTCCAAAACCATTTCCACCGTGTGCTCCTCAACATGGTCAATGATGACGCGCGCCGGCGAAATGCGTTTATCATTTTTCAAAACGTCGAGAATCAACCTTGTTCCCTTGAGCTTGTCTTCGAGATGCGGCGTGTGGACGAGAATCAATTGTTTGTATTTCGCCGCCAGTTCCACCTGCATTTCCAGCACGCGCAGTTCGTTGCGGGAATTTTTGTTCAGCCCGATCTCGCCGATGCCGAGGACGTTCGGGCGGTCGAGAAACTGCGGGATGAGCGCGATGACTTCCTCGGCCAGCTTCACGTCCTCGGCCTCCTTGGAATTGATGCAGAGCCAGCAGAAATGTTTCAGGCCGAACTTGGCGGCGCGCTTCGGCTCGTGCTCGGTGAGCTGGGCGAAGTAATCATGGAAGCCGTCCACGGAACTGCGGTCGAAGCCCGCCCAGAACGCCGGTTCGCAGACGGCCGCGCAGCCGGCGAGCGCCATGCGCTCGTAATCGTCCGTCGTGCGGCTGACCATGTGGGCGTGCGGTTCGATGTAGCGCATAATTCTTTAGCCACAGATTTTCACAGATGAAACACAGATGGGGAAAGCTTTGAAACCCCCAGTTTGTTTTATTTGTGCTTCATCTGTGAAAATCTGTGGCTAAAAATCACAGCGCCGCCAGCACTTCCGCGGCGTGTTCCTCCGGCTTCACCAGCGGCCAGATTTTTTTGATCTTGCCGTCCGGGCCGATGAGGAACGTCACGCGATAAATACCTAGGTATTTGCGACCCATGAAACTTTTTTCGCCCCACACGCCGTAAGCCTCGACGATTTTTTTGTCCTCGTCCGCCAGCAGCGTGAACGGCAGCTTGAACTTCTCCACGAACTTGTCATGCGACTTCACCGGGTCGGTGCTGACGCCGAGGATGACCACGCCCTTTTTCTTGAACTGCGCGAACTCGTCGCGGAAGGCGCAGGCCTCCTTGGTGCAGCCCGGCGTGTCGTCGCGCGGATAAAAATAGAGGACGACGTTTTGGCCGAGATAGTCGGCGAGCGAAATTTTCCCGCCGCCGCAGGTCGCCACGGTGAAGTTCGGGGCGGCGTCGCCCGCCTTCAGTTTGAGTTCAATTGCTTTCGCCATAATTTATCGGCCACAGGTTGGCACAGCTGAAACCCGGATAAAAACCAAAAAAATATGTTTCGCCCCGCGTTTCCCAGCCGGTGTTTCCTCTGCGCCCGTCGGCGGCTAAAGCATCGTCTCGTTGACGCGCTGGATGCTCACGGCTTTGCCGCTCGCGTCGTCAATCCGGATGAGCGCGCCCAGCAGGTGCACCCGGTTGCGCGCCACGTCAAACCGCTGCGGCATCCCGGTCAGGAATTTCTTCAGCACCGGCTCGATTTCGCGGCCCAGGCAGCCGTCCTGCGGCCCGGTGAAACCCGCGTCGCTCAGATACGCCGTGCCGTTGGGCAGGATCTGCTCGTCCGCCGTCTGCACATGGGTGTGCGTGCCCACCACCGCGCTCACGCGCCCGTCGAGAAACCGTCCGAACGCAATCTTCTCCGAGGTCGCCTCGCCGTGGAAATCCACGAAAATAATTTTGGTCTGCTCGCGCAGGCGGTTCACCGCTTCGTCGGCGGTGGTGAACGGATTTTCCATCGGCGGCATGAAGACGCGGCCCTGCACGTTCATCACGCCGATGGGCGGCAGGTTGCGGACTTGATAGACATTCGCGCCGCGCCCAATCACGCCCTCCGGATAATTCAGCGGACGCAAAAAGCGCGGCTCGCTGTAAAGCAGCTCGGACACCGTCTTCTGGTCCCACAGATGGTCGCCGCTGGTGATGACGTCCACGCCGGCGGAAAACAATTCCCCGGCGATCGGCGGCGTGATGCCGTTGCCGCCGGCGGAGTTCTCGCCGTTGGCGATGACAAAGTCCAAGGCGTGCTCGTCCCGCAGGCGCGGCAGGATGGACTCGACGGCCTTGCGTCCGGGTTCGCCCACGATGTCGCCGATGAAGAGAAGTTTCACGCGGAAGATTTAACCACGAAACACACGAAAGACACGAAAAGAAATCATGTCCGGCTTTGAAGTCCGGCTTTACGCGAACGGCCAAATAAAATTCTTCGTTCCCGCGTCCGTTTGTGGTTAGACTTTTCGCCACATGAAGTGGACACAAACCTTGATTCCGACCCTCCGCGAAGCGCCGTCTGACGCGGAAATCGTCTCGCACAAACTGCTCCTGCGCGCCGGCCTTATCCGCAAGCTCGCCGGCGGCGTCTATACTTTTCTGCCGCTCGGACTGCGCGTGTTGCGCAAGGTGGAACAAATTATCCGCGAAGAAATGGATCGCGCCGGGGCCGTCGAGGTGCTCATGCCGGCGTTGCAGCCGCCGGAAATTTGGGAGGCGAGCGGTCGCGCGGAAACGGCCAGCAATGTTCTCTTCAAGGTCAAGGATAGCTCTGGTCGCCAATGGTTTTTGAGTCCGACCGCCGAGGAAGTCATCACGACGTTGGCGGCGAACGAAATCAATTCGTATCGCCAGTTGCCGAAGAACTTTTATCAGATCAGCCTGAAGTTCCGCGACGAGATCCGCCCGCGCTTCGGCCTGATGCGCGCAAAGGAGTTCATCATGAAGGACGCGTATTCGTTCGACACCACGGACGAGAACGCGATGGCGGCCTACAAGAAAATGTATGACGCCTACACGCGCATCTTCGCGCGCTGCGGATTGCAGACGTTTCCCGTGGAGGCCGACACCGGCGTCATCGGCGGCAGCCATTCGCACGAGTTCATGGTGCCCGCCGAGACCGGCGAGAACGAAGTCGCCTTCTGCGAGGCGTGCGGCTACGCGGCGAACATCGAGAAGGCGACCAGCGGCATCCCGAAGACGGCGGCGCGCGAGATGGGCGCGGCGGCGGAGAAGTTTGCCACGCCCGGCGTGGTGACGATTGAGGCGTTGAGCAAGGAGCCTTACAAGGTTCCGGCGAATCGCCAGATCAAGACACTCGTTTATATCGCCGACTCGAAACCGATTATCATTCTCATCCGTGGCGACGACCAGTTGAACGAGACGAAACTTTTGGCGAAGACGGGGGCGGTCGCCGCGCGTCCGGCGACTTCTGATGAAATCTTCCTGCTGTTGGGCGCTCGTCCCGGAAGCCTTGGCGCTGTAAATCCAAATTTTGAATCACGAGACGAACGAGAAGCTCTTTTGCAGACACGCCAAGCGAACGGACTGGATAATTTCAAGGTGTTTGCCGACGAGCGTTTGCAGGGCGCGAACGACATGACCACCGGCGCGAACGAGGACGGCTTCCACTTGAAGAACGTCTCTATCGAGCGCGACATCAAGGTGACGGCGTGGTTTGATTTGCGGACGGTTTCCGCCGGCGAGCCGTGCGTGAAATGCGCCAAGCCGTTGAAGATCCGCCGCGCCATCGAGGTCGGCCATGTTTTCAAGCTGGGCACGAAATACAGCGAGGCGTTGGGCGCGACGTTCCTTGATGTGGACGGTTCGCGCAAGCCGAGCGTGATGGGCTGCTACGGCATCGGCGTCACGCGCACGTTGCAGGCGATCATCGAGCAGGGGAATGACAAGGACGGCGTCATCTGGCCGTTGAGCGTCGCGCCGTATCAGGTGTGCCTCACGCCGCTGGCCGTTGCGCCGGAAAGTGAAGCGATGAATCTGGCGGAAAAATTTTATTCGGAACTGACGGCCAAAGGCGTTGACGTGATTCTCGATGATCGAGATGAACGTCCGGGTGTGAAATTCAAGGACTCGGAACTCGTGGGCTTTCCCATCCGCATCGGTCTCGGTGAGAAATCTCTGGCGAAGGGCGAGGTGGAAATCAAGCCGCGCAACGGCGCGATGCAGTTCGTGAAGATCGAGGAGGCCGTGGAAGCGGTGCTCCGGCTAATTGCGGCTTCGGGTGTTTAAATCCCCGTTCTTTTATTCCTAATATGCTGCCGGTTCAGAGCGAACCCGGTAATACCGGGCGGCCAAAGACGCCTCGCCGCTGGTCAACGCTGTGAAATCATCCACAAATGTGTAGGTGGACGCGGTGGAGTTGGTCTCAATCCAGGTGCCGAAGCCATTGCTGGCATTGGTGAATGTGTTCCAGCCCGACGAAGTGGTTGGCAATTGATCGGCATATTGGATGGTATACTTATAGCCCGGCACGGTGCTAACGGTGACATTAAATGCCGGCGCGTTGGAGGAGGCCAGCGAGTAGGCGGCATTCACAATCTGAAAAGCCCCATTTCCATAGGCATTGTAACCGTAGGCGAACAACGGATTGTAACCGGAATCGCCCACGTTGACCGGCACCTGATTATTCCGGGGCCAGGAAAAAGAAAGCATCCCCCGCGGGGAGACATCGCCAAACAGGACATCCGCCACGCCCTCGCCTTCCGTGCCCGGAAGCCAAGCCGCAATGAAAGCGTCCCAGTTGGTGACCTGGCTTTCAACATACATCGGGCGGCCCGAGACCAGTATGACAATTACCGGAATGCCCGCCGCGTGCATATTGGTGATGGTCAGCAGGTCGGCGGCGGACAGGAACAGGTTTTGCGTGTCGCCCGCGCCCTCGGCGTAAGGCGTCTCGCCCACCACGGCGATGCCGACGTTCGCGCCGGCGGCGCCGGCGCCATCCAGCGAATAGGTCACGGCGGTGCCGGCCGAGACCGCATTGGAAATTCCCTGTAAAATTGTGGTTCCGGTGGTGGTGGCACCCGAGGCACCTTGCCAGGAAATGGTCCAGCCTCCGCACTGGTTGCCAAGGTTGTTGGCATTTTTCCCGGCCACGTGGATCCGGGACAGGTTCTTGGGCAGCGGAATCAGGTTGGAATTATTTTTCAACACCACCAGCGATTCCGCCACAGCCTGCCGGGCGACGGCGCGATGAGCCGCGCTGCCAACATCGGCCAGAAACTGGCGGCGCGCATACGGTTGTTCAAACACTCCGGCTTGAAATTTCACGGTCAGAATGCGGCTCACCGCATCGTCCACCCGGTTGCTGGCCACCCGCCCGGACAGGACCGCCCCCTTCAGGTTAGTCAGGAAGGTCTTGTAGACATCCGGCACCATGACCATATCAATGCCGGCGTTGACCGCCTTCACCACCGCGTTGGAGTAATTTGAATCGATGGCGTTGATCCCGGCCCAGTCGGAAATTACAAAACCATTGAATCCCATCTGCCCTTTGAGCACGTTGGTGATCAGGTTGGTGTTCGTGTGCATTTTCACGCCGTTCACGCTGGAGAAGGAGACCATAATTGTCATGGCCCCGGCAGAGATGGCCGGCTGGTAGGGAGCCAGAAACAGCGCCTGAAAGGTGGCGTCGTCGGCCACCGTATTCCCCTGGTCAATCTTGCCGCCGGCGCCGGTGCCCCAGAGCGTGCCGCCATCGCCGGCAAAATGTTTCGCGCAGGCCAGCACGTTGGTGGCGGTGCCCTGAAAACCGGTAATCTCGGCGGCCCCCATCTGGCCGACCAGGCCGGGCAGTTCGCTGAAACTTTCGTAGCTACGACCCCACCATTCGTTCCGCGAAACGGCAATCGTCGGGCCAAAGGCCCAGTTCACGCCCGTGGCCACGACCTCCTCCGCCGTCACCTGGGCAGCGCGGGTCATCAAAGCCGGGTCGCGTGTGGCGCCCATCCCGATATGGTGCGGAAAAATGGTCGCTCCAAAAACGTTGTTATGGCCGTGCACCGCGTCACTGCCATAGAGAATGGGAATTCTCAAACGGGTGCTCAGGGCATAGGATTGAAAAGTATCGGTCATGTCGGCCCACGCCTGCGGAGTATTGGGGCTGGGCGCCTCGCCGCCTCCGCTTAACACGGAACCCATCAGGTAATTTTTTACATCGGCCGCCGGAATATACCCTTTGCTGGCCTGGCACATCTGCCCGACTTTTTCATCCAGCGTCATCTGGCCCAGCAGGTCGGCCACCCGCGCGCTGACCGACGCACTGGAATCCAGGTAGGTCGAGATGGCATTCGTGTAGGCGCTGATCTCAAATTCATCAATATTGAAGTTCGCGGTCAGAAAATCCAGGCGCAGTTGATGCGTCCCGGCGGTGAGATTAAAGGGTGCGGAGGAAACCAAGTTGGTCCAGGCCAGCCCATTGGCGGTTCCCGAGATGTTGACCATGTTGACCGTGTTGGTGTCCACCGACAGACGGAGAGTCATGGTGGTGTTCGTGCTGGCCACCCGGTAGCGCACCTGGTATTTCCCGGCCGCCGCCACCGTCGCGGTGTAGCGCAGCCATTCGACAGCCTGGATGCCGCTCACATAATAATTGTTGTCGGCGTTCGTGCTATAAAAAACATCCACATCATCGGTCCGATAAACCCCGCCGGCATTGCCTGAAGTTGTGTCGTGGTAGGCCACGCTCTCACCGCCCAGGTCGTAGTCCTCCGCTTGGATGATTCCGGGCACGGGGTGCGACTGGCCCCAGACGCGGAGCCCGGATGAAAATATCAAAGCCAAGGCTAAGTTTACGGATTGCTTCATATATTTCCTTTGCCGCAGATGTTTTTAACGGCCTCGCCGGGCCATTTGCTGCACTTGCGGAAGCCTGGGTTGAAGCCTTGGTTCGTTAGCATCGGATAAGGCGCGTCCGGCTTCATTGTTGCCGACTATGCTGGATTCAGTTTTTGATGGCAACAGCAATATTTTATAAGCTTGCCGACTGACACGAAAATGGCGCGTTAGGCAAGGCCAAGTCAGTTTTGTGATTAGCTTCGCGGCAGCGGATGGAAGATGAATTGCGCCGGCACCTGCGCCGCCGGGTCCAGCTCCATTATGTAATAGCCACCGTCGTTGAGCAGTTCGATGCCCGATAGCGCGGGACAGAGCCGCACCTTAAACGGCCACCAGTGATGCGCCTCGTGCAAAGCCGAAGTCAGCCGGCGGACGGTGTGCCCCAGAAACCGGACGGTCGGAATGCCGGAAAGCAAACGGCTCTTCCACAGCACCAGCCGCGTGTGCAGGTGGCCGAGGACGGTCTGTTCAATCTGTGGCAGGCGCCGGCGCACGGATTCTTCGCGCCACAAAAAGGGCAGGGCGGTCGGGTCGTGGCAGAACAAGATGACGCGCTGCTGCGGCTGGAGCTGGTCGAACGCGGCGCGGATTTCGGCGAGGTGCGCTGACCGCAGTTTGAGCCACTCTTCCCATTCTTCCGGCAAGGCGTCGGACTGGTGGGCGGGCAGGGCAATCAGTGGCGAGGCGACGCCCAGCAGAAGATAATTTCCCACATTGAATTTCCAGAACGCCGGCAGGTGGAGCGCTTCGGTGGCCTGCGCCCAACTGGCGAGGCGCATCCCGCCGTGGCCGCCGAAGATGGACAATTTGCCCAGCTCATGGTCGCCCAAGGTGAATTGGATGCGGTCGCCAAACTTCGCACGCAGCTTGCCGACGCAAACCTGCGCGCTGTCAAAGGCCGCCGGGTCGCTCACGCCGACGAAGCCGCTGTCGCAGGAATAATCGCCGTTGGCCACGACGAAATCCGCCGAGCCGGCGGCGTCCAGGAACCGTTCCAGTTGCGGCGCCTGCGCCAGCGGGTGGCGCATCCAGATGAAATGGCGGTAAAGCCAGACGCCGGCGCGCAGCAGCGGGTTGGCGATCAGACGCGACTCGAATTCATGCCCCCGGGCGCGTTCGTGCGCGCCGGCGTAGTGGATGTCGCTCACGATGGCGACCTTGAACCGGGCTGGCGCGCTGGCTTCCATCGCGGGCATCGTTCAGGCCTGAACGCGGGCATCGAGGCAGTCGCGGACGACCTTGGTGAGTTCGGCGGTGCCGTAGGGTTTCTGGATGAAGCTGGCGTTGGTGCGTTCGAGCAGTTCGGGGCTGATCTCGTCGGCCGTGTAGCCGCTCATGTAAACGACCTTGAGTTCCGGCGCGCCGGCCACCAGCCGTTCGGCGAGCTCCACGCCGGAAACGCCTTCGGGCATGACCATGTCGGTGAGGAGCAGATCAATTTTCCCCTCGTGTCGTTCCCAGACGGCGAGCGCCTCGCGGCCGGACACGGCCTCGAGAATCTGGTAGCCGGCATCCCTCAAAATTTCCCGCGCCAGCTCGCGCAGCATTTCCTCGTCTTCGACAATGAGGATTCGTTCATTGCCGCCGATGGTCGGGGAAACGGTCGTCGGCTCGGCCGCCCGGGTCTGCGGCAGCGCCTGCGTGTGCGCGGGAAGATAAACGGCGAACGTCGAGCCGCAGCCGGGCTGGCTCTCGACTTCCACCCAGCCGTGATGCTGGCGGGCGATGTTGAAAACGGTGGCGAGGCCGAGGCCGGTGCCCTTGCCGATGTCCTTGGTCGTGAAGAACGGCTCGAAAATGCGGGCGCGCGTCGCCTCGTCCATGCCGCAGCCGGTGTCGGTGACTTCGAGCCTCACGAAATGGCCGGCGGCGGATTCGGGATGGGACTCGATATGTTCGTCGCCGATGTAGGTTTCGGAAATCTCGATGATGAGCGTGCCGCCGGCGGGCATGGCGTCGCGGGCGTTGCTGGCGAGGTTCATGACGACCTGCTCGATCATGCTCTGGTCGGCGTGGACGAGCGGCAGCACCACCGGGCTTTTGAAACGCAGCTCGATGGTCTCGCCAACGAGGCGGTCGAGCATCTGGCTGGTGCTGCCGACGACTTCGCGGAGGTCGAGCAGGCGCGGCTGCATGACATTTTTCCGGCTCGTCAACAAAAGTTGCCGCGTCAATTTCGCCGCGCGGTCGCCGGCGGAATAGACCTGCATGAGCGACTCCTTGGTTTCCGGCGACAGCGAATCGTTGGTGAGCAGCTTGCTGGCGTGGCCTTGGATGATCGTCAGCATGTTGTTGAAATCATGCGCGATGCCGGCGGCGAACTGCCCGAACGTCTTCATCTTTTCGGACTGGAGCAGCTGGGCTTCGAGATTCAGCCGCGCCGTAATGTCCTCGCCGTAGCAATGCACCACGCCGCTGTCCGGCAGCGGATGGAACGACCACGCGACCGTGTGGCTGCCAATCTTGGTGAGCAGGCTCGTCTTGCCGCGGTTGGCGTTCAGGCAGTCTTTGACCACCTGCGGAAATCCCGGCGGCAAAATCTGCCGGGGATGCTCCTGGCCGAGTGCGGTCGCGAGCTTTTCGGCGGCGTCGTTGAAATAATTCACCTCGCCGTCGGACGCGATTTCCAGCGCGGCGTTGGGGTTTTCCTTCACGAACGCCGCGAGCTTTTCCGTCTCGGTCTCGGCCTTGATGCGCTCGGTGGCCATGCCCACCACGTTGGCGACGGCGAGCATGAACTGGATGTCGTCCGGCGAAAATTCACGCTTGTGCGTCGTGTGCGCCGCCAGCACGCCGAACGGCTTGGCGCGCGTGGGAATCGCCACGGCCACGCCGCTGGTCACGCCGAGCTCCGCCAGCAGCGATGATTTTGTGAAACTGTTTTCCGCGCCCCAGTCGTTGACCACCGACACCTCGCCGGTCTCCGCCGTCCACGACATCTGCGACGGCTTGTCCTGCCCGGTTGCGGCCTCGCCCGTGATTTTCGGCGCCAGCCCATAGACGGCGAGCGGATACAACTGCCCGTTCGGCAATCGTTGAAACAGCATCGCGTATTCCACCGCGAACATTTCCGCCACGCGATAGACGGCCTGCTCGTAGATGACCGACAAATCGCGGTTGGTCAGCGCGCACTGGCCCACGGCGGCCACGGCGGTCTGCTGCATCGCGCGGTTAAGGAATTTCCGCTCCGCCTCGTCGCGCTCCTTCTGGCGCTGCTGCAGCACCGCCGCCATCGCATCAAATTTCAGCGCGAGCTGGCCGATTTCACCCTCGGCCGCCTTCAGCCCCGACCGCGCCTGCAAATCGCCTTCCGCCAGCCGCTGCACCGCCTGCGTCAATGCCCGCACCTGCCGCAAAATAAAATTTTCCCCGCCGTTCCACGCCGCAATCAGCGCCAGCACGCCGACGATGAAACTTTCCCACGGCACGCTCAGCGCGTAGGGCCGCAGCCATTCCGGCGCATAACGCCAGAACCAGTCCTGGTTGATGATGAACGTCAGCACCAGCGCCGGGGAGATCCAAAGAAGAACGCTCAACACCAGCTGCATTCGCAGGCTGGAAAGGCGCTTGAGGAGTTTGGCGGTCATTCGGGCTGGCCACAATATAACGGAAATCCCCGCCGGCAAAATGATTTTCAGCCGTCCGCCGCGACCGCCGCCGCCCGGCCGCGCGGCAGCCGGCCGAGATGGAAAATCAAAAAGCCGTGCAGCCACTCGCGCAGTTCGTCGCCCTGCGCCCGGCTCAAGTGCAGCCGCAAATTATTTTTCCAGCCGGACTTGAGCAGCTCCGTGACGATTTTTTTTGCGCCCGGCGTCAGCCGCGCCGTTGCCAGATCCGGCGCGAGGCCAAGCTCGTGCAGCAGTTTCAGTTCGAGCGCGAAAATATTCTGCGGCGACGGTTTTTGCTCGCACAACGCTTTTAGGAAGCCGCGCACGAGTTCGTAAATTTCCGGCAGCGGCGATTCCGTTTCCGTCGCCTGTTCCAGAAAATTCGCCGCGTAGGCCGCCTGCTGCAATTTCACGATGTCCTCGCGGATCGCGCCGTGCGTTCCGTGGAGTTTCACTTCGCGCAGGTTGTGCAACTCGGAATGACGACTGCGGCTGAAGGAAAAATCCGCCGCGTAAAACAAGTCCAGCTTGCCCGCGAACGGCGACTTCGGCCGGCGCGCGCCCTTGGCCACCGTCGCCACGCGCCCCAGTTCCGGCGTGAGCCAGTGGACGATCAGGCTCGTCTCAGTGAGCGGACGCGTGCGCAGGATCAGGCCGCTGGCCGTTTCAATCTTCACTTTTTCGCGGCAGGTTTTTCCGGCGCGATGGAGCCGAGGCTGACGATGTATTTGATGCCGTCGGCCACGCTCATGTCGAGCTTCGTAACTTTGTCTTCCGGCACCAGCACGAGAAAACCGGAGGTCGGGTTCGGCGTCGTGGGGATAAAAACGGCGACGACTTTCTCCTTCGTTTTCTGCTGCACTTCGCCGTGTTGTTCATTCGTGAGGAAACCCACGGAATACATTCCTTCGCGCGGGAATTCCACCAGCACGACCGTCTTGAATGAATTTTTGTTGCCCGAGAAGGCCTCGTTGACCTGCTTGATCGCGCCGTAAAACTTGTTGAACAGCGGCACCTGCATCATGGCCGCGTCCAGCCATTCGATCATCCGCTTGCCGACGTAATAGCGCGCCAGCAGGCCGACGATGGAAATCAGCCCCACCGCGAGCGCAAACGCCAGCACGCTCCAATACCATAGAAATTCGCCGGATTGCCCGTTCTCGTAGATGTATTTTTTGTCCGGGACAAATTTGAGGAAGAACAGCAGCGTGTCCGTGAAATTGGACGCCGTGCGGAACAGCCACATCACCGCGGCCACCGAGACGATGGCCGGCAGCGTGATCGCCAGCCCGGTCAGGAAACTCGCCCGCCAGCGCGCAAAGATTGATTTTCTCACGCGCCGAGTTTAGCCGCGCGGGAAAGTTGCGCGAGCGCAAACCGATTGGCCAGCAATCGCACTAGCCGGTTTTCCTCACGTTTCATTTTGCGCCGCAAGTCCGCCTTCAAGTCGTCATGGCCGAGCAGATGCAAAACGCCATGGACAATGTAGCGCACGATTTCCGCCTGCCAGCTTGTCCTGAAATTCTCCGCCTGCGAAACCGCCTCGTCCACGCACACAAATAATTCGCCGTGCAGGGTAGGGCGCGTCACTCCGTGCGCGCCGCCGTGGTCAAACGTAATGACATCCGTCGAGCCTTCGTGCTGGAGAAATTGCCAATTTACTTTCGCCATTGCCTTTGCGCCCACAAGCGCGATGCCCAGTTCCGCTTCCAAAATTTTCAATTCCGTAAACAGCGCGGCGACAATTTGCTTGAGCAAACGCATGTTGATTTTCTGCGTCCGCTGGCGATTGGCGATGACGATGTTCATTCCGTTTTCGCCTTGCCGCGATGGTTTTCGTAGGCGGCAATGATGCGCTGCACCAGCGGATGCCGCACCACGTCGCGTTTGGAAAATTCCACGATGGCGATGCCTTCCGTGCCGTGCAGCGCGCGGTGCGCCTCCGCCAGCCCCGAATGTTTGTGCGACGGCAAATCCACCTGCGACTCGTCGCCCGTGATGACCGCCTTGGAGCCGTGGCCGAGCCGCGTGAGAAACATCAGCATCTGTTCCGTCGTGGAATTTTGCGCCTCGTCCAAAATAATAAATGCACCGTTCAGCGTGCGTCCGCGCATATATGCGAGCGGTGCGATTTCGATGACGCCGCGCTCCGTGAGCTTCACGATTTCATCGGCGGGCATCATGTCCTGCAACGCGTCGTGCAGCGGACGCAAATACGGCGTGATTTTTTCCAGCAAATCGCCCGGCAAAAATCCCAGCGCCTCGCCCGCCTCAACCGCCGGCCGTGTCAAAATGATCCGTGAAACTTTGCCTTCGCGCAAAGCCGACAGCGCCATCGCCACCGCCAGATAAGTTTTGCCCGTGCCCGCCGGGCCGATGCCGAACGTGATGTCGTGCTTGCGGATGGCCTCGAGGTATTTTTTCTGGCCGACGGTTTTGGCCGTCACGCCCGGCTTGCGTTCGTGCGTCGTCACCCGGTCGCTGACCATGTCCTTCAACGTCGTCGCGCCCTCGTGCTTCACGACTTGCAGCGCGTGCGTGAACTCGCGGTTCTTCACCGGCGAACCGGCCTGCAACAAGTTTTGCAGCGAGGAGAAAAGCTGTTTCGCGCGTTCCACCGCTTCGGCGGAGCCGTCCAGCTTGATCCAGCCCTCGCGCGCCGTCGCCTTGACGCCGAGTTCGGTTTCGAGCATCGCCAGATTGCGCGGCTCGTGGTTGAACAGTTGTTGCGCGAACCGCGCGTTTTCGTAATGAAGGGTTTCAGTGGCCACGATGAAAATTATTTCCCCAATTCCGCCCGCAGTTTCGCCGCGATCGCCAACAGCGCATCCGGCACGACGCTGGTGTTCGCGATGACCGGCATGAAGTTCGTGTCGCCGTTCCAGCGCGGCACGATGTGGATGTGCAGATGCTCCGCGATGCCCGCGCCGGCGACTTTGCCGAGGTTGATGCCGATGTTGAAACCGTCCGGCTTCATCACCGCCGTGAGCGCGCTGGTGCAACGGCGCACGAGCTTCCACAGGTCGGTGAGTTCCTCGTCCGTCAGGCCGTTCAAGTCCGGCACTTCCTTATAAGGCACGACCATCAGATGCCCGCCGTTGTAAGGATAACGGTTGAGCAACGCGAAGCAGGAACGCTCGCGCACGACGACGAAATTTTCCACATCGTCGGACGATTGCGCGATGCGCGCGAACAAACCTTCCTTGAGTTCCGGCTTGGGCGACAAAATATATTCGATGCGCCACGGCGCGTGGAGTGAGTCCATGCGCGCAGGGTAATGAGCGGGCAGGGGAAAGTCAAAAACGCCGTCAGGCGATGGCGTCCATTCTGGTAGGGCAAAGCTGCGGCTTTGCCCAAGTCTTATTTTTTGAATGGGGCGGCGCGGCAGCGCCCGCCCTACCTGAATAAACTTAAAATCGCCGTCGCCGCGCGCCCCGCTGCGCCGGGTTCGCCGAGCGAGGAAATGATTTTAGCGAGTTGCGCCTTTATTTTTTCGCGATGCGCTTCGTCCTGCAACAATTCCAGCGCCGCGCGCGAAAGATTTTCCGGCGTCGCCTCGTTCTGGATGAATTCGGGATAAACCGTCTCGCCCGCGAGCAGGTTTGGCATCGTCAGCGATTTCACGGTCACGATGCGCCGGGCGATTTGGTAGGTGAGCCACGACGTTTTGTAGAGCGTCACCGTCGGCACGCCGAAGAACGCGCATTCCATCGTCACCGTGCCCGTCGAGGCGAGCGCGACATCGCTTTCCGCCAGCGCCCACGGCAATTCGCCAATCTGAATTTCCACTTCCGCCCCCAGCGATTTCGCCAACGACACCAGCGCCGGATTCGGCAAAACCATTTTCGCTTTCGCCGTCGGCAGTTTTTCCTGAATCGTTTTTAACGCGGCCAGCATAACCGGCAGGTGGCGTTGCAACTCGCTCTTCCGGCTGCCGGGCAAGAGAAGAATTTGCGATTGACGATTGACGATTGACGCGCCTCCAGCCGATCCGTTCGTAAATCGCAAATCGTCATTCGTAAATCTCCCGATCATCGGATGCCCGACGAACTCCACGCGGAATTGCGGCACGCGCTGGGCATACCAGGCTTTCTCAAACGGGAAGATGCTCAGGAGCAGATCGTAATCGCGCGCCAGTTTGTCCGCGCGGCCGGGACGCGACGCCCAGACTTGCGGCGAGACGAACTGGACGATTTTTGGATCCCACTTGGAGAACGGGTTTTCGCGGACGTATTTTTTGATCGACTGACCGAAGCGCAGGTTGAACCCGCCGTAATCCACGCCGATGACCACGTCCGGTTTGCGTTCGATGGCGAGCGCGAGCAACTGGTTGAACAGCCGCCGGAATTTCAAAATATTTTTCAGCACGTCTGAGATGCCGATGACCGAATGCTGCGTCAGGTCGAAGGCCAGCTCCACGCCGGCGGCGGACATCTTCGCGCCGCCTGCGCCGAAGAATTGCGCGTCCGGCAACTCGCCGCGCAGCGCGGAAACCAATTCCGCCGCGAGCAAATCTCCGCTCGCCTCACCGGCGATGAGCATGAAGGTTTTTGGTTTCAAAGGATTTATTTTATCGCAGAGACGCAGAGACGCGAGAAAACAGAACTATAGCCTTCACTTTGAAAATATTGAATAAAAAGGAACAGCACCTTTACGCTTTTGACGCCAGCGCTTGAAATTAACGGCTGTTGAATCAAGAAAAATAGAACCATCACGAAGTTTTGTCGTGCCTGCCAATGTGGTGTTGTAGGTTTCAGTGCGGCGACTCCCTGTGTCCGCATTAACTTTGCTACCAACATAAGTCCAATCGGGTTTAGAATGACTATGTCCGTTAAGCACAGCGAACATGAGATGGATGAAGCGGACGTTTCTTGTTTGTGATTCGATTTGAAAGCAAGCGATGAGATGCCAGCCGGAATGCCCGTTGTGGCTTTCGCCACCCTTGCCAATCTGAATGGTTGACTTCACTTCCAAGCCTGCCGGTTTGCCACCTTTCTCCACAGTCGTATTGACGAGGTCGGGATAGGCTTGGTGTGAATTATGTTT
>Ga0316226_1001711_pt1 | contig 22573 bp, 15 predicted proteins | sample TBH18017metaG_FD_206009 | JGI IMG/M metagenome (GOLD analysis project Ga0316226, IMG submission 206009) | Freshwater microbial communities from Trout Bog Lake, Wisconsin, USA - TBH18017 | ecosystem: Environmental > Aquatic > Freshwater > Lake > Hypolimnion/Profundal zone | place: USA: Wisconsin...
CCCCAGGACTTCATCGCTCGCGCCAAAGACACCCTCGAACAAACGGAATTTATCGGCAAGAAGCTCATAGACGCGCAGATCGGCGGCGTTTTTTCGGTTGAGGAAATTCACCACCACCACGTCGTGCTTCTGGCCATAGCGGTGGCAGCGGCCAATGCGCTGTTCGATGCGCTGGGGATTCCAGGGGAGATCGTAATTCACCACGAGAGAGCAAAACTGGAGGTTGATGCCCTCCGCGCCGGCCTCGGTTGCGATCATGATGCGGCCTTCCTCGCGGAAATAATCCACGAGAGCGGAGCGCATATCGGCCGTTTTCGAGCCGGTGACACGGTCCGTGCAGGCGTGCTTCTCTGACCAAGCCGCATAAATGGCCTTTGACCGGTCATCGGTATTGGAACCGTTGAAAAGAACAAGGCCGTCCCTAAACGGGCTGTCTGCCAGGACGCGAAGCAGGTAATTTTGCGTGCGGCGAGATTCGGTGAAAATGATGGCCTTCTCCGCCGCGCCAAGTTCGGCGGCTTTCTTGAACGCCACCGCCAGTGCCTTGACAAGCGACTTGCCCTTGGCGTTTTGCGAAATGGACGTGGCCAGTTTGGCAAATTGGTCGAGGTCGGCGATTTCCGCTTCGATGGCGGCGCGGTCGGCGTCGGACAATGGCGCGGGCGGTTCCTCCTCGGGCCATTCGTCAGCAGTTTCGTCAAGGGCCTCGTACTCGGATTCGAGTTCGTGTTCGATGGACTCCGGCAATTCCTGCTTTTTGATTTTCGCCTTGAGCCGTTCAGACATGGATGCGAGTGCCCCGGCAATGGCAAACGTGGACGACGCGAGCAATTTTCGGAGAACGAGCGTCATCAGCGACCTTTGACTGGCGGGAAGAGCTTGGAGGTTGTCGCGGCGGAGATATTCTGAAACCAGTTCGTACAGCTTATCTTCGCTTTCCTCCGGGGTGAATTCCTCCAGGATCGGATGCCGCTTCGTGAAGGGAACGTAAGCCGTGACCTGTCGGCGGAGTGTGCGGTGGCAAATTGGCTTGAGCCGGGCTTTCAGGGTCTTGAAAACCTGTTCCTGGGAGAGATTGGCGAACTGATCGCGGAAACTCTTGAGATCGCCAAAAGTGTGCTCGTCAACAAAACTGACAAGGCCGAAAAGTTCGAGCAGTGAGTTTTGGAGCGGGGTTGCCGTGAGCAAAAGCATTGGGGCGTTCTTAAGCGCCTGCTTGAGGGAGTTGGCGATGACGTTGGAAGGCTTATAGACGTTGCGGAGCCGGTGCGCCTCGTCAATCACAACCAGGTCCCAAGGCGTGTTCGCAACATCGGCGGCTTGCTTGCGGGCAAACTGGTAAGAGCAAATCACGATGGAGTCGTTTCCCTCGAACGGGCGAAAATTTCCCTGCTTGATGGCGGTGTTGTAGGACTTCGTTTCGAGCAAACGGCAGGGCAGGAAGAATTTTTCGGTCAATTCCTGATACCACTGCTTCCGGAGATTCGAGGGTACTATGACGAGGATTCGGCGTTTCCGTTCGGCCCACTTTTGGGAAATGACCAAGCCCGCCTCAATGGTCTTGCCCAAGCCGACTTCATCGGCGATCAGCGCGCCTTTGGACAGTGGCGAGTTGAACGCAAACAGGGCGGCGTTCACTTGGTGAGGGTTCAGGTCCACCTGCGCCCCGGCAACGACCCCCGCCAGCTTTTCGAGGCTGTCCGAGGAGCATCGCCTGGTCAGTTCGTGAGCAAAATACTTTGCATGGAAGTCTGTGATCATGACAGCCTAGCCAAAGGACGGCATCTTCCCGTTTGGCGATCTGGCGGAATCTTGCATCATGGTGCTTCAAAATGCACCAAAAAAAGTGCGTTGGGGAATTTGACTGAGGCCCGGGAGCGGCTTTTGTCCCAAACTCCGCTTGAATTGAGGTGGTGAGGCCCTTCGGGCAATCGCCGGCATGTCGGCTGTGGTGCGACGGGTGTTTCGGCGCTGAACAGGCAATTTTCGGTGTTTGGTCAGGGCAGGCGATTTCCGGCACTCTGCGGCAAATCTGATACTGAAATCTGATACTGTTTGCTGTTTTTCGGGCATATTGGGGATTATTCAGGATGATGGAAAAGTCATAAACCCTTGCAAATGAGGGTCGGGATGAGGTCTGAGGATTCCTGAAAACAGTATTGACGGATTATGAGTCGCCTGCTCTAACCCCTGAGCTACGGGCCCGTTTGGTTGAACATGGGCAAGTTGCGGTTGCGGCGCAACCCCGCCTTGTTCGTCACACTCGGCAGGGCATTGATTTTGCGCGGACGCGAATCGGCGGCAAGCTTATTCGCCGGTGGCTGATGGGGAGTCGCAGGACATCCGTCCGTGTCACGGGGCGGCTTTGGGCAGCACGAAAATGTCCGCCTGGCCGCGGTTTTGTTGCAATTCGGCCAGCGCCTCCAGCATTTTGGGCGGGACGATTTCATGCACTTCAACCCCGGCGCCGATGCCCCGCAGCATGGTCACGGTCAGTTGGCCGCCCAGATGTTCGCGAAATTCCTCCAGCCCCTTGAGCACCATCGGCTGATGCTCCGCGTCCAGGTGCAGCAGTTCATTGGCAAACAACTCGAACCCCAGCTTCCTTAGCAGGGCCAGAATGCGGCTCGCGCAAGCGGCGTCCAACAATCCGATGTTCCGCGAGTAAATCACATCCAGCGCCATCCCGATGGCCACCGCTTCGCCGTGGCGGATTTGGTAATCGGACAGCGTTTCCAGCTTGTGCGCCGCCCAATGCCCGAAATCCAGCGGCCGCGCCGCTCCAAATTCAAACGGGTCCCCGCCCGTGGCGATGTGTTCGACGTGCAATTCCGCGCTGCGATAAATCATCCGCTCCATCGCCCCGGCCTGGAAGGCCGCCAGCAAGTCCGCGTCGCGTTCCAGGCTTTCAAAATAGGCGCGGTCCCGCACCAGCGCCACTTTGACGGCCTCGGCGTAGCCCGCCCGTTTGTCGCGCTCGGAAAGCGTGGCAAGGAGGTCGAAGTCGTTGATGACCGCGAACGGGGGGGCGAAGGTGCCGATGAAATTCTTTTTGCCGAAGGCGTTGATGCCGTTCTTGACGCCGACGCCGGAGTCGTTCTGGCTCAGGACGGTGGTCGGCACGCGCACGTGCCGGACGCCCCGGTGCGCGGTGGCGGCGGCCAGTCCCGCCACGTCCAGCAACGCGCCCCCGCCAATGCCCAGGACGCAGGAATGCCGGTCAATGTGGTAACGCTCGATTTGGGAATGAATTTCCGAAACGTGAAAGTAAGACATCTTGGCGCGTTCGCCGCCTTCGATGATGAGAGGCGGGCCGGCCAGGACCAGTTGGCCTCCGAGGCCGGAGAAATAGGTTTCAATCGCTCCAGCCAGATCGGGCCGGGCCTGGGTCAGTCCTTCGTCCAGCACCGCCAGCACTTTGGGCGCGCGCCCCGGCTGCGCCAGCACGGTTTGGAGGAGCGAATTAGAGGGGGCAAAAAGCCCCCGCGTGAAGTGAACGCGGTGATCAAACTGGACGCCAAAGGTGCGCGCGATGGTTGACATCATCTTAAATATGCACGATGCCCGCCCATTTGTCTACATGCCGCCTTCAAGGGAAGATCCAAGGGCGTACAGCTTGGCGTAGATGCCGCCCCGCGCCAGCAACGCGGCGTGGGAGCCTGTTTCGACGATTTGGCCGGCGTCCATGACTACAATGCGGTCAAAGTTTTGAATGGTGGAAATCCGGTGGGCGATGCAGATGGTCGTGCGCCCCTTCATCAATTCGTCCAGGGCCGCCTGGACGATGCGCTCGGACTCGTTGTCCAGCGCGCTGGTCGCCTCGTCCAGCACCAGGATGGGCGCGTTGCGCAGGAGGGCGCGGGCGATGGTCAGGCGCTGGCGCTGGCCCACGGAGAGGTTGGCCCCTTTCTCGCCCACGATGGAATCGTAGCCCCGCGGCGTTTCCATGATGAATTCGTGCGCGAAGGCCTGCCGCGCCGCGTCTTCGATTTCCGCTCCGGTTGCGCCGGGGCGGCCAAAGGCGATGTTGTGGCGGATGGTGTCGTTAAACAGAATCACTTCCTGTGTGACCACCGCCATCTGCCGGCGCAGGTCATGCAGGGCGGCCTGCCGCAGGTCCACGCCCGCGATGCGGATGGCGCCTCCGGTCGGATCGTAAAAGCGGAGCAACAGGTTGGCCAGGGTCGTTTTGCCCGAGCCGCTCTTGCCCGCCAGCGCCACCTTCTCGCCCGGCTGGATGCGCAACTGGATGTCGCGCAACACCGGCTTGGTGTCGTAGGCGAAGCTGACGTTGTCAAAATGAATATCGCCCCCCGCCGCGTGGAGCGGCAAGGGCAGGGGAGGGTCCATCAGCGTGTTTTTCGTCGCCAGCAACTCGAACACCCGCCCGGTGGCCGCGCGCGTCCGTTGCAGTTCGCTTTGCAGACGGACCAGCGACTTGATCGGCGCGTACATCGAAACCAGGGAGGCGATGAAAATAAAAGAACCGACCGGGGTGGTGTCACGGCCCAAATAAAACAAGAGAGCGGCCACGCCGCAGGCCCCCAGAACTTCGATGATGGGGCCGGGCGATTCGGTGGAGCGGATTACCCGCATGTAATGGCTGATGTACTTGGCCTGGTTGCTTCGGAACTGCTCCACAACCGCCTGTTCCAGATTGTAGCTTTTGACGATGCGGTTGCCCGTGAAGGCCTCGTGCATCACGCGGTTCAAGTTCGCCGCCTCCGTCTGGATGCCTGCGCCCGCGCGGCGCACCTTGCGGCTGTACACCGCCACGGGGATGATGCAAAGGGGAAGCCCCACCAGCGCGATGAGCGTCCATTTCAAACTGACCGTGCAAGCCATGATCACCATGGCCATGATGGTGATGGGTTGCTGGATGATGGTCACCATGGAGACGCCGATCATGTTTTGCAGCACGCCGATGTCACCGATGCGCGACATCAGTTCGCCCGTGCTGTTGCGGGTGAGAAAACTGAAGGGCAGATTGAGCAAATGCTCGAACAAGCGCGCGCGCAGATCGCACAACGCCCGCACCGCGACCCATCCCATCATATAGGAGGCAAGATAATTGCATATCCCGCGCGCCAGCATGACCAGTGGAACCAGGCTCACCACCAGAAGCAGCATGGCGTTGGATCCCGCGCGCAGATGGCCCGCCAGCCATTGCTGGGCATGGATAAAGGCCGCAGCCAGCCACGGACACTTCGAGAGCATCTGGTTGATGTTGGCGTCGTCCGATCCAATAAAAACGACGCCGAAAACAAAGGCCAGCGTCAGCATCACCACCGGAGTCGCCAGCCCGTTCAACATGCCGAAGATCAACCCCAGGACGAATCTTCCCTTGTAGGGACGGGTCAATTGCCAAAGTTTTAGCCAGAACTCAATCATGTTCGGGGCGAGTATGCGGGGGTTGCGCGCCGGGCGCGAGATTTTTCACCGCCATTGCCGCAGCGCCTCCTCCGCAACCTGCCCCGCGGTTATCGAGGCCAGGCACGAAGCCTTCCCCGCTGTCAAACAGTCCGTTCGATTCTCCCTGAGACAGCGGCACTCAACCACGAACCGCCGGTGCGCCTCTCCAACCGGCATCCATTCCTTCAATCCCGCGTGGTCGCGAAACAGGGCCAGGGTCGGCGCGCCCGCGGCCATCGCCAAATGAAGCGCGCCGGAGTCGCCGCCAATGTGCAGGCGGCACTGTGTCAACAACGCCGCCAGCCGGGCGATGCTCGGCGCCGCCAGGCACAACAGGCGCTTGTTGTCCACGCCCCTGCCCAAAGCCGCCAACTTCTCCCTCTCGCGCGGGTTGGCGCCGCACGTCGCCGCCAGTTGAAGGCCGTCATCCGCGGCCAGCAGCGTCTTCGCCAATCCAATCCAGTTTTCCAGCGGCCACTCCTTGACCGGCGTGCTGGCATTGATGGACAAATGGACCGCGTGCTCCGGCACGGCCTGGCGCGCCCATTGCCGGGCTTCTTCCGGCGCGCGAAGGTCGAAACGCGCCGGTTCCAAATCAAAACCGCCCGCCGCCAGTGCCTGCCGCCGTTGTTCAAAAACCGGCGCTTCCTTCGGCCCGCGTTCGACCCGGTCGCTGGCGAGCCAGCGGTTCCAAAAATGTTTTCGGCCCCCTTCCAGACAGAGCGTCCGCGTCGCCCCGATGAAGGCGGTGGAAAAAATGCTGCGGTCGGAGCCGGTGAAGTTAAAGGCAACATCGAACCGTTGGCGGCGCAACGCCCAAAGGATGTCCCAGTGCTTCCACCACGGCGGGCTTTGGGAGGTCAGCGGGAAGGCCCACGCCCGGTCCACGCACGGCGCCAGCGCCAGCAACTCCGCCCCCACCGAGGCGGACACCGTGTGCAATTCCGCCCCCGCGTAATGCCGTTTGATTTCCCACAATGCCGGCACGAGATGGACCGAGTCGCCGAGAAAGCCAAAATCAACCACGATGATTTTCTTCGCGGCGCGGGTGCGTTCCAGAAAGCTGCGCATGTCTTGGCCGTCAGGCATGGCGCATTTGTTATATCGCCAGGCCCGCGCTGGCGATAAAAAAGCGGGGGGCCGTTTTTGTGGCTGACTTCCGCCGCAAAATGAGGCAGGCTTGCCATGATGAAACATGCAACCACGCTCGAAAGGAATCGCCAATGGGTGCAGCAATGGCGCCAGACGGCCATTGTCCTGGACGAAGTCAAGCGGGATGAATTGGCCAATATGACGGACGAAGAGGGGTGGCGCGCCATGGAAGCAGCACTTTCCCTCGCTCCTCACTATCGCCGCCTGTCGCGCACATCCGGACTCGTCAAACAGCAGGCTTGGTTTCACAAACGGAACAGGAAATGAACGATCTCCCGGCTGGAACAAAAAATCACCCGTTACAACCAGCCTTTTACCCGGATAACGCCTGTCAAACCAAGGAAAAAACGGCGGTGACCAAACTTCCCATTTCTGTCTGCGTGATTTCCGGCGCGGAGTCGCACCGCATCGGCAAGGCCCTGGCCAGCGTCGCGGAGTGGACCGGCGAAATCATCGTCGTCCTCAACCAGGAAGTCACCGACGGCACGGATGCCGTCGCCGCCTCTTTCGGCGCCAGGGTCTTTCGCGAGCCGTGGCGCGGATTTATCGCCCAGAAAAATTCCGCCGACGCCAAAGCCAGCCAGCCGTGGCTCCTCGGCTTGGACGCCGACGAGGTGGTTTCCGACGCCATGCGCCAGGAGATCGCGCGGTTGTTTGCGCCGGCGCCGCCGGGAGCGGCTTACAGTTTTCCGCGGCGCAGCTTTTTTCTGGGACGTTGGATTGGGCATGGGGATTGGTATCCAGACCGCTGTACGCGGCTGTGGGCCAGGGAGCGCGCGCACTGGGGCGGCGTGGATCCGCACGCTGAGTTGCTGGTGGACGGGCCGGTGGTGAAATTGCGGGGCGATTTGCTCCATTATTCCAATCAGGATATCAGCGGTTACGTGCGAAAAATCAATTACTTCGCCGATATTCATCTGCAACGCCAGCTTGCCGACAAGGCGCGATGGTCCGCCGCCGGCGTCATTTTTCGGGCGGCATGGCGCTTTGTTCGCGCTTATTTTTTCAGGCGGGGATTCCTGGACGGCTACCCCGGTTTTTTCATCGCCGCCTCCACCGCCTATTCCACCCTCGTCCGGCACAGCCGGCTCTTTGAGCATTCACAACCCACCCAGCCGCCATGCCTGCCCCGCTCATCTCGTTGATTATCTCCACGTACGAGCGGCCCGGCCCGCTCGACCAGGTGCTCCGGGGCGTCCAGGGCCAGTTGGAAATGCCCGCGGAAATTCTCATCGCCGACGACGGCTCCGGCCCCGCCACGCGCGAGTTGATCAGCCAATGGCAAAAACGGCTGGCCGCGCCCTTGCGCCATGTTTGGCAGCCCGACCTCGGCTTTCGCAAGACGATCATCCTGAACAAATCGCTGGCGGCCTCAAAAGGCGATTACATCGTGCTGCTGGACGGGGACTGCGCGCCGCACAAGCAATTCATCGCGGACCACGCGCGTTTGGCGGAACGAAATTTCTGGGTCCAGGGACGCCGCTGTTTTGTCAATGAGAAATTCGCCCCGGAGTTCGCGCCCGAACGCCCGCCGGTTTTGCGCTGGATCCTGGCGGGGCGCATCACGGGCGCGGCCAAGGCCCTCCGATGGCCGTTCCCCCTGGTGCGGCGCAACACCGGCCAGCGCGGCATCATCGGCTGCAACATGGGGTTTTGGCGCGATGACTTGCTCGCTGTCAACGGCTTTGACGAGGAGTATTCCGGCTGGGGCATCGGCGAGGATTCCGACATCGGAACGCGCCTGTATCATTTGGGGCGTCCGCGCAAATTTGTACATGGCCGCGCCATCGTCTATCATTTGAACCATCCGCTGCTCGGACGCGCGCACGTGGAAGCCAGCCGGCGGCGGTTGGAAGAAACCATTCGCTCTGGAAAAATCCGGTGCGAACGCGGCGTCGCGCAGTATCTGGCCGCGTGAATTCGCCGCAATCTCCGCCGCCTTACACCAGCCCCTGATCCAGCATGGCCTCCCCCACTTTGCGGAAGCTGGCCGTGTTGGCGCCCGCGACGTAGTTGATGAAGCCGTCCTGCTGGCCAAAACGCTCGCACTGGTTGTGGATCGCCTTCATGATCCCGCTCAATCGCTTGTCCACCTCGTCGTTGCTCCACTGCAACCTCATGCTGTTCTGGCTCATTTCCAACCCGCTCACCGACACCCCCCCCGCGTTGGCCGCCTTGCCGGGGCCAAACAGTATCTTTTTCCCAAGAAAAACTTCCACCGCTTCGGGCGTCGAAGGCATGTTGGCCCCTTCCGCCACGCAAATGCACCCGTTCCCCACGAGCGCCTCCGCTTCGCTGCCGTTGATTTCATTCTGCGTCGCGCACGGCAGCGCAATCTGGCACGGCACGTTCCACGGCCGTTTCCCCTCGAAATACTCGCACTTGAACTGTTTCGCGTATTCCTGGATGCGCCCGCGCTTGACTTTCTTCAATTCCTTCACAAACGCCAGCCGCTCGGCATCCATGCCGTGCGGGTCGTAAATATACCCGTTGGAATCGGAGAGCGTCACCACCTTGCACCCCATCATCATCGCCTTCTCGGCCGCGTACTGCGCGACGTTGCCCGAACCGGAGACGGCCACCACTTTCCCGCTCATCGAATTGCTCCGGGTGCGCAGCATTTCGTCCACGAAATAAATCAGCCCGTAACCGGTCGCTTCCTCGCGGATGCGGCTGCCGCTCCAGTTGATCCCCTTGCCCGTGAGCACGCCGGTGAATTCATTCCGCAGCTTCTTGTATTGGCCGAATAAAAAGCCGATTTCACGCCCTCCCACGCCAATGTCACCCGCGGGCACGTCCGTGTCCGGCCCAATATGCCGGTAAAGCTCGTTCATAAACGCCTGGCAAAACCGCATCACTTCCTCGTCGCTCTTCCCTTTCGGATCGAAATCCGACCCTCCCTTGCTCCCGCCCATCGGCAGCGTCGTCAGCGCGTTCTTGAAAACCTGCTCGAACGCCAGAAATTTCAGCGTGCCCAGCGTCACGGACGGATGGAATCGCAGCCCCCCCTTATACGGCCCGATGGCGCTGTTCATCTGCACGCGGTAGCCCCGGTTTACCTGCACCTCGCCTTGCCGGTCGGTCCACGTCACTCGAAACATGATGACCCGCTCCGGCTCGGCCATCCGCTCCAGGATTTTCGCCTTCTGGTACTTCGGGTTCTTCTCAACGAATGGCCAAACCGACTTGGCGACTTCCGTCACCGCCTGATGAAACTCGGTTTCGGTCGGATAACGCTTTTTGAGGGGGGTCAGAAAACTCGATAATTCGTGGGACATAAATCAATTCAGATATTGGGTTGAAAATATGAAGTAAATTCATTCATGGCGGCGCATAACGTGCCCCTTTGACTCTGCCAGCCTAATGCTCCTCCCCGGCGGCCACAATCTCAAAATGGCCGCCATTTCACCCCAAGCGCCGCGTCTCACTCCCTGCTCATAATCTTAATCTTAATCCTAATCCCTTTAACCATAAGAGATTACGATTAAGATCAGGATTAAGATTAAGAAGGAGAAATCACCCCAAAAACTAAAATGCGCCTCTTCTCGGGCCAAACGCATCGGAATTCACCCATTCCCCCCGCCTCGGCCCTTCCCGGCTCGCTGTCTCTTTCCACGGGGCGGGTTCTTGTAGCGGATTTCGCCCGCGGGCGCGCCGGGCTTTTCCGCGCCGTCGCCAAAGCTGGTCTTCAATTCCCGTATCTGATCGCGCAACAGGGCGGCTTTCTCGAATTCCAGGTTGTTCGACGCTTCGATCATCTCCTCTTGCAGGCCGCGCAATGTTTCCGTCAGGTCGAAATCGCCGCCGGTCTCGCGCAGCACCGTTTCCGCCCGCTCCCGCGTGTTCTGGTAAACCGCCAGGCTCTCCTCCACGGCCCGAACCACGCTTCGCGGGGTGATGTTATGCTCCTTGTTCCACGCCAGTTGCCGCTCGCGCCGGTATGCCGACACGGCGAGAAATTTTTCGATGCTCCGCGTCCTCACGTCGGCGTAAAGGATCACTTCCCCGTTGATGTGCCGCGCGGCCCGGCCCGCCGTTTGGATCAGGCTCGTCGCGCTCCGCAGATACCCCTCCTTGTCCGCGTCCAGAATCGCCACCAGCGACACCTCCGGCAGGTCCAGCCCTTCCCGCAGCAGGTTGATCCCCACCAGCACGTCGAATTCCCCTTTCCGCAACGCCCGCAGGACTTCCACCCGTTCGATGGCGTCTATCTCGCTGTGGAGGTAGCGGACGTTCACCCCCAACTCGCGGAGGTAATCCGTCAATTCCTCCGAGGATTTCTTCGTGAGGGTCGTGACCAGCGTGCGCTCCTTCCGATCGGTGCGGCGGCGGATTTCCTCCAGAAGGTCGTCTATCTGTCCCGCCAGCGGTTTAAGAGTGACCTTGGGGTCCACAAGGCCGGTCGGGCGGACGATTTGCTCGACGACGTGGCCTTGCGACCAGTTGAGTTCCTGTTCCTGGGGCGTGGCGCTGAGGTAAATGGTCTGACCCTGCATGGATTGAAATTCCTGGAAATCCAGGGGCCGGTTGTCCAGCGCGCTGGGCAGGCGAAAACCGTGCTCCACGAGCACCGTTTTCCGGGAACGGTCCCCCGCGTGCATCCCCCCGATCTGCGGCACGGTCGCGTGCGATTCATCCATCACCAGCAGGTAATCCTTCGGGAAAAAATCCATCAGCGTGCAGGGCCGCGATCCCGGCGGTCGTCCGGCCAGAAGCCGCGAATAATTTTCGATGCCCGAACAAAACCCCATTTCCTCCATCATCTCCAAATCGTATTCCGTGCGCATCTTGATCCGTTGAGCCTCGATCAATTTCCCGCGCCCTTCAAACCAAGCGATCCGGTCGCCCAATTCCTCGCGTATCCCCAGTATGGCCTGCTTGATCATCGGCTCCGGCGTGACGAATTGTTTGGCCGGAAATATGACTATCGAGGCCGGGCTTTCCGTTTTCTTCCCCGTCAGCGGTTCAAACCGGGAAAGCCGCTCGATTTCGTCCCCGAAAAACTCGATCCGCAAGCCGTCCTCGCTCCAGGACGGGCGCAGTTCGACAACGTCCCCCCGGACGCGGAACTGGCCCCGCTCGAAAGCGACATCGTTCCTTGAGTATTGCAAATCCACCAGCCGCGCCAGCAACTGGTCGCGGGTGATGGACTGCCCGTTAAACACCTGCTGCACCAGCGCCTCGTAATTCTCCTTGCTGCCGATTCCGTAAATGCACGACACGCTCGCCACGACAATCACGTCCCGCCGCGTCAGCAGCGAACTCATCGTCGAGAGGCGCAGGCGTTCGATTTCCTCGTTGATGCTCGAATCCTTTTCAATGAACGTGTCCGTGCGGGGGATGTAGGCTTCTGGCTGGTAATAATCGAAATAGCTGACGAAATACTCGACCGCGTTGCGGGGAAAGAAGCTCTTAAACTCCGCGTAAAGCTGCGCCGCGAGCGTTTTGTTATGGGAGATGACCAGCGTCGGTCTGTTGGCGTTTTGGATGACATTGGCCACCGTGAACGTCTTGCCGGAGCCGGTGACGCCGACCAGCGTTTGGTGCGGCGCGCCCGCCAGCACCCCTTCCGTCAGGCGCGCGATGGCCTGCGGCTGATCCCCGGCCGGCTGATAAGGAGCAGACAACTCAAACATGACCCGCCAACCTACGAACCCCCGCCCCCCCTGTCAAACCAGCGTTCCATTTGGTAGTGCCTTAATTTGAATTTTGCTTGGGCCGAACAAGGAGCAGGAAAAATTGCATTATCAGTGATGCTGGCGTAATCATCAATAGGCAGAGCCAAGGCGACCATTGCATACTTCTCAGCCTCGGAACGTCGATGCTAAAAAACCGAAACAGACAAAGGACGAAAAACATAATCAGACCGACCCATTTTGGGATGCGTCCGTGCATGGTTTCAATGATGAGGACTGCCGAGATGAATACCACATGCCGAAAGAGAAAGTCGGCCCTATTTAATGTTGTTGGGAACACGTCTGTTTTCATACAAAAACGTTTTCAAGACATTTACCTGTTTGCCTTTTTCGCATCCGCCACAATTAAAGCCATGGCCGGCGTATTCCCGGATCAAGGCCATGTCGTTCATTTCGGGCATCTGCTTATTATTGGCCGCCCGGGGTGAAAACCGGACATTTATTTTGCCCGGCTGCGTTGACCATGTGCGGCCACCGAGGACCCCTGACTGTTTCGTGTGCGACCTGGAAAAGCAGTTGAAGCCGCAGATTGACACAGATGAACACCGATAAAAAACAGATTCAAAACATGTTTTCCAAATCTGTGTTCATCTGTGTCAATCTGTGGCTTCCGATTTTTTTTCTGAAAATCCAGGCGCCGGCCTTGCGAGAAGATTGATCCTCAGGATGTTGGGCCGCGTTTGAAGCCCAGGTCATTTTCATACGCGCCAAGGGGCTTGGTGGCGGCGGTCGCGACGGCGGTTCTTAATTCTCCTTCCAACGCCGCCATGCGCGCCGCGGCCCGGCTCGCGTCGGCGGTGTGCGGAAATAAAACGGTGATGCGGCGCAGGACATTTTCAGCGGCCTCCATGTCGTTGCCGTGGCGAATGTGCAGCGTGGCCAGAATGTCCAGCCACCGCGCGATGTGCCTGGGTGTCTCGTGGGGCAGGGCGGCCAGTTGTTCAAGTTGGTTGACAGCCAAATCCAGCCGCCCCAACTGTTCGGCGTAAAGCACCGCCAGCTTTTCACGCGTGTCGGTGTCGTTCGGATATTTCTCCAATTGCCCGACGTACTCGGCGGCCAGGGACTCCGCTTCGGCCTCCGGGTCAGTCTGCGGGGGAACGGGTTTGAGCAAGCCGCCGTCGCGCTCGCCGGAACGGACTTTGAAGACGGCGTTCTCGCGGAACTCCCTCGCCCGGGTGACGCCGTCCAGATGCGCGATGCGCTGCTGCGCGTTGTGCGACAAGGGGGAATCGGGGAACAACTCCATGATCCGCTCGAACGTGGCGCGGGCGGCGTCGGGGTCGCGTCCAAGATTCATTTGCCAGTCGGCCAGTGTTTGCAGGGCGGCGGCGACGTTTTTTGGGGCCAGGCCGGGTTGCTGCAACAGTTCGTTGAGGGTCGCCGTCGCGGCGGGCAGATCGTGGAGGTCCTCGGCCTGGATGGCGGCCAGCTTGATCATCCCCTCGGCATCGCCGGGAAATTGCTCCAGTTGCTTGCGCACTTCCGCCACCGCCTCCTCGTAAAGTCCTTTGCGGCGTTTGGCCTCGGCGATGAAGTAAAACGGTTTGGCTTCGACTTCCTCGGAACCGCCGTCAATAACGTTGGTCAGCGGTCTAATCAGGATGTTGAAGACGGTGGGTATCCACATGATGCCCAGCAAGGAGAAGGGAAGCACGAGAATCAGGGGCATCCAGGGGACATTCCATTTGGTGATCCGCATCGCGATGAGAAGAAGAAGGGCGCTGCAAACCCATTTGAGGATCAGGCTGCGGCGGTCATCGCTCCGGAGAAAACTGCGACAGCCCCAGAAAGCGAGGATTGCAAACAGGATCAGCCAGCCGGGGAGATTCCCAAGCGCGATGCCCATGAGCGTGATCATTCATCACGCGTATCAAATTTCATTTCCGTTTGCGAGTGTTTTTTATAGTCGCGCATCCCCATCTTTTCCAGACGCCAATGCCCGTTGACCTTTTTGAAGCTGCTGCCGTGGAGGGAGAATTCCTTGACCTTCCGGCCCGCGGCGTCATAGGCGTCGGCCATGAGCGGCGCATTGCTCTCCTTGTCCATGTACGATTTGACGCGCGTGATGGATTTCGCGGCGGGGTCGAGGCTTTCCAGCACGTCGCACGGCTGCCCCAGGCGCATCTCGCCTTTGAGCCGGCGCTGTTGCGGCCAATGCAGAAAATCCAGGCCCAAGTCCCCCGCCGAAAAGTCCGACCCGGCCAGCGGCGTCACGGCGGCATCCGCCGGGGAAAGGGGCGTCGGGGCGGGCAGCGGCGCGGACGGGGCGGAGGCGCGGGCGTAAAGGTATTCGTTGGGAGCGTTGGCGCGGTGGATGATGATCAATCGCTCGGCCCCGGCGGCGGCGGCGGGGGCCGTGTCGTAATCGGTTTCCCAGGAATCGTCGCGGAGGACAACGCGGCAGACGACCGGGACGTTTGTGGTCTGGCCGCCGGCGCTGATGACAAGGGTTCCCTCAATCCGGTTGCTTTCACCGGGCATGGCATTGCGGATTTGCGCGGCCAGGGCCTGGCCGTCCAGGGGTTCGACGGAGGCGGCCGGATCGGCCAGGGCGGGCAGGGCCGCCAGAACCAGCAAAGCGATGAAGCGGGAGGTCACTTGGATTCGAGAGCTATCGGAAACATCTGGGCGATATTTTCGACAAAATGAGCCTTTATTTTTCGCCGCACTTCAATGGGAACTTCCAGCCAGTCATTTCGATTGCCAGCCGGGAGAATGATGTGTTTCAAACCGGATCGGGCCGCCGCCAATACCTTTTCCTTGATGCCGCCGACCCGCAAAACGCGGCCTCGCAAACTGATTTCACCGGTCATCGCGATGTCCGAGCGGACTTTGCGATGGGTCATCAGCGAGGCCAGCGCCGCAACGATGGTCAAACCTGCGCTGGGGCCGTCCTTCGGCGTCGCTCCGGCGGGGACGTGGACGTGGATGTCGCGCTTGTCGTGGTCGCTCATGTCCATCTTGAGGGATTCGGCCCGATTGCGCAGGAAGCTCAGGGCGGTTTGGGCGCTTTCCTTCATCACCTCGCCCAGCGAACCGGTCAGGATCAAGGCGCCTTTGCCCGGCATCCGGGTTGCCTCCACAAAAAGAATTTCCCCGCCCACGGGCGTCCAGGCCAGGCCGATGGCGATGCCGTATTCGTCAATGCGTTCGGCCGTTTCGGAAGTGAACTGCGCCGGGCCGAGATAACCGGGCAGCATCGCCGGCGAGATGACCAGGGGCAGGGGCGCGTGGCGGGCGACGATCTTGCGGGCAGCCTTGCGGGTCAAGGCGGCGATTTCGCGTTCGAGTTGGCGCACGCCGGCTTCGCGGGTGTAATCCTGGATGATCTGGCGCAGTGTCGAGTTGGGAAAGCGAACCTGCTTCTTTTTCAGGCCGTGCTCCTCCAATTGCCGGGGCGTCAGGTGCCGCCGCGCAATCTCCACTTTTTCCGCCGCGGTGTAACTTGGCAGTTCGATCACTTCCAGCCGGTCCCGCAACGCGGGATGAACGGGATCAAGCCAGTTGGCCGTTGTCAAAAATAATACGCGGGACAAATCGTACGGCAGGTCCAGGTAATGGTCCACAAACGAGTCGTTTTGGGAGGGGTCCAGCACTTCCAGCAACGCGGACGCCGGGTCCCCGTGAAAATCCGACCCGGCCTTGTCCAACTCGTCCAGCAAGATGACAGGGTTGCCGGATTCCACCCGGCGCAAACTTTGAAGAATGCGCCCGGGCAGGGCGCCGACGTAGGTGCGGCGGTGCCCCCGTATCTCCGCCTCGTCGCGCATGCCCCCAAGCGATATGCGGGCGAATTTCCGCCCCAGGGCGTCCGCGACGCTTTTGCCCAGGGAGGTTTTGCCCACGCCTGGGGGGCCGACCAGGCAAAGGATGGGGCCTTTGTGTTGTTGCTTGAGCTTGATGACGGCCAGAAATTCCAACAGCCGATCCTTGACTTTGCGCAGCCCGAAATGCTGTTCGTCCAGCAGCCGGCTGGCGGCCGCCAGGTCCAGTTTGTCCTCCGTGAATTTCGACCACGGCAGGGAGATCAGCCAATCCAGGTAATTGCGCGTCATCGTGTACTCAGCCACGGCGGCGGGCATTTGCTGTAATCGCTCCAGTTCTTTGAGGGCGACCTTTTTCGCCTCTTCGGGGAGTTTGACTTGCTCAATCTGCTCGCGCAACTCCCGGGTGTCGGCCGCGCCGGTTTCCGTCTCCCCCAATTCGCGCTGAATCGCGCGGATTTGCTCGCGAAGAAAAAAATCACGCTGATTTTTCGACATCGAGGTTACAACCTCGTTCTGGATTTTGGAGCCGAGTTTGAGAACTTCCAACTCGCGGCTTAACAGCGGCAGCAGGTGGGTCAAACGATCCTTGACGGAGGGCGTTTCGAGCAAATGCTGGCGTTCCTCCAGACTGAGATTCAAATTGGCGGCGATCAGATCGGCCAGCCTGCCAGGCTCCCCGGTGTTCAACGCGGCGACTTTGACCTGCTCGGCCAGGGTGGGGGAGAGTTTGATGACTTCCTGAAATTCGCGCTCGGCGTTCCGGGTCAAGGCTGTCAACTCCAATGAGTCGTCGGCCAAGTCCTTGAGTTTCTCGATGCGCGCCACCAAGTAGGGCGATTCGGAGGCGTAGTTGAGGATGCGAAAACGCCGCAGCCCCTCCACCGCCACGCGCACGGTGCCATCGGGAAATTTGAGCATCTTCAGTATCCGTCCCGCGCATCCGAAGGAAAACAAGTCGGCGGCGTTCGGGTTTTCGATCTCCGGACGGCGCTGCAAGACCAGCCCCAAAAAACGGTCTCCGGCCACCACGTCATCAATGAGCCGGATGCTTTGCGCCGTTTCCACCAGCAGGTGCGTGACGGTGCCGGGAAATATGACAATGTCCGAAAGGCCCAGAATGGGCAGGGATACCGGGAGGGATTTCGACCACACCTTGGTTCCCGCCGCGTCAGCGCCGCCGCTGGCGCCGAGGATGCTGATAAATTCAGTTTCCGGTGTGGTCATGCACAGGGTCAATCATCGCTGACGGAAACAGTGTCATGGGGATTGGCGGAGGCAAAGGGAATGTCCACGCGCAGAAAACCATTTTGATATAGCGCCTTGCCGCGGGTCACGTCAAATCCTTCGGGCACCTCGATGACGCTTTCAAACGCCCCGTAGTCAATTTCCATGACCAGAAATTTGCAATGGGCCGCGCGGCAGCCGTCCGGCCTCTGCCCGCTGATGCGCAGGGTGCTCCCTTCGACTGTCAATTCCAGGTTTTCCCGCTGCATGCCGGCAAGCTCGACTTTGACGACGAGGCCGGATTCGCAGACATAAACATCGGTGTTGGGGGACCAGTGGGTTTCGTGATCTCTCGCCGGGGCCATGCGCCGCCTGGCAAAATGTACTGTCGAACTTATCTTATGCATGTTGACGATGAAGAATAACTTATGACGCTCCGTTCCGCAAGGGGCAATGAAATGGGTGTTTTCCTGGGTTAGTTGTTCTTGACTATGATTCGCGCGCGCCCGCCCTTCCGGGCGCTGAACAGAATGGACGTTTTCGAGCCGGTGGAATCCGCGCCCCCGCAGCCGCAGTGAGTGTCCCGATCAAACCGGAACTTGCGGCGGGGCCATTTCGCCCGCAGAAAAAGGCCCGCCGTCACTCCGACGACGCCCAGGGCCGCGATCTTCTGCCAATCCATACGCGGTAAGATAACCCTTCGCGGCCGCCGCGCAACTGGATGTTTTTTTTCGACTTGCACCTTCAGTTTGTTATCCTTCCCCCAATATGACTGCAAAATCTTTGCCCCAAAAACAGGTTTCGCTCATCGCCAGCGGCGACCTCCGCCTCAGCGCCAACCAGAAATGCTGGCCCGTTCAATCCCAAATGGAAGCTCTTCTGACCCAGTCCATCCAGTCTGAAGGCTGGCGTGTCGTCCGCGCCCACCCCTTTGATCGCGCCAAAAAACACGGTTTCATTGATTCGCAGAAAATGGGCATGGAGGTCTTCCGCCGCCTGGACCCCCGCGCCCCGCTCATCGTCGCCGAAACGGTCTGGCAGTACAGCCACCATGTTCTCCCCGGTTTGTACACCCATCGCGGCCCCATCCTCACGGTCGCCAATTGGAGCGGCGCCTGGCCGGGGTTGGTCGGCATGTTGAATCTCAACGCTTCCATGACCAAGGCCGGCATCCCTTACAGCACGCTTTGGAGCAAAGATTTCTCCGACGACTTCTTTAAGAGGGGCCTTCGCCATTGGCTCCATGCCGGCTCGCTTACGCACGATCAAAGCCACGTCCGCGACCTGGCGGATGTCCCGCTCCCCCCGGCGGACGAGAAACTCGGACGCGCCTTCGGACGCCAGTTCAAGGAGCGCAAAGCCATCATGGGCGTCTTCGATGAAGGCTGCATGGGCATGTTCAACGCCATTATCCCGGACGAATTGCTCCATCCCACCGGCGTTTTCAAGGAGCGCCTCAGCCAATCCTCCCTCTTTGCCGCCATGCGCCGGGTGTCCGACACCGAAGCTCGCGCCGTCCTCCAATGGTATCTCAAAAAAGGGGTTGCCTTTAAATGGGGCAAAAACGAGAAAACCGAACTGACCCGCGCTCAAACCCTCGAACAATGCAAAATGTACATCGCCGCCCTCCGCATCGCCGATGAATTCGGCTGCGCCGCCATTGGCATCCAGTACCAACAAGGTTTGAAGGACCTCGCTCCCGCCAGCGACCTGGCCGAAGGCTCCCTCAACAACATGGACCGCCCTCCCGTCAAATGCCCCCGCACCGGACGCATCCTCTACGATTCCGAAGCCCTGCCGCACTTCAACGAGGTGGATGAATGCGCCGGGTTGGACGGCTTGCTCACCTATCATCTCTGGCGCAAACTCGGCTGGCCCCCGGAAAACACCCTCCACGACATCCGCTGGGGCGAGCGCTTCCAGACTGGCGGCTTCGACGATTTTGTCTGGGTCCTCCTGATTTCCGGTGCCGTCCCGCCCGCCCACTTGATCGGCGGCTGGAAAGGCGCTTCCAGCGAACGCCAGCCCTCCATGTACTTCCGTCTCGGCGGCGGCACAATCAAAGGCATCAGCAAGCCCGGCAACATCGTTTGGAGCCGTGTTTTCATCATGGATGGAAAACTCCATTGCGACCTGGGCGTCGGCCGCGCCGTTGCACTGCCGCGGCGGGAAACCGACCGCCGCTGGCTCGAAACCACCCCTCAATGGCCCATCATGCACGCCTGTTTTGACGGCGTCACGCGCGACCAGATGATGGCCCGCCACAAATCCAACCACATCCAGGTCGTTTATGCGCCCGATGCCAAAAAAGCCCTCCGCGCCTGCCGGATCAAAGCCGCCATGCTGGCGGAAATGGGCCTGGAAGTGCATTTCTGCGGGGACGCCGGGACCCGGTAAACGTTTCCCAGAGTGCAGATGGCCATACCTGTCCAAAAGGACAGGTAGACATCCTGTTCCCATTCTGTTCTAATCGCAGAATTGACTACTTGCACAACCAAGTTAAACGAGTCGGCTTCTGTAAAGCTTTTCTGCACGGTCATGTCTCCGGCGACGACGCACAAAAAGTCAATCAACACCTAATGCGCTAAAATATGAAACGAAATGTATTGCTCAGTTCATCGGTACTTCCCTTGCTCATGGCCACGGGCGCCATGGGGCAGACCGTCAGCACCAATGTCGTCAATTTCCACGACGACGGCAACTTTGTAGGCCCTCGAGGCTATAATGGCACTTACTGTCAGCTTTTTGCCGGCAAGGGGGCCTATCCGGACGCCGCCGGCAACAACATTTGGAACGGCTTCCACATGGGCAGTGGTTTTGAAGCGGAATTTAGTTACAATTACTTGTTCTTTAGCGGCGATGTTGGCTCTGGCGGAGATTGGCCGATACAGGCTGGAAATCCCGGCAACCCCTACGCCGCCTACAATCCTTCTTACAGCGCTTATTCAGGTTGGAAAAGCTGCGTCGGCTCTTCCCTTTTCACGAGTGAAGGAATCGCCGGTTCGTATAATGACGTGGGCAACGCGACCTCCGGTGGCCTGATTAGCAAGGTTCAACTGGCCGTGAACGGCGTCGAGGGAGACAATGGCGGTTCTTACTGTGCGAATGGCTCGCCGCTCTTCCTTCTGGGTGAGTCCGCCAACAACGCCTATTACAATAAGACGTCCAAGACGGGAACGGAAACGTTTACTTTGAAGACAGTGCCCGCCGGCACCTATGGGCTTTTTGTGTATGCGGCAAACCCATACAATTACGGCGGCGTGAACTTCAAGATCATGACCAACGCCTCCAAAGGCAACAACTTTGCGACCAACGGTCATAACGGCATCACCAATACTCTCAACGGCCCGAACGGCTCGTCGCCCGTGAGTTTTATTGAAGGGAAAAACTTCGTCGTCTTCACGAATATCATCCTGACTGGAACCGCGACCTCGGGCAGCAAGGCGAACAGCATTATCATCACTGCCACGCCCAATACAAACCAACTGGGATACAACGGCCTGGGGGGTGGAACGCCGATAATTACCACTAACCTCATCGTCACGCTCAATCCCAACCCGGCGTCTTGGTCCAGCCCGGCGATGTACATTACCAACAAAACGTACACCACCAACTACAGCGCGCAAACCGATGTCAACGGCTTTCAGTTGATCATGAACCCGCCGATAACCGCAATGCTGCCGACTCCGGCGCAGAACGTTTACCTTGGCGGCAAGGCGACCTTTAATTTTACGACCGTCTTTAACACCAACGCTGCTGTCTATTACTGGCAATCTATCATTGGCGGCACCACCACGAAACTGTCGAATGTCACCCTCGGTGACGGCGCGGTCATCGCGGGAGCCACCACCACCAACCTGACCATCACCGGCGTTACTGCAGGTGAGGTCGGTTTCTACCAGTGCGTCCTGAGCAACAATGTCGCTCATGGCGGCACCAACGTCACCCCGCTGATCCCCCTGACCTTGCTGACCTCCACCGCCGACGACCTGTTCTCCGATTACAACTTTAACTTTTCGGACTTCGGCAACAATCTGAACCCGCCCATCAATGTGGTCCCGCCGCCTTTCTACATGACTGCGGCGAACATTGGCGACGGCGATCTCTCTCAATACGAAAATTTTGGCCGCGGCGCTGAAATTGCCGGCGGATTTGTCGGCCCGGTGGGTGTCGTTGCCAAAGCCGCTCCCGGCACCGGTTACACGGTCGCAACGGGCTTGAGGTTCTTCGCCTCCAGCAGTCATCCAGAGTCGGACCCGGCTAATTACCAGTTGGAAGGCAGCACGGACGGCGTCACTTGGACCTACATTGCCGGCGCTCCGCTCTCGCTTCCCACTCAGCGCAATCAGGCTGGCGGCTCCATTAGCGAAAGCAACGATGTCCTCCAGGAAGTGGACTTCGCCAACGCCACCCCTTATCTCGACTATCGCATTACCTTCACCAATATCGTCAATGCCGCCATTGCTTCAAACGGCCTTCAAATCGCCGAAATCGAGCTTCTCGGCACGGAGGACAGCACTTCTATCCCGATTCAACTGGTTGACAACTCTGGCGCCCAGACTGCGAATGCCGGCGGCAACGTTTATTACTCCGCTGAGGGATTTGCGGGCTTTGGAGCGGGCAATGATGTCAGTTACCAATGGGATTGGGTGACGAACGGAGTTGTCGTTGCCCTGAACGACGGACCGACAGGCACCGGCTCGACCATCTATGGCGCGCAGACGGCCAGCCTGATGGTTTCCAATGTGTCGGCCGCCGACATGGGGTATTATGAGTGCGTGATCACCTCCCCGTCTTCCGGCGCCGTCACCAGCCCCGCGCAGTCTCTGTCGGTGAATGTGGGGCCGGGCGTTGTGCCTGCTTCCGCCCATCCCGTGTCGTTCGCCAACCTTATTTCCTACAGCCCCATCGCGGTGACGGGTTACAATCAACTTTGTGTGATACCCTCCAATTACCCGTATCATTTGGATTATCAATCCGTCTCGGTCACCCTTACCAATGGCCCGGCCATGAGCAAAATAACCACCGACCCCAGAACGGGATTGAGTTACTTTGCGCCCTACGGATATACGTTCTATGAAAACGGCTTCAACGGGGCCACGGGGGGTATGCCCCTTGGCGGCAGCACCTTCACTAACGTAACCTCGCTCAACTACAGCAATGTTGTCGTCGGCGTCTCGACCAACTTCCCCGCCCAGCACGTTTATACGCTTCCCTATTGGACCAATTGGAACAGCAACTGCGTGTTCCTTGGCAATTTCACGAACAACGGCACCTACAACGGCAATAAATTGACGAATGTTGGGCCTTACGTGGCGC
>Ga0316226_1001712_pt1 | contig 22562 bp, 19 predicted proteins | sample TBH18017metaG_FD_206009 | JGI IMG/M metagenome (GOLD analysis project Ga0316226, IMG submission 206009) | Freshwater microbial communities from Trout Bog Lake, Wisconsin, USA - TBH18017 | ecosystem: Environmental > Aquatic > Freshwater > Lake > Hypolimnion/Profundal zone | place: USA: Wisconsin...
GGATCGATCCATGCCGCTTCAGACCATCCAACCGTTGAAAGACACGCAGAGCGAACCCGATTTCCGGCGCATTCCCATCGACCGCGTCGGGGTGAAGGACCTGCGGTATCCGATCCAGATTCTCGACAAGGCTCATTCTGTGCAGAGCACGGTGGCGAAGGTGGCGCTGACAGTCGACCTGCCGCACCACTACAAAGGCACGCACATGAGCCGCTTCGTCGAGGTGCTCAACGAGCACGGCCCGGTGCTGCACGTCAACAACATTCACGACATCCTGGTGAAACTGCGCTCCAAGCTGCATTCCCAGAAGGCGCACGTGGAATTCGAATTCCCGTTCTTCCTCGAAAAGAAAGCGCCGGTGACTGAGGCGGTCGGGCTGATGGATTACACCGTGCGCTTCCTTGCGACCGCCGACGCGGAAGGCTCCGACTTTATCCTGGTGGTGGTGGTGCCGGTGACGACGCTTTGTCCGTGCTCAAAGGCGATCAGCGAATACGGGGCGCACAATCAGCGAGGCCAGGTCACTTACTCCGTGCGGTTCCACAAGCCGATCTGGATCGAGGACCTCATCGGGCTGGTGGAGAGTTGCGCCAGCAGCGAGCTCTATTCGCTCTTGAAGCGCCCGGACGAAAAAGCGGTCACCGAGCGCGCCTACAACAACCCGGTTTTCGTCGAGGACCTCGTACGCAACGTCGCCGCGCGTTCCGCCCAGGAACCGAATATCAAGTGGTTCCGGGTCGAAGCGGAGAACTTCGAGTCCATCCATAACCACAACGCGTACGCGGTAGTGGAGTCGGGGGAGACGGGGTCAACGCTTGACCTTGACACGCCTTGAGAAGGTGAGGGGACTGTCAACATTCAAGCGTTGACCCGAATGGCGCTAAGTTAAGGAAAACTTTCGATGGGTATTGGAGCCACGAACAAGCGGAGCGGCGACGGATGCGGGTTCCGGGGAGCGCACGCGCCCTCGCGTGCGGGCGTCGGCGCCCCCGCCGACGCCGTCCAGGGTGCCAGCGCGCGTTCGTCCTCTCAACGATGCCCTTGGCGGGGGCGCCAAGGGCCACAGGCGAGGCGCCTGCGCTCCCCGGAGTCCCTAGCACGGGTTCTGACTGCAAATAACGCCACCATTTGTCCCAAGACGCCCGTAAGTTAGCGCCATTCGGGTCAGGCATTACTTCTTAGCGCCATTCGGGTCAGGCATTACTTCTTCACCTTTCTTGACCCCGAGCGCAGAACGGCCTCAACTGACGGGCGATAGATAAGCGAGAGCAGGGATGAATGGCACTAGCTTAAGGAGGCTTTCGGTAGGCACGGGAGACACGAAGAAGCTGAGGAGCGTCGGATGCAAGTTCCGGGGAGCGCACCCGTCCCGGGTGTTGGTTGAGGCGTCCCGCCTCGACAAACTTCTGGCGTGGATGCGCCTACAGCCTTCGGAGTCTGAGGACCGCAAGGCGATTCGATAACCAAAAGTTCGCGCTGGCGAGACGCCAGCGCCAGCACGCGAGACGCGTGCGCTCCCCGGAGTCCCCCGTCCCGAGCGCTATCTGCAATACGAACCAGCATTGATCCAAGGACGCCCTTAAGTTAGCGCCATTCAGACCGGACTCCGAATGTTGTCATCCTGAGCCTGCGAAGGATCTCACGAGGCGATTGCGACGTTCGTTCCAGTCGGCACGTAATCAGAGCTGACGGCTCATCGGGCGACGCTGTCAGCTTCGAGAGCGGTGAATGGTGACATAACGCCGACTGGCCTGCCGTGAGATCCTTCGCAAGCTCAGGATGACAAATAAGATGGGCCGCTCCGGTCTCCGTGCCCGGCTTCCGATTTGTGGGTAATGGAAAGGGTAACTCACCGCAGTCCACGAGCCTCCCCTGCCGTTTTGGGTTCATCCATTTCGGACCGTGCCGGAGTCGGGCTCATTTTCACTCTTCAATCCGGAAGTTCTTTCCAGAAGAGGTCAGGATTGCGCGCACAGAACATTTCCGACCGGTCGCGGCAGGCATCTGCGGCGAACTCCCATGCATGAAACCGATCGTAGCAAATCACAATATGCTTAAACCAGAGCTGAAGTGCTTCGGAAAACCAGATGAGGTGAGGGAGTTCCTTAAGGGAAGGCTTGAAATCATCAACCTCGGCGGGGTCACCGTCGGACGCGCGATTTTGGAACCGGGCTGGAGTTGGGAGGAGTCCATCCAGCCTCTCGCCGGGACCGAGACCTGCCAGGCACACCACTTGCAGTATCACGTTTCGGGCGTACTTCGTGTGCGGATGGATGACGGGACGGAATTCGATTGCAAGCCGGGCGACATGTCGATGTTGCCCCCCGGCCATATCGGCTGGGTCGTCGGCGACGAGCCGGTCGTCCTCATGGATTTCCAGGGGATGGCCGACTACGGGAAAGCCGCGCAAGCCACGGAAGGAAAAGCCATGGGGTAGACTTAATCGAGGATCGAGGGCGCAGGACAAATTTCTTCTATTATTTGACGACGCAGCGCGGCTATCGCTCTGCGCGGGCCTTGGTCCGACGCGATCCTCTCGCGGCGGGTGCCGTAGCTGCGCCCGTCTTCGCCTTCTTTTCCTTCTCTTCCTTGTGATGCTTCAGTACCGTTCGGGCCGCTACCTCCGTGGCACGGTCGCCGTAACGACCGGATTTCTCGGCGCTTTCTTTAATATGTTCGTACTGGCGCTGCTCTTTGTTGCTGACGCCCCGCAAATGACGTTTGGCCGGCATAAATGCTCTTGCTTGTTCTGGTTACTCTAAAAACTGGGAATCGGAGGCGACCCATCTTGAAGACGCGGGCGGATTTATGAGCGGGGTATGGGGAAAAGCCCGATCTGAGCGACTCTCGGCGGCGGCTAAATCTTTGGCTGCCGACCGCTCACCATGCTCACGAGAAACAAAACGAGAAAAACGAGAAATAAAATCTTGGCAATCCACGCGGCTGTACCTGCTATTCCTCCGAAACCGAGGATCGCCGCAATAATAGCCACGATTAAGAAGACAACAGCGTAGTGTAACATAATGATCTCCTCTTCATTCAAACCGGCGGGACTGTACTCCCAACTATCTTTCGTTTGTCCGGCGTCTTTCGACCCGGTGCCGCTTCCTTGACGCGCGAAAACAGACTCAGACCTCCTGCCCAAACGAAATCGAGCCTTTCCCAATCGCACGCATCCCTGAGTTTCGCCTGGCGGTGTGCAACCGCGCGTTTTATCGCGACGCGAAGCAATCGGTGTCCCGATTCCATTCCGCCGCCAGTAAGCGGGTCGGCGGCAGGTCGAAAACCCGGTTGTCCCGAAGAGAGCGTCTCAGCTTCAGATATTCCGCATGCGCCCACACCAGCGGCATGGCGGAACCTGTAGGACGGCCCTCGTACAGCTTTCTCTCCGGGATATCGAGGGCATCCCACACTTGCTCCGGGATCAACCCGGAGGCGTTCGCAAAGGCTTCCATCGTATGCATCAGTCGGATCGCGTCGCCCCGGTTTCCGGCGGCCAGTTCGTAATGTGCCCGTTCCCCGGTCAGGAGCGGCCATGCGCGCCCGATCCCCTTATTGTCGCCCGAAAACGGCTCGCCTTTCGCGCTCTCACCGTAAACATCGCCCGTGAACCGTTTCCAGCACGGGCCGAACGGTGTTTCCACTTTCAAGGTCGCGTCGATCGCTTTTAAGGTGTTGAGGATCCGCGGATCGTGTGGCGATCGCAATCCGAAGCGCACCAACGCAAGCGCATCAGTGCTCACCACGTCGCCCGTCAGCGGTTGGCTCCCTTCTTTCCGATTCGGCAAGGGAAAGAACCGTTCGGCGGGTGGACGGTCGTTTGGGTTTTCCGGGACGACGAATCCGTAATAGCCTTCGATATCCAGGCTTCGCGCCAGCGCTGTGCCGGTCAGATACGTCCATTCCTCGATTTTCGCATTCCATTGCCCCGCCACCGCTCGCGCTTCCCGGGCAAATCCGGTATCGCCGATCTGCGCCGCATAGTCCGCCGCGGCAAGCAATGCGCTAACCTCGACGGCAAGGGTAAAGACGGAGAACCCGGAGAACTGCTCCCACCGGTCCAATTGCGTGGCGGGCCCGTTGCAAATGATATACCGCGCCGCCCGATGCACTGTGGGCCAAAACGCAGCGAGTTCCCGTTTATCCAGCGGCGTTTCGCGTTCCGCCGCAAAGGCGAGGAGAATGGGAAAACCGACTTCGTCCATCTGGATTTGCGTCCAATGCGGACGCCCATCGACAAACATGTTCTGCGGCCAATGACCATCCGCCTCCTGCGTGGCGTGCAGAAACGTGAGAACTCGCCGCGCGGGGTTGTGGGCGCCCGCGGCCATCAGTCCGCCAATCGACTCGATGAGGTCCCGCGTCCACACCATGTGGTACCCGTAATCCGAATCTCCGTGCGATTCCCCCCATGGCGTGCCAAGACTGGCCACCATTGCCCCGGAGAATTCCTTGGATTCGTGACACCGTAACACCACGGCGCTGGTCTCCGCGAGCCGGTTGCTGCCGCAATCGACGGCGCCCGCAACGGTGAGCCCCTGCCGCCACTCCTGCCACTGCTGCCCGTAGTTCCGCAGCGCCAGTTCGAAACCGTCGATCAGGCTGGCCTGTACATGATGGCCGGCCCCGGCCGCCGTCGTGCCAAACCCGATGGCCAGAAGAAACGTCAAACCCTTACCGGTGTCCAATTCCCCCGTCAGCGCGACGTTTCCGTCGGGTGCAGCCTGGTATTCCCAGTGCATGCTGCCGTTTCGACGCACATCCTGCCAGCCGTCGGAATAGCCGACGTAGCCCACGGAGCGTTTTCGGAATGGAATGGAACATCCGAGCGCAAGGACACTGGGGCCATCCACCCCGGTGCGCTTCGCGAACAGCATCGTTCTCCCCTTGAACTCTCCAACCCATGCGTCGTTGCCAAAACCTCGATTTGCCAGGTGCGGCGCCAAAAGCACATAAAGCAGCGGTTTCTCAATCCGCAGCGGCGCAAGGTTCACCCGAACCAGGAATGCGCTGCGCTGCGGGTCCACGACCAATTCCTGATTGAGAACATAACCGCCGCGTTTGCAGGTGTTCTTCATCAGGAATGCAGGGACTCCCGGCATCGCCTCGCCCACTTCGCATTCAGTGTCCTGGCGCTGATCGGAAAAGAAACCGTGACCGTCAGCCACGATAAATTGGAGATCGCGGACAGCCGCGGTGTCGATTTGCGGGTAAAAAATCTCCGTTACAATCCCTCCGGCCATCGTGAACCAGACGCGGCTTCCCCGGTCGAGAGCCGTGCCCACCCCAGTCTTTGCGCTATCGCTCCATCCGGGCTGCATCCCCGGATGACCGGGCGCCACTCGTTTCGCATGACCGTGTTCCCCGGAAGTCATATCTCACCCCTTTCGGCGGCGTGCCAACAGCCCGACAGCAGCTCCCGCCAGCAGGACTCCCGCGATTCCCGCGCCTATCATGAACCAGGCGCGTCGCTGCGGGGCTTCACTTTCCGCGCATTCGTCGATATAGGCGTTTTCCGGCTTGTTTCCGGCTGGCCCCCGACTGTCCGTCCGCAGGGCCAGATCCATCAACTCCGCGGTGTGAAGGGCGGTGCGCCCGGTGAATTGGTCGATTTGCTGACGACAGCTGAAGCCATCGGTCACAATGAAACTGTCGCAAGCGGCGTTGCGAACGGCGGGGAGCAGATTGCGTTCACCGATGGCCAGCGAGATATCGTAGTGCTTCCGTTCGAACCCAAACAGCCCAGCCAGACCACAACAGCCTGAATCCAGCAATTCATGCTCCACGCCCATCTTCCGGAAAGCGCTCTGATCGGCGCCCATTCCCATCACGGCTTTGTGGTGGCAATGCCCGTGAACCAGCGCCTTGCGATAGAGCTTTGGAACTGCCGCGTGCGGAGCGTGCTTGTCCATGAATTCCGAGAACGTAAATACTTGCTTCGAAAGCCGTTGCGCGCGTTCGTCATGGGGAAAGAGCGCCGGCAATTCGTCGCGGAACACCGCCACGCAACTTGGCTCCAAGCCGACAATTGGAACTCCCATTTCGATCGGGCCCGCAAGGATTTTCATCGTCTCCCGAAGCAGCCGTTTCGCCGTGTCCAGCATCCCAAAATCGTAAAGCGGGCGCCCGCAGCAGACCTTCGATTGGGGAACGAGCACGTCAAATCCGGCATGCTCCAGGACGTTCACCGCCGCCCTGGCGGTGCGGGGCAGCAGGTAATTGTTGAATGTATCCGGCCACAGAATCACGGGTGGGCGCCCCTGGAGCGGGCGGTTTCTCCGGACAAACCACTGCTGGAAACTTTCGCCGGCAAAGCGGGGGAGTTGGCGCTTGAGGGAAATGCCCGCAACCAGCTTTGCAGCGGCGCTGAATAGCGGGGTCTGCAAGAAAAAGTTTGTGAGCTGCGGGACCTTGTTCGCCACGCGCGCCCACCACGGGATCAGCCCCATGGTGTACGCCGCCATCGGGCGAAGCCGACCCTGGTAGTAATGGGAGAGGAACTCGGCTTTGTAGGTGGCCATGTCCACATTGACCGGGCAATCCGATTTGCACCCCTTGCACGCCAGGCAGAGGTCGAGCGCCTCGCGCACATGCTCGTCGCGCCAGCCGTTCCTGCCGATGACCTGCCCCTCCAGCATTTCCAGCAGCAGCCGGGCCCGGCCCCGCGTCGAGTGCTCTTCTTCGCGTGTTACCATGAAGCTCGGGCACATTGTCCCGCCTTCCGTCCTCCGGCAGAGTCCGACACCAACACACCGCTCCAGAGCATACGACAGGCTGCCCTTGTCATTGAGGTAGGAGAAATGCGTCTGCGGTGCGGCGGGACGATAGGAATTGGGCGGCTCCGGACTGAAGCGGAGGTTCTCGTCGCGTCTCCATGGACGCACGACCTTGCCGGGATTCATCTTCCAATCGGGATCCCAAATCCGCTTGAACTCCTCAAAAGCACCCACGAGTTCTTCGCCGAACATGATGGACAGGAGTTCTCCGCGGGACTGGCCATCGCCGTGTTCGCCCGAAAGCGAGCCGCCGTAGCGCACCACGAGTTCCGCTGAATCGTAGCCGAACTTTTCGTAGGCGGCGATTCCAGCGGTGGTTTTGAGTCCGAAATCGATCCGGGTATGAACGATCCCCTGGCCGAAGTGCCCGTACAGCGTGCAATGGTATCCGTAGCTATCCAGCAAACTTCGAAATTCGCGCAAATACGCGCCGATCTTTTCTGGCGGAACCGCGGCATCTTCCCAGCCCTCCCAGGTATCCGGTTGCCCGGGAACACGCGCCGAAGCCCCCAGGCCGGAGTCACGAATTTCCCAGAGTTTCTTCTCTTGCTCGGGATCGTCAAACAACTTGACGGATGGCGCACCCGGCTTGCCTTTGAAGCCGTTGGCGAGCTTCATTGCACGATTGTCGGCTTCGGCGCGCGTCGCGCCGCCAAACTCAACGATCAACCAGCCGCGCCCCTGGGGAAGAAGCGGAAGGTCTTTGGGATGGATATTCTTGGCCTTCATGGCATCGATCAGCACGTCATCGATCCCTTCAAGCCCGATCGGCCTGTGCTCCAGAATCGCCGGAACACAATCTCCCGCAAGGTAGATGTCGGGATACCCCAAAACCAGAAGCGAACGACATGGAAAGTCCTCCATCACATGCAACGTGGCTTCGAGCATGGTCACGCACGTTCCCTCCGACCCCGACAGAGCGCGCGCCACATGGAAACCATTCTCGCGAAGTAGATCGTCCAGGTTGTAACCGGAAGCGCGGCGCGGAATTTTCGGGTAGCGGGCGCGTATCAGAGCGGCATGCCGGTCGCGGAGTTCCCGCATCCGCAGATAGATTTCAGCCCGCCGCCCGCCCGCGGTGACGATGCGCTTGAATTCGCCATCGTCCGTGGCGCCAACGCGCATGCGCAGTCCGTCATAAGTCAGAATCTCCAACGCCGCGAGATTGTCGGAGGTCCGGGCGCCGGGGCCATAGAACTGGGACATCACGGAGTGAACGCCCCCGGAATTGTTGCCGATCATCCCGCCGATCGTGCAATGATTGTGGGTTGCGGGGTCCGGACCGAAGATCAGCTTGTGTGGTTTGAGCGCGTTGTTGAGTTGATCCAAAATAAGGCCCGGCTGCACCCTCGCGAGCTTTCGCGCGGTGTCGATCCCCACCACTTCATTCATGTATTTGGAGAAATCGAGAATGACCGCCGCGTTGCAGCATTGCCCTGCAAGGCTTGTGCCGGCGCCGCGTCCGGTGAGGGGCGCCCCAAAGCGGCGGCATACTGCGACCGTTTCCATCACATCGTCCGCGTCGCGCGGGATTACCACACCGATCGGCACCTGGCGGTAATTGGAACTGTCCACCGCATACAAAGCGCGGCTTCCGCGATCGAAGCGCACTTCGCCCCGGATTCTCCGGCGCAACGCCGCCCGCATCTCTCGCGCAATCGTTGGCGGGAGAACCGGTTGCGGTCTTGGCGCCGGTGTCCGCCGGGCTTTCCGCTTTGGCTGCGCCTCCGGTTCAACATCGGGAGTCTCGGGGAGCACGGCGATTGACGTTGCGATCTGTGTTTCCATGAAAAGTCTTGGTTGTGAAACGGATTCGGAATTGGCCCCTCAGGCGCGCCACTCGATGGCGTCGCTACCCAGCGCGATACTTTTCAGCGTCCGCCCGCTTCACCTCGATTCCGAGCCCTGGCCGCTCGTGGTCGTTAACCAGGAAACCGCCTTTGGGTTCCACGAATCCGTCGAAAAAAAGCCGTTCAATGCGGACGTGGTCGTGAAACCATTCCAGATGTTTGAAGTTCTCGACCGATGCGCCCAAGTGCCGGTGAATGGTGGGTGCGCAATGGGCCGATATCGTTTTGTTTGCCCCAAAGGCTGCGTGAGCAGCCTGCAAAAATCCCGTAATACCGAGGCAGCGAGTGGCGTCTGCTTGGAGCACATCCACCGCTGGCAGGAGTTGCTGGAAATCGCCAATCCGGTATCCGTATTCGCCGCCTGCGACATCCATCGGCACTCGCTCCTTCACAAAACGGAGATCGCGCAGGCAAATGGAGTCGCCGGACGGAACCGGCTCTTCAAACCAAACGACGCCGGCCCTGGCGAAATCGTGGGCAAGCCCGATGGCCTGCTTCGCGTCGTAAGCGCCGTTGGCATCCACCATTAACTCCGCATTCTCCGATGCGGCAGAGATCGCCTTCCAAACGCTCGCGACACGAGTCAAGTCAGCGGTCGGATCGCGTCCGATCTTCATCTTCACAAGCCAAATCCCCTGATCCACCCACGCCCGCAGTTGGGCTTCCAATTGCGGGACCGCGTAGGAGGTGAAACCGCCGCTCCCATAGATAGGCACTCTCTCCCGAGCACGCCCGAGAAGAGCCCCGAGAGGGGTTCCAAGCAAACGAGCCTTGATGTCCCACAAGGCAACGTCGATGGCCGAAAGCGCCATTGCGCCGACCCCGGTGCAGCCGTTGTTGCGGAGCGCTCCTCGCATTGCTGCCATGGCGGCCGGAATGTCCATCGCATGCAGGCCGACAATAGCGGGAGCCAACTCGTGACGAATCGTCTCGGCGGCTGCGATCGACGCGTAGGTGTAGCCGATCCCTTTTTCGCTGCCTGCGTGAACTTCGGCCAGTACAACGGTGGTGCTGTTCCATTCGAACGTGCCGTCGGATTCCGGAAAGTCTGTCGGAACGACGTAGGCGGAGACGTCGACCTTTTCAATTAAAGGCACGCTCACCTCCGGTGCGGAATCATTCCCTGAAGCGCCTCCTTGAAGGCCCCACGGATCATCGACGGCCCACCTGTGTCGCCTTCCAGAATTGCCGACATGAAGTGCTGCGCTTGCTTGATGGTGATGTGCGGCGGCAGCGTCGGCACCTCCGGGTCGGTAATGGCATCGATCACACACGGCCGATCCGCGCTCAGCGCCTTGTCCCACGCATCGCCGATCCGGTCGGGATCGTCGACTCGAATGCCCAGCAGCCCCAGCATCTCGGCGTACCGTGCAAAGGCGAAATCCGGCACTCGTTGTGAGGCGTCGTACTTGGGGTCGCCGGTCATCACGCGCTGCTCCCAAGTCACCTGGTTGAGATCGTGGTTTGCAAGCACGAGAATGATCAGGCGCGGATCGCTCCACTCCCGCCAGTTATTGGCGATGGTGACCAGCCCATTGATACCGTTCATTAGCATCGCACCGTCGCCCACCATCGCTATGGCCGGTCGGTCGGGGAACGCAAACTTGGCTGCGATGGCATAAGGAACCCCCGGCCCCATGGTCGCGAGATTCCCGGAAAGAGACGCCATCATCCCACGCCGAATCTTGAGATCCCGCGCGAACCAATTTGCGCACGACCCCGAGTCCGCGGATAGAATTACGTTGTCGGGCAGCCGCGGCGAGAGTTCCCAAAAAAGGCGCTGCGGGTTGATCGGATTGGCCGAGTTCATCGCCCGCGCGTCAAGGACGCTCCACCATCGCGCTACTTTGTTTTCGATTTGTTGGCGCCACGAACGGTCCTCCTTGCGGTGAAGCAACGGGATGAGCGCGCGAAGCGTTTCGGCGCTGTCTCCCACCAAGTTGACTTCCATGGGGTAGCGGATGCTCAGCAGCTTGGCATCGATGTCAATTTGAACCCCGCGAGCCGCGCCGTCGGGCGGCAGAAATTCGGAATATGGAAAGCTCGAACCGACCATGAGCAGCGTGTCGCATTCGTTCATCATGTCCCAGCTCGGTTCCGTCCCAAGCAATCCAATCGAGCCGGTGCAAAATGGGAGCGCGTCGGGGATCGCCGCCTTGCCGAGAAGAGCCTTGGCAACGCCGGCGCCGAGAATATCGGCTGCTTCGAGCACCTCGTCGGTCGCCCGCAGAGCGCCCGCGCCCACCAGCATGGCCACTCTCTTCCCGTCGTTGAGGACTTCCGCGGCGTGTTGGAGATCGGCTTCCCTCGGCACCACATGCGGAGAGGAATAGCCGATTCCAGAGAGCACGGCGCCGTGGCTGCGTGGCGGCTTGGGAGCCGCGGGACATTCCTGAACATCGTTGGGAATAATAATACAGGTGACAGTGCGCTCTGCTTTGGCGATACGCACTGCCCGGTCGACCAGATGCCGGATTTGCGTGGAACACGATGCCATGTGAACAAACTGATGCGCCACATCCTTGAAGAGTGAAATGAGGTCGACTTCCTGCTGATATTCGCCGCCCAACGCCGTCCGTGATTGCTGGCCGATGATCGCAAGCACAGGCTGGTGATCCATCTTCGCATCGTAGAGTCCGTTCAACAAATGAATGGCGCCTGGCCCGGATGTCGCCAGACATACTCCGATTTGACCGGTGAACTTGGCGTGCGCGCAGGCCATGAACGCCGCCATTTCCTCGTGGCGCACCTGCACATACTGAATCCGCGACTTGGCACGATTGATAGCTCCGATGATCCCGTTGATGCCGTCTCCCGGATACCCGTAGACGCGGCGAATCCCCCAGTTAAGCAGGCGTTGAATGAGATAGTCGCTTGCGGTGTCGGCCATATAATGTCCCTCCTTGGTTTATTGGTTACGAAATCCAACAGGTCGATGGCTGGCTTGTCTAACGGCATCCATCACCAGTTGCATTCCCGAATCTGAACACGTGTAGGGTGAATCATGGCGCAACTCTTCTCACGGACGAGCAATACGGTTGCCCCCGCTGTGCTTGTCGGGACGATCCTGCTCCTGTGCCTTGCGGGGGTTTGCGTTTATGCGGTTTTCTGGTCTCCATACATGACAGGCGTCAAGGTTCCCGTCCGCCAACCGGTCCCGTTCAGCCACCAGCATCATGTCGGCGGGCTGGGCATCGACTGCCGCTATTGCCACACCGGAGTCGAGACATCCGCTTTCGCGGGCCTCCCGCCAACCCATACCTGCATGACGTGCCATTCGCAGCTTTGGACCGAAGCCCCGATGCTCGATCCCGTCCGCCAAAGCCTGCTGACTGGCAGACCGCTACGCTGGAACCGGGTTCATAACCTCCCGGATTATGTGTACTTCGACCACCACATTCATGTGGCCAAGGGCGTGGGCTGCGTCAGCTGCCACGGACGCGTCGACGAAATGCCGCTCACATGGAAGACCGAATCGCTTTACATGAAATGGTGCCTCGACTGCCATCGGCACCCGGAAGGCGTCATTCGAGACCCGAAAAAGGTATTCGACCTGACTTCGCGCAATCCCTCGCGCAAAGCTGGCCTCGAACGACTCAAACTGAACCAAGTGCGCGCCTCTCCTTTCCTTCTGGACTGCGGAAACTGCCATCGATGACTATGAAACCACGACGCTATTCCGCAACCTCTTCTTCCAACCCGGCGTTCGCATCGCGATCGCTCGAAGACTTGGCGGACTCTCGAGAGTTTCGGGAGTTTATTCATGGCGAGTTCGCGGCATCTCCAGCGATGGGCCGCCGCGATTTTCTCCGCATTCTCGGGGGAACGCTGGGACTCGCCGGGATTTCCGAGCTCTCCGGTTGCGTCCGCCAACCGCGCCAAACGATTGTGCCGTTCGTCAACCAACCGGAGCAACTCGTCCCTGGAAAAGCTTTGTACTACGCCACAACCCTGGAGTTCTGCGGCTTTGGCCGGGGTGTCCTTGTGGAGGCTCACGAAGGACGCCCGACCAAGGTGGAAGGCAATCCGCTTCATCCCGCCAGCCTCGGCGCAACAAGCGTCTTCGAGCAGGCAAGCATTCTCGATCTCTACAATCCCGCCCGCTCCTCGGCGGTGCTCAAGCAGGGCGAGACAAACACCTGGACGGCATTTTTAGGCGAGCTGCAAACTGCTCTGAGGCAACTTCCCGCCGACGGCGCGGGCTTGCACCTTCTCACCGGCGCCGTGACCTCGCCCGCCTTTGCCGAACAGTGGCAGGCTCTCCTCAAACGGTACCCCGCCGCGCAGTGGCATCAGTACGAGCCAATTCACAACGATTGCGCATTCGAGGGGTCGAACCGGGCGTTCGGGCGCCCCGTCGTGACACGCCCTCACTTCGATAAAGCCAGGGTTGTGGTTTCCTTCGGGAGTGACTTTCTCTTTGCGCTGCCCGGCAGTATTCGGCACGCGCGCGACTTCATGGCCGGGCGCAATGTTCGCGATGACCAAACCGCCATGAACCGCCTTTACGTTTTGGAGAGCGCGCCTACAATCACCGGGGCCTGCGCCGACGAACGCCGCGCCATCGGCTCAGCCGGTCCCGATGGGATGCATGGTTACGTGGCGGCGCTGGCACGCGCTCTCGGAGTACCGATTGGCACTCCCGGTTGGGCTCCGGGGTCCGCTGCGGCAGAGTGGGCCGCGGGCGTCGCCAAAGACATCAAGACCGCGGGAGGGCCAAGCCTGCTTCTTGCGGGCGCCGGCGAATCCCCTGAACTGCACGCGCTGGTCCACGCGATGAATGCGGCTCTGGCGGGATTCTCAGGACATTCCGCCGCCATCGTTTATACCGCGCCGGTGGAAATTGCACCTGTCAATCACAGCGCGTCCCTCCGCGCCTTGGTGGAGTCGCTGAGTGCCGATCGCGTGAAGGTTCTATTCTTGCTGGGCGGCGATTGGGCACGCACTGCCCCCGCCGATTTCGGCTTGAACGCTTTGATTCGCAAGGCTCCCCTGAGTGTTCATCTCGGCCTCTATCGAACGGAAACCGCCGACGCGGCCACATGGCACATTCCGCAAGCTCATCCGTTGGAGGCGTGGAGCGACGCGCGCGCCTTCGATGGAACCGCCAGTATTGCACAACCGCTCATCGAGCCGCTCTTCGGCGGCCGAACCATTCACGAGTTGCTCGATTGTCTCGCTCGGTTCCCGGGCAGACGCGCCTATGACATCGTTCGCCAGTATTGGACGGCTCCCGGGCGCCTCTCGGAATCCGGGGCCGATGCGTGGCAACGGGTGTTGCACGACGGTGTCGTCCCCAACACTGCGGTTCACCCTCAAGCCGTGACGATAGGTCCGGTTCAGCCATTGGAGCTTCATCTTAAGGAGCCGAACTACGAACTCGAACTGGTGTTCACTCCCGATTACAGCCTCTGGGATGGGCGCTTTGCCGAAAACGCCTGGCTCCAGGAACTCCCGCGTCCTATTAACCGGCTTTCCTGGGAAAACGCGCTGCTCGTCGGCCCGGACACGGCCCGGCAGCAAGATCTCGAAACGGGTGAGATGGTTCGCCTGCGCTCTCCCGACGGCCGAACGCTTCGCGCTCCGATCCTCGTGCAGCCTGGAATGGCGACCGGCGTTCTGGCAGTCGCCCTCGGTCACGGAACGCGGCCTGAACCCGGCGCATCGTGGCTTCATCCGGAGAGCACGGCGCGAGCATTCGAGGGAATCGGACTAAACACGGGAACGAATGCCTACCCACTTCGCACGAGCGCTCACCCATGGCGTCGCGCAGTCACGCTTGAGAAAATCGGAGAACGCCACGCTCTCGTTACCACGCAACCGCATCAGATCGTGGCCCGGCCCGATCTGGTGCGCACCGCGCCGGCATCCGATCTCACTACCATTTTCAAAGATACAAGGAAGTCCGAGCCTGAGCCGCCGACCCTCTACAATCTCACGCGCAAGGAAACTGACGGGATCGCCTGGGCCATGGTCATCGACTTGACGCGTTGCATCGGCTGCAACGCCTGCGCCATGGCGTGCCAATCGGAAAACAACATTCCGCCTGTGGGCCATGAGGAAGTGGGGCGAGGTCGCGAAATGCACTGGATTCGCGTGGACTCCTATTACTTCGGCGATCCGGAGCGCCCCACGATCGCTTTTCAACCGGTGCCCTGCATGCATTGCGAAACAGCCCCCTGCGAGTTGGTGTGCCCGGTTGCGGCCACGGTTCACGATCACGAAGGGCTCAATCTTCAAATCTACAACCGCTGCATCGGCACGCGGTACTGCTCCAACAACTGTCCCTACAAAGTGCGGCGTTTTAACTTCTTCAATTATGCCAAACCCGAAACCCGTGAGCCTCTTATCCTGGGACAGAATCCGCACGTCACCATTCGCACCCGTGGCGTCATGGAAAAATGCACCTACTGCATTCAGCGTATCTCGGAGGGGCGAATCAAGGCCGAGATCGAGAACCGCAAGATCCGCGACGGTGAAGTCATTCCCGCCTGCGCGCAGGTATGCCCGACAGAGGCGATCGTCTTTGGCGATAAGGACGATCCCAAGAGCCGGGTGGCCAGGCTTAAGCAAAGTCCGCTGAACTATTCCCTTCTAGGGGAGGAGAACACCCGTCCGCGCACAACTTACCTGCGTCGGATCACCAATCCCAATTCTGGAACCAACCGAAATGAGTGACTCCGGAACATCCTTGCATCAAGCGCCGTCTTCCGCCGCCGTTTCGCCGCTTGGCTACCCTGAAGAACTCCTTGCGCCAGGAGCCACCTATTCCACCGTGTCTGAGGAAATCGCGTCGATCCCGCTTTGGCGCATCCGCTCGCACTGGTGGTGGATGGGGTTGGCTGCATCGTTTTTCCTATTATGTGTTCTCTTCATCGCGGTCGGTTGGCTCTTCTACCGCGGCGTCGGCATTTGGGGCGTCAATATTCCAGTCGGCTGGGGATTCGCAATTGTAAACTTTGTCTGGTGGATCGGAATCGGACATGCCGGAACCTTTATTTCGGCAATCCTGCTTCTCCTGGCGCAGCATTGGCGCAATTCCATCAACCGGCTTGCTGAAGCGATGACGATCTTCGCAGTGGTATGCGCCGGGATGTTCCCTCTGCTTCACCTCGGGCGCCCCTGGGTCTTTTACTTTCTCTTTCCTTATCCAGACACCATGGGCCTCTGGCCGCAGTTCCGCAGTCCTTTGGTTTGGGACGCCTTTGCCGTTTCCACGTATTTCACGGTGTCGCTTCTTTACTGGTATCTTGGGTTGGTGCCCGACTTTGCCAGTCTTCGCGACCGGGCCAAGCCCCTGGCGCTGCGCCGCCTTTATGCAGTGCTCGCCCTCGGTTGGCGCGGATCGGCATTGCACTGGGATCGCCACCAGATCGCCTATGCCCTTCTTGCCGGGCTCGCAACTCCGTTGGTGCTCAGTGTTCATAGCGTGGTCAGTCTCGATTTTGCGGTTTCGATTCTGCCCGGCTGGCACTCCACGATCTTCCCCCCCTATTTCGTGGCCGGAGCCATCTACTCGGGATTCGCAATGGTGCTGACGCTCCTCCTCCCGCTTCGAAGCATCTTCAAGCTGCAAAACCTGATCACCCTGCGCCACCTCAACAACATGGCTTGCGTCATGTTCGTAAGCGGGCTTCTGGTGGCCTACGGCTATTTTATGGAAGTGCTCATGGGCTTGCTCAGCGACGATTCCTTTGAGCACGCAAAAACCCTGTCCCGCCTCTGGGGACACGACGCAGCCATCTACTGGCCGGTCTTGCTATGCAACGTCTTTATCCCGCAACTGCTCTGGTCACGCCGGGCGCGCACCAGCGTTTGGATGCTGCTTGCCTTGTCCATTGTTATCAACCTCGGGATGTGGCTGGAGCGTCTCATGATTGTCGTAAGCAGCCTCAATCGCGATTTTCTTCCCTCAAGCTGGGGTTCCTATTGGCCGACCGCCTTTGATTGGGCAACCCTTGTCGGGTCCTTTGGACTATTCATGACCCTCTTTATGCTCTTTGTCCGCCTTGCGCCGGTGATTGCCATCGCCGACGTGCGCGAACTGATCGAACAGCAAACAAAATCGAAGCAATGACTGGCGATCTTTACGCATTGATGGCGGAATTTTCGACGCCGGAAGAACTCACGGCCGCAGTGAAAGCGGCGGCAGGAAACGGGTATTCTAAGATCGACGCGTATTCGCCGCTCCCGATTGCGGGGCTGGCCGGCGCCATGGGGCACAGGCGTTCGATCCTGCCCCTGGCCTTTTTGCTCGGCGGACTTGTCGGCGGCGGGGGCGGCTATTTTATGGAATACTATGCCATGGCTATTTACTACCCGCTCAACGTTGCGGGCCGCCCCTTGCATAGCTGGCCATCCTTCATTCCGGTTACGTTCGAACTAACTGTCCTGATTTCCGCATTGACGGGATTTGTCTTTCTGCTGATCGCCCTGGGCTTGCCCAAGCCGCACCACCCGGTATTCAACTCGCCTGAGTTTGAGCGGGCAAGCAGCGACCGGTTCTTCCTCAGCGTGGAAAGCATCGACCCGCGGTTCTCGTTGGAAGAAACCCGGGGATTCCTGCTTCGACTGAACCCCATTCAAATCCTGGAGGTGCCGCGATGAACTGGCCGCATTTCGCCATGCATTGCATCCTCCTTGCCGCATTCTTCCTTTGCGGCTGCCGTAAGGGCATGGTCGAGAACGGTCGCGTCAAGCCCTTGGAGGAATCCCAGTTCTTTCGCGATGGCGCCACAGCGCTGCCCCCCGTCGAGGGAACCGTCGCGCGCGGCCAGCTTCAAAGCGACACCGCCTTTTTTCAAGGTGAGATCAACGGTCGGTTGGTTACCGGTTTTCCGATTGCCATTACCAAACCGCTGCTGGAGCGCGGACGCGAACGCTACGAAATCTTTTGCTCGGTTTGCCATGGGCGCGTGGGAGACGGCAACGGAATGGTCCCACAGCGCGGATTTCCGCCGCCGCCCACTTATCATCAGCCGCGCCTTCGAAATGCCCCGCCTGGTTACCTCTTCGGGGTCATTACTCATGGGTACGGGGTGATGTACTCTTACGCCGACCGCGTGCCAGCCGCGGATCGCTGGGCGATTGTCGCTTACATTCGAGCGCTGCAACTCAGCCAAAATGCGGTTTGGAACGATATTCCGTTGGATCGGCGCACTGCCCAGGGCAAGCCGGAGGCGCCCCAGCCCGGCGCTCAGGAGAACCGATAGCTACAAAAGATGAGAACCGGGCAAATTTGGAAATGGATGGCTGGCGGAACGGCGATGCTGGCGGTGGCAGCCCTGATCGACCATCGGCAGTTCGCACGTTCCTCGCTCTACGCATTCGTCATCTGGCTAGGCGTGACACTCGGAGCCCTTTCCCAGTTAATGCTCCATCACCTTACTGGCGGACGTTGGGGCTTTGTGATTCGTCGCATTCTGGAGGCTGCATTGGTCCCACTGCCCTTGCTTGCACTGCTGTTCGCCATCGTCTTCCTCGGACTTCCCGAACTCAGGCAGGGGTCAGGATACTTTTGTCCCGGATGGATGGCCCTTCGCGCAGTGATCGACTTCGCCATCTGGTTCTGGCTCGCATGGCTGCTCCGTAGCCGTTCTATCGAGCAAGACAGCCGCAGCGATTTCGCCCCAGCCCAAACCCTGCGAAAGATCAGCGGCCCCGGCCTGGTCCTCTACTTTCTGACGGTGAGCCTGGCGATGTTGGACTGGCTGATGGAACTTGAACCGGGCTGGCGCTCCACCATCTTTCCCACGGTCATCATGGCGACTCAAACACTGCTGGCGCTTTCCGGTGCGACGGCGCTTGCCCCATGTTTGCTGTCTCTCGAAGACAAAGACGCCGAAGCTCTCGCAACCATCCGGGCCTGGCACGATCTCGGAAAGCTCCTTTTCGCATTCGTCATCTTTTGGACCTATGTATCATTCGCCCAGCTTCTTATCATCTGGAGCGGGAACCTGCCTTCCGAATCGATCTGGTATCTTCACCGCAGCCGGGGCGGTTGGCAGTGGATTGCCCGCACCGTAGCGATCGTCTGTTTCGTCGGTCCGGCAGCGGTACTGTTATTCCAAGCGCCAAAGAAAAGCCCTCGAATTCTCGCCCGCATCGCCGCTGCAATCTGGGTTTCGCAAACGATCTACCTCTTCTGGGTTGTCGCTCCGGCATTCGCGCCCTCGTTTCGGGTCCATTGGATGGACATTGCGCTGCCCGCGGCGGTCGGTTGCATTTGGGTCCCGCTATTTTGCTTCGCGTGGCGTAGCGCCAATCCACTTCCCGGAAACGATCCGCGTCTCCTGGAACTTGGCATCCCAAGGGCATGAGCGATCCGAAAGACATACGTGGTAACGAGAGCCCGGAATCCGAACCCGGTTACGAACGGCGGGACATGGACCCCGGCGCCGTCGCGATGCTCGGAGCGGGCTTGGTGTTGGGCCTCGGCTTCATCACGCTCACGACTGCGTTGCTTTACCAGTGCCTGTCGATTCGAACGCAACGCGAGGAGGGCGCCATCCTCGCGCCGATTCAACCCAGGGAACCCATGTTTCCACCGCCGCAACTGCAAACCGATCCGTCCGCGGATCTTGCCCGGCTTCGCCGGCATGAGGACGCCATGCTTAACGAATATCGATGGATCGATCGGAAGGCGGGAATCGTCGCGATTCCAGTCGATCGGGCAATGGAGTTACTGATCCAGCGCGGCGAACCGCTCGTGGGAAGGCCCGAACGCCCACCCGGCCCCACCTGGGTCGAGATGATGCAAAGGCGCGCCCTGGACACCACACCCAACCGGGGAAACAGCCCATGATCCGACTTTTATCCCTGCGCATCCTAGTTTCTTTTGTGTGCATCGTCGCTTCATTAGGCGCCCGCGCCGAACTCACCGACAAGGAACTCGGAGAGGTCGACTTCGTCCAATACCCCGGTCGCGCCCTTCCGCTGGAACTTTCATTTACAAACAGCGAGGGCGCTTCCGCCCGGCTCGGCGATCTCTTCACTGGTGTTCCGGTGATTCTCGTGCCCGGATACTTTCGGTGCCGAATGCTCTGCGAGGGAGTCAGCGACGGCTTGATCCTCGCGTTACAGGGAAGCAGGCGGCAAATAGGAACGGACTTTCGCGTGCTATTCGTCAGCATCGACCCGAACGAAGCCGTCTCCGAATCGCAAGCGCGCAAAAGGACGTTCCTTAAACGCTACGGCCGGCATGGAGCGGCCGGCGGTTGTGAGTTTCTCACCGGCACGCAGCCTTCAATATCGGCGCTCGCTGAATGCATCGGCTATCGTTATCGGTACGATCCTCAGACGCGCGAGTTCGCCCATCCCGCCGGCTTTGTGCTCATCCGCCCCGATGGCACGATTGCGCGCTATTTCTTCGGCGTTTCGTTTTCCGCCCGGGAATTGGAGGAGGCGATAAGCAGAGCCACCAGAATGGACAAGCCATCCGCGGTCGAGCGACTGCTTCTTCTCTGCTTTCACTATAACCCGCTGCGCTCGCGCTACAGTGCGTTGATTCTGGTAGCAGTACGGGCCCTGGCGCTGACTACCATGGCTTGGGTCGTTCTCCTTGTCGTCCGTTCTGAGCGGTTGCGTCTGAATGCGAAAAGCCCGCCCCAAACGAAGGCTCCGAGACCATGACATTTCCTGTTTTGCCAGAAGAGGGTTCACTGGGCGCTCGCGAGGTCGACAACATCCTCGTCGCGCTCGTGGCGATGGCGTTCTTCTTCTCCACCGTGATCGCAGGCGCGATCGTTTGGTTCAGCTTTAAGTACCGGCGTAACAATCCCGTGAATCGAGTGCGTTCCGACGCGCATTCGTTGAAGCTGGAAATCGCATGGACGGTACTTCCCCTGCTGATCGGTATCGGTTTCTTTACCGTTGCGGCGGCGACCTACTTCCGCGAGCGTCACCCACCTGCAGCGGCCATGGAGATTCACGTCATCGGGAAGCGTTGGATGTGGAAGATTCAGCATCCCCAGGGAAAGCGAGAGATCAATGAGGTGCATCTTCCCATCGGCGTTCCGGTGCGTCTGCTCATGACATCTCAAGATGTCATTCACAGCTTCTATATCCCGGCGTTTCGCATCAAACAGGACGTCCTTCCCGGTCGTTATACCACACTTTGGATGGTTCCCAGCAAAATAGGCAGTTATCATCTCTTCTGCTCGCAGTATTGCGGAACAGATCACGCCCGGATGATCGGCCAAGTGACCGTCATGTCGCGACCGGACTATCAAACCTGGTTGACGACGGGCGAACACGCCGAAAGCCCGGTCGTTCGCGGGGCACAGCTATTCCGGCAGTTCGGATGCAGCGGATGCCACGCCGGAAGCGAGGTCATTCGCGCGCCGAGTCTGGTCGGTGTGTACGGCTCCACGGTTCCCCTCGATGGAGGCGGAACAGTGTTAGCTGACGAACAGTATCTGCGTGATTCCATTCTGTTGCCCAATGCGCAAATCGTCGCCGGTTATGCCCCGGTGATGCCTTCTTTTGCCGGGCACATCTCGGAAGACGATTTGATGGCATTGATCGCCTATCTCAAGAGCATCGGCGCCGGCCAGAACGGGGAGAGCGGGCGGCAATCCCTCACTTATCCGGAACGCGCGGCCAATCCTGCGAAAGCCTCACCATGAACACTCCTGAAATCCAAGCGCACCCGGCGCCCGAACCTGTTGCCGAGAAGAGTTACCTTTCCGAGCACACTCTTCGATCGTGGCTTCTCACGACCGACCACAAGCGCATTGGGATTCTCTACCTGCTTTCCATTCTGCTATTCTTCGCCATCGCTGCAACCGCCGCGGCGCTGATTCGACTCGAACTGATCACTCCAAAGGGCGATCTGCTCAGTGCGGAGATGTATAATCGCATGTTTACGCTACACGGGGTCCTGATGGTCTGGTTCTTTCTTATCCCATCCATTCCTTCGGTTCTCGGGAATTTCATCCTGCCCATCATGCTGGGCGCGCGCGACCTGGCGTTTCCACGGCTCAACCTGTTGAGTTGGTACCTCTTCATGACTGGCGGATGCCTGGCGCTGTGGGCGATTCTTTGGGGAGGCGTCGATACCGGATGGACCTTCTATACTCCTTACAGCACCCTGTACGCAAACGGCCAGGTGATCACCATGGCAACGGGCATCTTTATCGCGGGTTTTTCCTCGATCCTTACGGGACTCAACTTTATTGCCACCACGCACAAACTTCGCGCACCGGGCCTCACGTGGTTTCGGCTTCCGATTTTCGTTTGGTCACTCTACGCCACCAGCGTTATCCTGGTTCTCGCGACACCGGTGCTGGCGATTTTGCTAACGCTTCTGGCCGTGGAACGGATCTGGGGTGTCGGAATCTTCGATGCGACCCGAGGCGGCGATCCGGTGCTCTTTCAGCATCTCTTCTGGTTCTATTCGCACCCCGCGGTCTATATCATGATTCTTCCAGGCATGGGAGTTGTGACCGAATTGGTGACCTGCTACTCCCGAAAACGCCTGTTCGGGTACAACTTTGTCGCTGGGGCCAGCATTGCGATCGCCGTCTTTGGATTTCTGGTCTGGGGCCACCATATGTTCGTCAGCAGCCAGAGCCCCTACGCAGGCATGATCTTCTCGTTGCTGAGTTACATTGTGGCGGTCCCCTCGGCAGTCAAAGTATTCAATTGGACTGCGACACTGTATAAAGGCTCGATTGCGCTCGATACCCCGATGCTGTACGCCCTCGGCTTCATCGGTCTGTTTACCGTCGGCGGGATCACCGGTCTCTTCCTGGCTGCTCTTGCCGTGGATGTGCATTTGACCCACACCTATTTTGTCGTCGCGCATTTTCATTACATCATGGTCGGCGGGATGGTGCTCGCATTCATGGGCGGCCTTCACTACTGGTGGCCCAAGATCACCGGGCGGATGTACCCTGAACAACTCGGACGGCTGGCGGCGATTGTCACCTTCATC
>Ga0316226_1001716_pt1 | contig 22552 bp, 23 predicted proteins | sample TBH18017metaG_FD_206009 | JGI IMG/M metagenome (GOLD analysis project Ga0316226, IMG submission 206009) | Freshwater microbial communities from Trout Bog Lake, Wisconsin, USA - TBH18017 | ecosystem: Environmental > Aquatic > Freshwater > Lake > Hypolimnion/Profundal zone | place: USA: Wisconsin...
CTGGTGGATCTGCAAGCCGCACCCTACTCGTCCAATCCCATGGAGATGTGTGCGGTGTCGCGGTGTCGACGGTCAATGATGTCTGGAATGATTCCGCTGATCTCGTCGTGCCGGTTGGTGACGCCGCCACTAATGTCGATCTCGATACGAGTCCCGACTAGCGGGATGAGAACTCCGACTCCTCGACCACGCCGAGTGTCCACGTGAACGCTTCCGTGTTCAGGGAGAGCCGGTAACCGTTCCCACCGGCGGTGATCGCGAAGTTGATGATCTTGGCCGATCCTTGGTGGTGGGACCACACGGAGCAGATCTGGCTGACGAAGAGCCGGTCGCGGGAGCGGTTGTCGGTTTGCTCGAACCAGACTGGCTTGAGTTTGCCGGACTCAATTACCAGTGCTACTCGGATGGATGCGGAGGACTCGTTTGTCTGGGATATGGTTGCCATGGTGGGGACGTTACCAGATGATAACCGTGGGGCGTCAAGGGATATCAGATACCCGAGTCTAATATCGGACAAGAACGTCAGGCTTCCAAATCTGCCCTGTGGACAGGTATCTACGGTTTCATTAGACTAAATCCGGCCATCGCATTGACTTGTTGACGTTTATGTACGATAGTGTGCGAAGTTCCGATGAAATTCAGGCAGGGGGGATCATGACAACCAAGTCCGAACCAGAAGGTGTTGAACCGCGAATAGAATATATACCACGGAAATTATACGACGTGGCTATCGAGGATCTTCATCCTGATTTCTTGCAACCGAGAAAGTGTTTTGATAAGGAAGATAGCCAAAGGCTAGAGGAATCTATCCGACACTATGGTATGATCCAACCCATTATCTTTCGTCGTGATGAAAAAAGTGGCAAATTATTTGTTGTCGCTGGGGAGAGACGTTATCGCGCAGCGAAGAAGTTGGGACGTGATGTGATACCGGCGATCTTCATTGAAAGCAACACAGCAGAGATCGCACTTATAGAAAACCTGCTACGAGTTGATTTGACCGTAATTGAAGAATCAGAAGCTCTCTTCCGTATGAAAAATCAATGGGACTATGCCAATACGACATTGGGAAGGCTCATCGGTAAAGGAGAGTCAACCGTTTCTGAGCTGCTAAAGATAAGCAGCTTGCCACTGAATCTAAGAAAGAAATACCGTGGTGAGAAGTCTCTCTCTAAAAGAATGTTGCTCGAAGTAGTTAAAGCACCATCACCCGAAGAAATGGAAAAGTTGCTCGATCAGATGTTGAACAAAGGACGAACTAGCGATAACATCCGTGAAGCTCGGATAAAGGATACCAGAGGACCAGATGCATGCAGGACTGTTAGTAATCGACTAGCTAAAGTACTCTCAATATTGGATCTGGAGAACGTGGCAGAGGATAAGCGCGTTGGCGTCGAGAAGTCCCTGAAGGACACTCTTGATATTTTGGCAGATAAGCTGGGATATCAGCTAGTTAAAGATGAACGGTTCTGCGTGCAGAACTCGGAATCCGAATCAGGAGTTAGTGCAGAAGCTTGAAGTCCGCGCAATGGAAGACTGGAAATGAATCGAGGCGACATCTCACTTGGGATGCCGCCTCGTTATCGTTTACGTTGCCGGAATTGGGAGACGTATCTCAGTGATTACCTACTCTGCCGAACATGAACCGTTCATAGCATCCTTGAGCATCCTGCTCGGTCTGAACGTCAGCACTTTCCGCGCATCAATAGTGATCTCCTCTCCCGTCTGGGGATTCCTACCTCGACGATCCCTCTTCTCCTTGACGACGAAATTGCCGAATCCAGATATCTTCAGCGTCTCCCCGTCGGCCAGAGTGTCCTTGATGATCGAGAGAACGGACTCGACGAGGTCGATGCTTTCCAGTTTGGTGAATCCATTTTCGTTTGCAATCCGTTCAGCGATATCCGCCTTGGTCATCGGTGTCCCTCCACATCGCACAATATCAGTAGCTTACTCTGGATGCCTGTCGGAGAATACAGCTACAGATACCGGAAGTCAAGATTGGATTGGCTCCTATTCATCTGACTGAGGTGTTGTCTGATTTCCCAATCTGCCGTCGACGTTCTGGGTCCAAAACTCAGTGCAATCATCTGGACCTTCGGTTCATTAGAATGCTTCAAAAACTGGTTCGTTTCTGCTATTCTCCGGGGACTTTTCCCTGCCGTATTTCGAGTCAGATTCGACGGCGGCAGACATGGTTCGCTAAACTCGCTCCAGTGAGCTGTCCGGCGGGACAGGCACGCTGGGCTTCGTTGGCAAGAGGAGTCGACCTGAGGACCTCTCAGAGTGCCTACGCGAAGTTTGGCAACGCCATACGGTTAGTGGATGCGCTGGTGTTTTTGTGCGTATACCTCACAGAACGCGACATTACACAGTCGTGGTGATACCGAGGAACCGAATGTCAAACAAGGAAGCCACAGCCCGAATCAAGATCAATAAGCTACTGGAAGCGGCTGGCTGGCGTTTCTTTGCCGAAGGGAGCGCACCCGCCAACATCCGGCTGGAACCCAGCATAAAGATCAAGACAAGCGATCTGGACGAACTGGGCGAGAACTTTGAAAAGATCAGCAAGGGGTTCATCGACTTCCTGCTGCTAAATGAAAAAGGTTTTCCCTTCATCGTCCTCGAAGCCAAGTCCGAAGACAAAAGTCCGCTCGTCGGCAAGGAGCAAGCCCGCAAGTACGCTCGGTCGCAGAACTGCCGGTTCGTCATACTATCCAATGGAAACCTGCATTACTTCTGGGATCTTGAGCGTGGTAATCCCTACGTCATAACGACATTCCCGACGCCCACATCCGTGATTGGTTACCAGAAGACCATTCCAGATCCCAAACGTCTTATTAATGAGATAGTCGGCGACGACTACATTGTCCTCACTCAGCGCCCCAAATATGCTACCGAGGCAGCGTGGAAGAATGAAACTGAACGCACTGGCTTCATCGAAGCCAATAGTCTGCGGTTCCTTCGTCCATATCAAAAGAAATCAATGTACGCGCTACAAAGTGCAGTCAAGGACGGTAAAGACCGTTTCCTGTTCGAGATGGCAACTGGTACTGGCAAGACGCTCACGTCTGCTGCCGTCATCAAACTCTTTCTGCGCACGGGAAATGCTACTCGAGTCCTATTCCTCGTAGATCGTCTGGAGTTGGAAGATCAAGCCAAGAAAGCATTTCACAAGGTACTCGCCAGCGATTACAAAACTGTCGTCTACAAGGAGAACCGCGATGACTGGCGACGTGCTGAGATCGTCGTCACCACTGTCCAGTCGCTACTCTTCAACAACAAGTACCAGCATCTCTTCTCGCCGACCGACTTCGACCTCGTTATCTCCGACGAAGCCCACCGGTCCATTGGGGGCAATGCCCGCGCCGTCTTCGATTACTTTATTGGGTATAAACTCGGACTCACTGCCACTCCACGCGACTACCTCAAGAGATTCGATAAAGCGAACCCCACGAGCAAAGACCCACGCGAATACGAGCGCCGTATCCTACTCGACACCTATCGGACCTTCGGATGTGATGACGGTCAGCCGACGTATCGCTATTCCCTGCTCGATGGCGTGAAGGACGGTTTTCTTATCAATCCTACGGTGGTAGATGCCCGCAGCGATATCACTACTCAACTCCTATCGGAAGATGGGTTTGTCGTTGAATTCAAAGACGATCAAGGGGAAGACCAGAAAGAAACATTCAAACAGCGTGAATTTGAAAAGCGGTTCTTCGCTGACGCGACCAACCAGCTTTTCTGTAAAACATTTCTGGAACATGCCCACCGCGATCCCATTAGTGGGGAGATCGGTAAGTCCATCATCTTCGCCGTTAGCCAGAACCATGCTGCCAAGATTGCGCATATTCTCAATCTCATGGCCGACAAGATGTTCCCCCAGAAATATCAGTCGGACTTTGCTGTCCAAGTCACGTCTCAGATTACCGACGCGCAGCAGTTCACTATCAACTTTACCAATAACAACCTGCTCGGATCGGCCAATTTCCTTCCGACGTACAGAACCAGCAAAGCCCGTGTGTGCGTTACCGTCGGCATGATGACCACTGGTTACGATTGTCCCGACCTGCTCAATCTGGGTTTGTTCCGACCGATCTTCTCACCTACAGATTTCATTCAGATCAAGGGACGTGGTACTCGGAAACATAACTTCCTTGAGCAACTGTTCGACCAAGACCTCAAGGGAATCGTCAAGGAACCGCGTAAGACATCGTACAAGCTGTTTGATTTCTTTGCTAACTGTGAGTTCTTTGAAGAAGAATTCAACTACGACGAAGTCCTCGAACTGCCAAAAGCCAAGGGGGATGATGCCGACGGTGGTGGGGGCGGTGTGGGACCGGTGCTGCGTACCCACGAGCATCTTGGAGCGGACATACTCTCGACCATTAAGGAAGAGATCATCGGCGTCGAAGGCATGAAGATCGACCGAATGTTCTACGAGAAGTTCGAGGACGCCATACGAGAAAACCCAACTGTCGTGGAAGCCGTCGAGGCTGGTCAATGGGATCGTGTGATTGATTATGTTAACCGCGAAGTCTTCGACAAACCGAACGAGTTCTACACACTGGACAAACTACGGAAGGCTGCTGCTGTTGATCGACGCCTTGGTCTACGCGAAATACTCGAAAAAATCTTCGGTATGATCCCACGGTTCAAATCGAAGGACGAACTGCTCGATGAAGAATTCTCAAAATTTGTTTCGGACTACAAGCCGGAATCAGCCGAGTCGGTCCCCGCTCTCAAGAATTACTTCAAAGCATATATCACCAGCAACCAGATTCGCCATATAATCGAGACGGCAGAGTACACGGATCTTGCCACCAATGCTACATTCTCGACCCGTGACTTCAGAGCCGTACCTGAGCAATACCGCACTCTGATACCCAATTACATCAAGGACTACGTGCCTTTGAATCAATTCATTCAGTAAAGGATATACATGCTCGACACAGATACAAAACGCCGCATCGACAACGCACGCGACATCCTCGTAGGCAAAGTACCGGACCCCAAATCGCAGGTTGAACAAATAACCATCGCTCTCATCTACAAGTTCATGGACGACATGGACGCCGAGTCCGAAGAGTTAGGAGGCAAACGTAAATTCTTCACCAGTGACTTCGCCCGCTATGGCTGGGCAAAGTTAATGAGTGCGGGAATCGGTGGTCATGAATTGATCGGTCTGTATGGTGAAGGTATCAGCACCATGCCCCAGAACTCTGGTATCCCTCCACTGTTCCGCGATATATTTAAAAATGCATATCTACCCTACCGCGATCCCGAGACACTCAAGAGCTTTCTCAAAATCATCGACGAGTTCAGCTATGACCACTCAGAGCGGCTTGGCGATGCATTTGAGTACCTACTATCCATCCTCGGTTCTCAGGGTGATGCGGGGCAGTTTCGAACGCCTCGCCACATCATTGATTTCATGGTCGAAGTACTGGAACCGAAGAAGGGTGAGGTGATTCTTGATCCGGCGTGTGGCACGGCGGGCTTTCTCATCTCCGCATACAAACATATCCTGCGCACAAATACCGACGCCAAGAACGCCAGTACGCTGACACCCGATGAGAAGGGACGACTTGCCCAAGACTTCCATGGCTACGACATTTCACCCGACATGGTGCGCCTGTCATTGGTAAACCTGTATCTGCATGGGTTCACTGATCCGCATATCTTCGAGTACGATACACTCACTTCCGAAGACCGCTGGAATGAATTTGCCGATGTCATTCTCGCCAATCCTCCATTCATGTCACCGAAAGGCGGGATCAAACCGCATAAACGATTTTCCATCCAAGCGAAGCGCAGCGAAGTGCTGTTCGTTGATTACATGGCCGAACACCTCACTCCGACTGGACGTGCCGGCATCATTGTACCCGAAGGCATAATCTTCCAGAACCAGACTGCGTACAAAGACCTGCGTAAGATGTTGGTCGAGAATTCGCTTGTCGCAGTAGTGTCTCTTCCTGCTGGTGTGTTCCAGCCGTATTCCGGTGTCAAAACATCGATCCTGATTCTGGACAAGTCCCTTGCCAAACAAAGTGACACCGTTGCCTTCTTCAAAGTGGAGAACGATGGATTCGGGCTAGGCGCTCAACGTCGCGAGATTGCAGGTGAGCAGCTCACGCAGGTGCAATTGGAGTTGGCTGAGTATCTGCACGCGCTCCGCAGTCTAAAATCGACGGAGAGTCTTCTGCCCACACTCGGATTGATCGTGCCGAAAGGACAGATAGCTGCGAATGGTGATTACAGTCTGAGCGGGGAGCGGTATCGAGAAAGCGTTGTGAAAGCACACACGTTCCCTTTGGTAAAAATCGGCGATGTTTGCACCGTCAATCCACGGAAGAGCCAGTTGATTACAAAAGACCCGAACATACTTGTCTCTTTTGTTCCTATGGCTGATCTCAACGAACACAGCATTGCATTTCAGCACATAGAAGAGAAACAACTCTCCGAGGTTTCGGCGAGTTACACTTACTTCGAAGACAATGATGTGCTTCTAGCCAAGGTCACACCATGTTTTGAAAACGGAAAAGCTGGCATTGCACGCGGTTTGTGCAATGGAATCGGCTTTGGGTCCAGCGAGTTCTATGTGTTGCGAAGTAACGGACAGGTCTTGCCCGAGTGGGTATACTTCTGCGTCATGCATCCGCTCTTTCGGACAGCAGCCGTTGCCCAAATGACCGGTACAGGCGGATTGCAGCGTGTCCCGCGTGATTATGTGGAGAACTTTCAAATTCCTTTGCCGCCACTGGATATGCAGAAGGAGATCGTCGCTGAAATCGAGGGATACCAGAAAGTAATCAACGGCGCACGTGCCGTACTTGACAACTACTGCCCACACATCCCAATCCACCCAGACTGGCCGATGGTAGAGCTTTGCACTGTGACTGAGAGCATCAGTGACGGCGATCACATGCCACCCCCCAAGGAGGAAAGTGGTGTTCCCTTCGTAACCATCTCAAATATAAATAAACAGAATCAAATTGACTTTGCAAAGACCTTCTTCGTATCGGAAGAGTACTACGCTAATCTAAAATCGCAAAGGAAACCGCAAAATGGTGATATTCTTTACACTGTGACAGGATCATACGGTATACCTGTTTTGGTCGAATCAGATATCAGATTTTGTTTCCAACGACACATTGGTCTGATCCGTCCATCCTCCAAAATTAATACTCGCTACTTGTATAATCTTTTTGGCTCGACCTTTCTGGTGAAGCAAGCAGATGATGCTGCCACCGGAGTCGCCCAAAAGACAGTGTCGCTCTCGGCGATACGAAACTTTCTTATTCCGCTCCCACCACTCGATGTCCAAGAACAAATCGTTGCAGAGATCGAAGCCGAGCAAGCTCTGGTCGCCGCCAACCGAGAACTCATTGCCCGTTTCGAGAAGAAGATCGAAACCACCATTGCACACATATGGGGCGAAGAGGATGGATCCGCTATGCTTGAATGAGTATACCCTGAAGCCGTGAGGAGCCATTTTCATGCACAATGAAGAAGATGTGACCATCGAGTATGACCGGCAGGACGGTCACGCCGAGGAAGGCATAGTCGTACCGCATGACCGAATCAATCCAGAAACGCTACGGACAATGGTGGAGGAGTTCGTGACACGGGATTGGTCGGAGATGACTGATGCAGGATGTACCTTGGACGAAAAGATCGAGCAGGTAATCCAGCAACTGAAGGAAGATAAGGTCAAGGTGGTGTTCGATCTTACGTCCGAGACATGCAACATTATCCCACTCGACAGAATAAATAATAGGAAATAATCGTAACCAGTAGACCGTCAAGAAAGTCGTTTATGGGCGTCTTCTGGTTGCTCTGGCAGTGACCACTCCTGTACTTTTAAGTCATAGTGGCGAGTAATATGTTGCATTGAGCCAGATCATTCATGTGCGGTGTCGCGTCCCGACACCATTCAGTCGACGTAGGAGTACAACGTCCGAGCTACGGTAGCGATGTCTTCGGTGGTGTATCCCGCTCTCTCCAAGATGCCGAATAGCTTTGAGCCAATCGCCATAGGTGGTTCGTTGACTTCAATAGCCAGACCTAATGCGTCCCATTCCAAGATTGGAATCCTTGCCATGTTCTCTCCTCTGGGAGCATGTGATCTGGTGCGAGAGCTATTTGTAGCAGAGGGGATGTCGGTGGTCAACGTCAATAAACGCGCTCTGTGATCACGGGCGAGTAGCACCGGTAGTGACCGGAAGATGCTCCACAGTTATCCACTACAATTCAAACAGATATGCGCTCTTGATCTCCTCCGGCTGGATGCACAGGTACTCCAGCGTCTGCTTCTGGGTGGAGTGGTTGAACATGGTCATCAGGGTGGGCAGGTCGGTCTTGTTGATGGTACGGTGCATGAACCCAAAGGTTTTGCGGAGGGTATGGGAGCCGTAGTTGCCGGTGAGGTTGATCTCCTTGCACCACTCCTTGACCAGACCGTTTAGACTGGCTACCGACATCTCTCGCTCCGAAGGCTGGCGCACAGCACCGTCGGCACTTGATATGGTTTTACGGAGCTTGCCCTTGCGGGACTGGAAGAGTAGATCCTGATCATCGGCGTCTGGTATCGTCTCCAGAAGCTTCTGGATAGCGCCGTACACGGTCTGGTTCACGGTGATGCTCCTATCCTTGTCGGTCTTCAACTCCCTCATGGTGAAGTGGTCTTCGGGCTTGAGATCGCGCACCATGCCCACAGTGATCTTCAGAATGTCGGACGCTCTGAGATTTGTATTGATTCCCAACGTGAAGATCGCCAAGTCTCTGGGCTTCTCTGCCAACAGCCGCTTGATCGCTTTGATGTCCTTGATTGTTCTGATCGGCTCCACTTTGATGGTGTCGCCCTTCCGTGGATGGTTCAACGCAGCCATGTAGCCCTCCGATTTGAATCTAAAGATTTAAGCACATAATGCTATATACTTTAGATACAAAAACAGCAAAAGTCAAGCCCATGCTCGGGATATCGTACAACGTGCTGTATGTAAACACTTTTCCGTTTTCAGTGAATCTAAACTTTCATCTATTTGTTTAGATTCGGATCTGCGCCGACTCTCACTTCCATCGTGTCAAGGTGAAGATCACCGAGGAACTCGGGATTGATCGTTTCGGTCTATCGGATCATGGGGGCGCAGAAGGCTGCTGCATAGCTCCACGTTCACTCGTGTAACTGGTTCCCATGGAAGCAACCGAAGCCGAGAGCTATCTCGGCTTTGCCCTTGGTCACCTATAGATGCTCAGTGCGGAGTGCTCATCGGAAGCAGACGATGGATTTGGCACACACTTCCAATCGATCCCGTTGGTGTTGGAAGTACGCTCGAATACCTTGAACCCTCTGTGGCAGGTGAATCAAACTTAGTAGTTCAGCTTGTTGCGGTTATCGAATGACCGTCTATTTGATACCGAACCTATTCAGAGCGGCGATGGTGCTGCCCATGCACACCCTCACCAACGTCGAGAACGGGCTTGCAAGCGGCATTTACGGCGGTCCTCTTGCCAGTCAGTCTTCACAAAAGCAACCCGCTACTATAATTGGACTTGTTCCGAAAGGGAGGCATAGCGAAGAGCAGAGTCTACAAGATTACTCGGCGAGCAGGAGTTGGGAATGTCAACAATGGGGTGGTAATCTATTGGGGGACGTTTGTTCAACCCAAGCCAGTATGCCGTTACTTGTTTCAAGCTATCGCAGTAACGGTTGTAGTCGACAGGTTTGCAAATGTAGCTATTGGCACCGATACGGTAGGCTTCCTGTAAGTCTCGTTCCTCAGTGGATGAACTAAAAATGATAACGGGGATGCTAAGTGTTCTAACATCTTCCTTGATCTGACGCAAAACCTCTAGCCCATTCACTTTTGGGAGTTTCAGATCGAGCAGCACTAGCACAGGGTTGTACGAGAGATCCCGACCTTGGTAATCACCGGTACAAAAGATATAGTCGAGCGCCTCTACTCCATCACGGGCAACGACGACTACGTGTGGTATGTGTTTGCGTACAGCCCTCAGAGTTAGCGCCTCGTCATCGGGATTGTCTTCTACCAGCAGGACGACCTCATTCATTAGAACCCCCAACAGCGATGCCACCGGTAAAATGCAACGTCACGGTAAGCGATTTTTGACAACTTTGCAACGCATTAAGTGACGGTGCTTTATTTGACACTTGACCGTAACTCATGTTTAAACAAAGTTGCAATCCCCCAGAACATCACCCACTGATCCGCATTATCCACCATCTAGCCGCCGACCAGTCCCTATCCGCCGGTCCCCAGTGCTGTGCCACCAGTTCTACGTGTCGGTGCAGGTACAGGTGTCGGCGTCGGTCGTCGGACTATCCCGACTTATATAAATACATATAAACCGGCAGGGCGGGAGGATTGTATGGCGACTTATGGCTTCATAGCGGCATCAGAGGACCGGAACACGTATCATCATCAATATTTTGGGATCTTGGCGTATGGGGTCGAGCATAGGCTCGGGCAGGTTGAATTCGTCGAAGAAGCCGAGTTCGGGTTGGATGATCCGGAGAACCGGAATCTCTGCGATCTGTTAGAAAAACTTCGTTCCGGCGACACGTTGATCGTTAGCGATATCCATCGACTTGGTCGATCAACCGTGGAAATCCTTGGTGTATTTAAAAAAATACTAAGGCGACAGGCGGCAGTGTGTGCTTTTGATGTTCAACACGATCTAGGCAGTGATCCTATATTTCGTGGGATTCCGTGCATTCAGTCATTATTGACGCTATCACTGAAGGAACTGGAATTACGCCTATCGAAGTTATCGTCGAACACGAAGCGTATTGATGGGACGGCGGCGGTATTAGGGCGTCCAGTGGGAAGCATTGGCGTGAGTAGGCTCGATGGTAGAGACGCAGAGATCAAGAGTATGCTCGCCGAAGGAACATCTAAAGCAGCCATCGCAAGAGAACTGGGTATCAGCAGACCGGCGCTGCATGATTACATCGTTTCACGCAAGCTGTTAGAGAACAGCTAGTTAACTGCCGATGTTGGTATCGGAGCGGCTCACACTACTGGAAGTGTGGGCCGCTTTTGGAAGTTCTATTTACTTGTATATTTTGTCGAATTCGATGTCGCTTATCTTTCGTTGTTCTTCATGTTCGTCCTTGTAGATGCGTTCCAATAGGTGGTTTAGGATATTATCATCCTTCGTGAATGAGATTTGCATCTCACGTTTGATGTTCAAGATGTCAGCGGCGACCTTTGAACGCAACTTGTACAGCATCTCCTTATAGTCCAGTTCCATAGTGTATTCCTGTAGATGTGTTTGGGATAGTCCTTCTGAATGTATTTATGAAAATTTCAAAAAGGTGCAGGTGAAAGTGTTTGTCGACTTCATGTTGAGAGGATGCAGTCATATCTGCGTAGTTTAGTTCGCCATGTTCACAGTGCCATTGGCGCGATCCCCAGTACGGAGCCATTGGTAGCCCGTACAGGGGATCGCGTACCCCGTTCGTTACTCCCCATCCTCATCGAAGAAGTCTTCACCGAACCTCGCAGTATATGTGTCAATGAGTTTCTGTGCCGCAGCGTCCTCGACATTTTCCTGCAAGTAAGTCAGCTCTTTGTCATGCTGGATGAAGTCAGCAGACAGTTTCTGTTTGAGCCTGATGATTCTGGTCGTGTACATCAAGTGGTTCAATGCTTCGTCGATTGTATAATGTGTCATCATAGTTTGGTCCTTTCTGAGGGTATCAGATGCATCGCACATGTATTTATGTGATTCATATTGGCTGTTGGTGAAAGAATTGCGCCGACTGACACCGACATCAGTTATAAATCTAGTGCCTGTATCTGGTAAGATTCGGTACATATAAATAGTGGTATATGATCTACACCACAACAAAATGGAGGCTGGCATGACATACAATTACATTGGGTTGTCAGACGGGACATATCAACTGAATACATGTGTTGGATATGTAGTAGGACGCTCGATGGGCGAAGTTGAGTTGGTTTTCGAGGAAACTGCCGATGGGGTGCTGCTGACAAATTTGATGACGCGCATGGTCGCTGGGGATAAGCTCCTGATAAGTAACTTGACACAACTCGCCCCCACAGCAGTCGGAGTGCTGGATACGTTGAAGGCATTAGTGCAGAAGGGCGTTGTAGTGATCACTGCCGACGAAGGGGGAGTTGTCGATGCAGGTTTGTTGGTGTTCATGTCGGCGGTTGTATCCGAGATCAGTCAGGGTAGTCACGGTCCAACGATGGAATCGATCAGGCAACGTGGTCAGCGGATGCTTCTACATGGCTGAACACCGAACCCTTGGCTATGGTCAGACGTTCTCGTAACCAGATGCACCACGAGTTCAGAGAGTGATGGGGACGACGGGAGGGTATAGCAGAGGTCTGGCAATGTAACTTCGCAGGGAATAACACGGTAAGAGATCGCCGCCAAACTGAACTTGGATAAGATCATGGCACCGAGGAAAATACAAGAAGGGGCGGATGGGAAACCAACGGGCGAACTGCTGCAATGGACGATAACAACGGTGCGCCGGATGCAGAACCGGCTGGGGCTGCTGACATGAACCCCGCGCCGTCGTTCCGGTGGGAGATCCAGTAGCATAAATAAACGTGACCTACACCACATACACCGAACAGGAGATTGAAAATGACATACGCTTATCTCGGGACCAACTCGGATCAGTTCTGGCAGCTTGACGCAGTTACGTCGATCTACCGTAACTCTATGGGCGCAGTAGAATTAATTTTTGAAACATCATACTGGAAAAAACTGGATGATTTGATTAGGCGCATGTCGGTTGGCGATTCACTCCATATATCCGACTTGTCTCAACTGGCAGGAACTTCAATTGATGTGCTAGAGAAACTAACGGCGCTGATAGGAATTGGGGTCACGGTAACGTCGATCAAAGAAGGCGGGTCAGTAGATCCCCGCATGCTTGCATTCATGCGGACGCTGGCTACCGAGATCATATCCGACAACTGCCCATAGGAATTGGATGAACCACTCGGGGAACAGAGGCAACGGAAAGAGCGTCCAACCGGATCTCGTCGGGACATTCATTCGACTGAGATCCAGCAGCAGATACAGGTGGATGGTATATCTGAGTCTCCAATTGCGCGTCGGTTTGATGCATCGCCGCAATCGTTCAAAACCTTTGCGATCAGCCGAGGGCTGTTGGTTTAGCGATGTTATACGGGCAGACCTGTAGGGCAGAAGGCGGGAGGTCGTCTTCTCCTGTTATCTCCCAAATTGTTTAGGTTATTTACTTTTTCTTCTCTTTAGCTTCTTGGATTTCATCTGTCACCGCTGCTGCGACTCCAATCCCTGCCGCTACAATGGCTCCTGCTGCGGAGACCGCGCCGACAGCACCTAAAACAGGCAAGGCTGCAATACCTGCCGCTACGAGACCCGCCGCTGTTACAGCCTTTCCGATACCAGAGCATACTCCCATAACATCCTCCTTTTGTTAAAGCGGGGTTCCTTCCCGCCAGCATTATCAGATTGTTGCAATAAATCAACCGTGTTATGTGCAAGATTTTCTATGGTATCTTTTCCCACTTTATCCATGACAGGCATCGGTCGGATGGTCTAACTTTACGCTTTGGATTCGCCATACAAAGAGTATCCACAGCATCAGCGTATACATAAAATGGCTTGTTTGAGTTCATACCAAAACGGCGGTTACCCTGAAAGAACCTGCATGTCGAACATTTGGAGTCGGTCGTCCTATATGTTCCATATGCTGTCACAATGGGTCACCTCAGTGAAATATTTTCTTTAATATCACAATTCCCTGCCACGTCAAGTAAATTTAATATGTGTAGGTTTAACTGGTCCACCTAGTGCGGACCGACACACAGCAACGCTCCCAGTTCCACCGCACAACCGCCGAACGACGAGGTGCCGCTACAGACGGACGAGAATCTCCAGTAGCGGCACTCCGTGATCTCGGACATACCAGCTAACCTCAAACTGGATCTCACTCCAGATCGCGTCTTCGCCGTGCTGGCTTCATCGTCCCAGCTTTGACGAAGTGGAATGCTACAAAACCGTCGTTCACATCATTATCGGTTTTCGTTACTGTGTAGTGGATGTCATCCCGCACAAGTACATCCCCAACTTTGATACGCTTCGCATCTCGTTCCAGAACTAGGAACCAGTTCTTTGCAATGTCAGCATCTATCTGCTCGTTGGTGGCTATGATTGTCATTGTCCTTTTGTTCTTGTCGTAAGATTCTTTTGCAAATTCAGCCGTGATGTTCCTCATTCGAGTGGCAAGATCTGTAGAGTCAATAGTTCCGTTGTTTTGATGCATATGTCGATCTCCTTTGATTTCATGTTTTTGTTGTGGGTCCATCTGATACTATTTATTATCCCTCGATACTCTCCCGTGACCGACGACTTGGTGATCGCAGTGAGGTATGGTAGGGAAGTCGATCTGAATGTTGGCGCGCCGACCTGAGTGTCAGGAACTGCCTGCCCGAGTTCTTCGATAATCAGGGGACGCCGGACGAGCATAGAGGTACGATGCGTCTAAGTCCCGAGAGAATACACTGGGTGATCACCGAGGAATGCCACGAGACAGGGCTGGGTATGATTTCGATGCGGAACGGGATAAACACGCAACTCCAGTCAATTAGAGGTTCTGCGTGCAGAACTTCCCGTGAAGCACACGCAACTCGTCACCGGTTCCTTCACGGTAGTACTGTCAATCCTAACGTCGACGGAACATGGTCTGGCATTCTCTACCTCGACGTTCTCGGTCACGAAGGTGATCCTTGGATCGGTTGAAGTCTGGAACTGGTGGCGCGTGTGATTCAAGAATGGCAGTGTGAACGACGGAGGATAGGTGTTTACTGGGGATCTGTTCGCGGGAACAACCACTGGGCGAACTAATCGAACGACACGGGTAGAATGGATTGTGGATCCATCACGGTCAGTTTTCTTCATTCTCATTGAATACTGGATCACTATGGTATCGTGAACTCAACGACACACTGGATTCAATAAGACGGTACAGTTTTCATGAACTCAACCGACTGGCTCTCTTGTGAACTCGAAATGCCATCCTGTGGCGCTGTATGGCTTGAGTGAGGGTAATGGGTAGGTATGCCAACTGATAGCTCTTCTAGGGGTAATGATGATCCTTCTGGTGGATGCTATGCATTGACCATGTTGATCGGGAGGCGTGGTATTGTCTTCTATCGTCGGTCTGTATCGGGACAGGACAACTCCTCTGGTCCAATTACAGAATATGGTTTACTTGCTTTAACCCATATCCCATTGTTGGTCGTCGTCGGGAAGGTAGTAAACACAAACTGCTTAGAAGCGGATCTGAGCGTAAGTTCCTCTCGATCTGATAGAAGGGTTAGGAGTGCGGTGTGTTCGTCTTCTCTAGCCACAACCTTGGAGCTTCAACCTGCTATCCGTCAATCAGCTTTGGATGTGATTGTGATTCACTGTCTTTCTGATGCACTCTGAATGTATTCACCATACCCAACCAGAGACAACGTCAACCCCAAAGGCAACGTCAAAACCCCAAGTCAAAGGCAACCCCAAAGTCAAACCCAGAAGCAAGTCAAAGTCAAAGACTATGTCCTAACCGGACAATCACAATTTTAACTCAAGTTGGTCTGGTTGTCAATTTAAATTTACCGTAGATAGATTGCCGATATCTAATCGTTATGTGAGGTTCAGTATGCATAGACATAAGGATGGAGTAGCCCGTCGCTGCTCGGACTCGATGTCTGGGCGGCGAACTTCCTTTGACTTTGTCGGAACCCCCTGTAGAATACACGGGAACATCAACGACGACGACCAGTACCTTTCCGCCAACGGCGGCGACCTTTAAGTCGAGGTATGGGGAGGATGTCCTCTAGCGACGAGCAATCTTATGCTCATCATTATACCTGATCAGTAACCATACATCATTGATAGATTCAACGCCTATGATACTGCCATCGTCAAGGGTAACATCAAACCCACCCGTTGCTGCGAACGTATTCGAAGTACCAACCATGTTGCTCTTCCTGAATACGACCTTGTCACCTTTATTCAGAAACACAGCTTCTTTTAGAACCAGTGAATTGGTTAATTTTAAATCATCTAAAATAGAATCGTGTATTTTCTTGCCTCGACGTATGATCGGGAGAGTGCTTATGTCCAGCTCTGCACTTGGTTGTTCTTCTTTAGATGGTATGTAGATAGATGCCCCACCGTGTTCAACGTCTGGGATGTGACTCACTCTTCTGATACATCCACATGATGAGCTTCTGCCCGACAATAAGTTTGACTGCTGGATTTTCTTTGATGCACCGCAACTACAGATGCATATGAAATAGTTCCTGCTGGCTGCATCCTTGTGTGAGTAGCTGTCAACTGTTAGCTCACCATACCTTTGTCCAATAATGTCATGAATTCTTTTCCGCATATTGCTGTCTCCGATGGTTTCTCGTTAACCTGTACGAGTATTTATGTCTGATAAGAGATCTGGTAAGAGAACTCAGTAAGAGAACTCAGTAAGAGAACTCAGTAAGAGAACTCAGTAAGAGAACTCAGTAAGAGAACTCAGTAAGAGAACTCAGTAAGAGAACTCAGTAAGAGAACTCAGTAAGAGAACTGAACCTGCACACAATGTAAAGGTTCCACAGGATAGATATGAATGAAAGAAGGGGATAACATGTGTAACTAAGTCGATTTGGAATTGGAGAGGGATCTGCTAGTGACATGCTGGGGGTAATCCGGCATCTGATGCGAATCTCAAATCGACTTAGTCACACATGTATCTACCTCCTTCTACCTATCCATTTCCTAACCATTCCTATCACTTATGCGTGTACTTGAGGTTCGGTGTGACCTCGAAGTCGAGCATGTACTCCTGTAGCTTTTGTTCCATGGTCTTGCTCACCAGATCGACATGCTCGTCTTTGCACACGAAGGAGTCATGCACGGCTAAGACTGGAACTCCCTGCGATACCAGTTCCATGATGATACTCTCGGCGATCTCCGCATCAGCGAGTTGAAGTCGCATGCCAACACCGGAATAAAAGTACTCGGAGATTGCGTGATGCTTTCTCTCGAACTCTGATATGGCTGTTGGGATGTCGACACCTTCCGGCAGTTTGAGTTCATCACGACTGATCTTCATCCTGATGGCAGATGCCGCACCGTTCGCGCTCTTCGAGTTCAGGCATGCGAGAAGCACAACCTTGAGGAATTTCCTGACATCATCCCGTCCTTCGTAGCCGTCGAGAGTGTACGGGTCACCGTAGCCGTTGTAATCGGCGTAGTAGTCTATGCCATTGTAGGAGTGGAGGATCACGATGTGGTGTGAGCTGTAGTCGATCTCAGTAGTACTCTGCCCATCAATGGTGATGTATTTCCTGATCTCTTTCTTCGTGTTGACCCACCAGCCACCGTAGAACCGTCCTCCGTCCTCCCAGCCTCCATTGTTGAAGGTTCTCTTCGTCTTCTTCCGGTCGAAGTCCACCGGCTTGTACTCAGGCTCTGCTTCCGCATCGGGATGGAGCGATATGTCGGTAGCTCGTATCAGCAGGTTGTAGTCCAGCAACACCTTCCGCATGCGGTTTGTCTCCGAGTCGTCTTCGAACTCAATTCTGTCGCCGGAGATCTTCACCTTGCACATCTTACCGTATTTGTTGGGCTTCCACTCTGTTCGGTTCGGAGCCTTCAAGACGATCAATTCGCCCATGTCAGTCTCCATGGCTTGATCAAACGACTCGTATTCCGATTTGATCCGTGGACGCTCTCTGTCAAGTCGCTCGGTGAAGTCGCTGATGGTAATGTTCTCGAACATGGTGATCAGCCGCTGCGAAGGGCTGATCCGTGAGCATCTCTTGAACGAACCCAGCCTCACGAAACCCTTCTGATTCATGATGCCATGAGCGATGAGCTTCTCCGTGACCTTCTTCATCGCTGCATAGGAGATGAAGTCCTTGTTGTACCTGCTGGCATTGATGTAGTCGGATTTGTTCCGTGAGTAGCCGACGTATTCTGCGATCTTGCAGGACCAGATCTTGTGTAGGTTGAAGATCACGATCTTCAGGAACGTGAACTCCTTTATGGCTCGCTTGCCGCTGTATTTGTCCACATCTGGACATATTATATTCCATATGTCCTCATTCAGAAGACGAAGTGCCGGATTGCGCGTCGAAATGTCGAGATGCAATCCAACAGAGTTGTCGTATTTATTATTTTCCAGATTAATGCTCCTCTCTTAATCGCTGGATGACTGGAGCGGGACGCAGATACCCCTATCGGCTGCACAGCACGGTGCAGTCGTTTCCATCCATTCAGGATCGGTTAGTTGTGGGAATCGAAGCAGGAACTACTGATGATCTTCTTGCGGTAGGTTACTTTGACCTGCGGGGAAAACCGTTCAGAAAAAGTGTACAGCGCCAGCAGTTGCATGTTCCATGGTTCAACCAATATAACACGGGTTCCCCATACGCGCAATTTATTTTATCTTGACATTGTATGCGTTCCGTGTCCCACGATCCAGCTTTCACAGGGAATCAACATACGGATCAAAGACGCCAACGAAGGCTACTGAGTCGAAATGTCGGCGTCTGGCATGCAGGTTGCGGTGCAGGTCGGCGGACAGCGGAATCATTCCAGACATCATTGACCGTCGACACCGCGACACCGCACACATCTCCATGGGATTGGACGAGTAGGGTGCGGCTTGCAGATCCACCAGCCACACCAGATGCGCCATTGTTCGTCCCAGCCACGTCCGATATGTCCGATGGAGCATGACCAACCTCCGCTCGTGCAGTGGCTTTACGAGTCGATCTGATGCCGTATAGCGCCAAACTCCACCACGTTCCCCTACTGGCGACTTCCAACTCTCCCACCGTCCCGTGAGCACCATGGCCGATGAAGATGGTTCCCCGCGCCCTGTCGTCGATCTGGGGCCGTGGTGAACGTCGACCATGGAAGAGAATGACCCAGCAGTGACGACCCCGTCAGAATCGAACCTCGGCATCGCAGTGTGACTTATGAATGTTGATGGCAGACTGGTCCCGAGTGCGGCAGCGGAGCATGGCTGTTGGGTTCGGGTACTCGTGGAAGCCGATGTCAACGTGCTGCCGCGACACGAGCCACAGTTGTTCCAGAATCTGCGATTGGATCGTCGGCGTCGATGCGCGGTGTGGCTCGACTGTGTTGTCCGGTACAGCTACGAAGTCAGCGGCGACCACGGAAGGTCAGGGATCATGTTCGGCGTGGTGGATTCGTGTAGCTTCGTCAGTGGCACCCTCGGGTCAGGACACCATATCCGTCCCCGTGTCGATCTATTCAGTCGACACCGACGACGGGCAGAACTCACCGGAGCCGGATCAGTTTCGCTCCAGACGGACGAGGAGGTCGACCAGTGGGCGTCCGACGGCGTGTGCATGCTCGGGTCGGCACTGGAACAACAAGGAGGTTCTTCGGCATTTCCGGCGTCACAGGTAAGTGTTGGAGTTGGCCGATATCCGGTGAGTCCGAGTGCAGTTTTTGTCTGGGTAGACGGAACATGGTCCGAGGGATAGCCGTGCTAACTTTGGACGAATCATGATTGCATAACGAAGTGGTGGCAGTCACCGATATGACTATGTTATAAAAAAGGAAGGTCAGGATCGTAATCGAAGGACCGAATACATCAAACGGTGTGGGGTTGGACAGGGAGAGTACGTGGTTGTTGGTGCGGGGACGTACCACCATTAGTGACGGTGCTAGGTTAGACTATATCAGCTACCTCAACTGCGCCAACTGCGGCACGTCGAAAGTTGTCAGTTCAAAAGAAGCTGAGGGAAACATGGAACGATGGCTCTATTGCGAAAGATGTAACAGAACCTTTTACGCAAAACAGATTAGAACCAGTAGGCACTGCACGTATAATGGCTGCGATGGAAAGTTTAGAGATATCTGGTTTTGGGACACGATTAGAGATCTGAACATGAACCGTCATTACCCTGAAATACCTACTCAGGGAGTTGTATATCCATCTAGATGGTGGGACGGAGAAGAATAAATAGCGCAGCCTCTATCCTACGTGGAAGTGCAAATCTGTGGTGATCCATTGTCGATTGCCGTCGCTGTCTTGTAAGATTCCACCGGAGCCTGATTAGCATCGTTCCAGAACGAACGAAAATGCCCATAGGTGATTGCCCAAAGACTGTACATGCCAGTGTCGGCACTAAAACATCAAGGTGATCCTTGCGGTATTTCTGGCTGGGGAACGACGTGGTCGTTGGCACGATGTGCCGTGATGCCGGTTGATGTTCGCATCCATGTTCAGACTATCGGCATTGTGCCATCCTGATCCCGATGCGGCCGAGCTGGACGCAACTGTGGTAATGCTTCCGTGTCACCATGGTCGCCAACGAGACTGTCGTGGGCAGTCCGGTGGCGGTAGGTGCAATGATCTCACCATGGGCGATCTCCCGAAGTCAGATCAGAGGCTGGTGTCCGATCTGGAGTCCGGTGCCGCTGGGACCATGGGTAGCGTCGGTCGGGAACAGAAGACCGCCCAGAAACGATTCCTGATCGCCACGGCATAAGTGTTTGATGGGACAGATGGTCGGGTGTTCGGGGAACGATTCCCGTGTAGGATCATCGGCGCAACATGCAGACTGCTAGACATAGATCGGACAAACTTGAAAACGATACAGATCGGATCTCCACTGAATGGAAGTTCTCCCCCGCATCAACCCACGATGCAGGGACGAGAACTGTTGCCAGAAGCACGCCGGTTCCCCAACGTCGACGAACTTCCAGCGGGAAGAGTCTTGGTATTGGTCCAGTTGGTGCCGGACTCCATGGCACCACCGAAGCTGAACTGAGCATCCACGTCACCGGATAGCTTGACAAACTGTACAACCAAATGTACAACCAGAAGTGGAAAGTTGGACCTTGGTAGCGTCCACTGAAAACAGTTAAGTAGTTGAAATCGGCCAACCTTTTTCATATCCCTCTGGGAAGAACTTTTCCCGTGTTCGATTGAAGTAGCCGTACTGGATTTTCGGGAACGCCTTTTTCACCTGTTCCAGCATCCGGTACATCCCGATCCCCTTCCCCTGCACTCCCATCCTCTCGTTGTAGAAGGCCGGGTCGATTGAGAGGTTCCTCATCTGCAGCATGTCGACGCCGGTCTCCTCGATGAACCTCAGGAGCGCCTCCACCTCGCCCGGGCTGTCGGTTACCCCCGGCGAGACCAGGTAGTTGATCATGGTGAAGAGTCCCTTCTCCTTGGCGGCCTTGACCGACTCGACCACGTCGGCGAAACGGTAGCCGTTGGGCCGGTAGTAGCGGTTGTAGAACTCCTCCTGCACCGAGTTCATGGAGAAGCGCATGGAGTCCATACCCGCGTCGCAGAGCATCCGGATCCGGTCCGGGATCGAGCCGTTTGAGTTGAAGTTCACCGTCCCCCTGGAGGTCCCCGCCTTTAGCTGCCGGGTCGCCTCTGCCACGGTGTCCGCCTGCATGATCGGGTCGCCCTCGCACCCCTGGCCGTAGGAGACGATCGGATCGGGCGCCTCAAGCAGGTGGGGCAGCATGAGCTGGACGATCTCCTGTGGGGTCGGCACGAACGGAATGCGCTCGTGGTTCGAGGGGCAGCAGTCCGAGGGCTGCATGGAGATGCAGCCCAGGCAGCGGGAGTTGCAGACCGGCGAGGTCGGAATGGGCGCCTCCCAGCGGCGGAAGAACAGGTTCTTGGCAGCAAAGCAGTGGTAATCGACGGCGCAACGCGAGAGCTGCTCTATGAGCCGGTTCTCGGGGAACTCCGCCAGCATGCGGCGCACCAGGGGGTCGAGCTTCCGGTCGTCGTAGTTCTTCGGGAGCCAATTCTCGTTGTCGTCCACCCGGGTCGCCGCCACCACGAAGCGCTCGGTCTCCTCGTCCCAGCCGACCGCGGTATAGGACCAAAGCGGCAGGTGCACCTTCTTCTTGCTGTAGTCGCAGGCCGGCAGCAGCGTGCGCATGTAGCCCGGCGCCATGAAGGCGGAGACCGCCTGCACCGGAATGGAGCGCCTCCCCTCCTTCACCCGGTTCACCGTGAGAAAGCGGCGCTCCCGGGCGTCCCAGGCAATGGGCGGGGTATCCGGGATGGTGAAGAGGCGGCTGTCCTCGGGGAGCGGGATCAGCTCAACCGATTCAGGCAGGAGCGGCTCGTTGGCGCTCATCCCCGCCATGGTGAGGTGCGGGTGGTCGAAGATGTTGCCCTGGCTGTCGGCGTAGAGGAGTTTCGGCAGTGCTTTACGTTTCATATCTATCCCAATGAGGGCGAATCCTGCAGCCCGTTTAATTATTATGTCAGCCTGTCACAGTAGCAAAAAACCGGCGTACCGGCAAGCGCGGGCGTACAAACCAAACTGATTACGACGATTTTCCGCCATAGTCCCCCCTCCCCTCGCGGGAGGGGGTTAGACATAATGGTTGTCAGTCGTAAGGCCTAAAACAAAAAACGACCTGCCGCCTTGCAACGTGGGTTATGCTGTAGATCATTGCGATTCACTACGGCACAGAGCCACAACCAAGG
>Ga0316226_1001736_pt1 | contig 22305 bp, 21 predicted proteins | sample TBH18017metaG_FD_206009 | JGI IMG/M metagenome (GOLD analysis project Ga0316226, IMG submission 206009) | Freshwater microbial communities from Trout Bog Lake, Wisconsin, USA - TBH18017 | ecosystem: Environmental > Aquatic > Freshwater > Lake > Hypolimnion/Profundal zone | place: USA: Wisconsin...
GTTCCCGCTTGGCGGACACCTGGAAAACCGGATGTTTCGCGACGACATCCGGTTTGTCCTGTTCCCGCTCTATTCGGAAACACGGAAGAAGGACGTGGTGACGGACAATTTTTTGTATCCCATCTTGGACCGCCGCCGGGGCAATGGCCTGGCCGGATGGGAAGTCTGGCCGCTGGCTGGAGAGGACGTCAAAACCGTCACGTTCCGCACCAATTCAATGGATGAGGTGGAAACCAACGGCGGTTACGACAAGTTGTTCGCTCTGTGGCCGATATTTTTCAAGAACCATGCGGGTCTCGGCACAACCAATCCTGTTTCCAGTCTGACGGTGATTCCTTTTTACAGCCAGACACGCTCACCCTCGCGCGATCAAAGCTCCTACGGTTTCCCGTTTGGTTTCAATGCCACTCAAGACCGCGAGAAGGGCTGCGTGGAGCACGACTTTCTCTGGCCGCTTTTTGTCCGGGCGCGCGGGTCCAAGACGGTGACGCGCTATTTCCCTTTTTACAGCCGCGCCCGGTGCAACGGATTGGAAAGCAAATTCTACGGTTTTATCTTCTACAAGTTCAACCGTCTGGAAGCCCCTCCATTGGACCGCCGCCGCGCCCGCATCCTCTACTTTCTCTATTCCGACACCGTGGAGCGGAACACCCAGACGCGCGATTTCAAGCGGCGCGTGGATTTCTGGCCGTTTTATTTTTATGAACGCGAGTTGGACGGCAATCGGCGGACGCAGGCCTTTGCGTTGCTGGAGCCGTTTTTCCCCAATAACCGGGCCATTTCCAGGGAATATTCCCCCCTTTGGGGAGTGTGGCGCGCGGAGAAAAACACCCGCACCGGCGCCTCCAGCCAGTCGTTGTTGTGGAATCTTTACCGCCGGGAAAGCGTTGGAAAGTCGAAAAAAACCTCGCTCTTGTTCGGGCTTTTTCAGTATCAATCCACGGCAGAGGGCGGCCGCTGGCATCTGTCCCATCTGTATCCGGGCGGTAAACCGGCGCGGGCTGTCGCCGCCAAATCGTGATGTTTCATAATATTGGAGAAATTTTAATTCTGTCCTGGCGGACTTTGCTGGCCTTGCCTCAAGCGTGGCGGCAGCGCCAGAAGGTTTTTGACCAGCTCGCTTACATCGGCCTGGCCAGCCTTTCCATGGTGTGCATCCTCTCGCTTTTCATTGGCGGGGTGCTCGCCCTCCAGACCGGCCCGGTCCTGGTCGAGCGCGGCATCAGTTCGGTCCTCGGCGGCATGATCGGTCTTTCCATGTGCAAAGAATTGGCGCCCGTGATGATGGCCATTCTTGTTGCCGGACGCATTGGTTCTGCCATGTCCGCGGAAATCGGCTCGATGCAGGTGTATGAGGAGATTGACGCTCTCCGCACGATGAACATAGACCCGGTCCGATACCTGGTTCTTCCGCGGATGATCGCCATCGCGCTGTCGCTGCCCGTCCTGGTGCTTTTCTCCATTCCGGTCGGCTGGTTCGGAGGCGCGCTGGTGTGCCAATTCAACCAGAAAATCGCCGTCAACTTCGACAGTTACTTCCAAAACCTGCGGGACGTGGTGCAAACGGGCGATGTGCTTAACGGCCTGTTCAAGTCCTTTATCTTTGCCCTGGCCATCGGCATTATTTCCTGCCACCAGGGTCTGATCACTCGCGGCGGCCCGCGCGGCGTGGGCCGCAGCGTGACCAAGGCCGTCGTCAATTCCATCGTGTTGATCCTGATCCTGGATTATTTTCTCACCCGCTTTTTGCTTTACGTCCAAAAATGACATCTCCCTTACATTCCAAAAGCGTCAGGGTTGAAGTCCGCGATTTGCGCAAAAAAATGGGCGCGCTCGAAGTTCTCAAGGGCATCTCCTTCCAGGTCGGCCCCGGCGAACGTTTTGTCATCATGGGGCCGAGTGGCAGCGGCAAAAGCGTCCTGCTCAAACACATCATCGGCCTCTTGACTCCCGATTCGGGCGAAATCCTCATCAATGGCGAACCCATTCAAAACCCCGATGTGCGGGACAAATACCGCATGGCCATGGTGTTCCAATCGGGCGCCTTGCTGACTTCCCTGACAGTGGGCGAGAATGTCGGCCTCTACCTGGCGGAACACGCGCTTCATGCCCCGGCGGAAATAGACGCCATTGTCGCCCGCGTCCTGGAAACCGTCGGTTTGAAGGGCTTGCAAAACCGCTCTCCAGCCGAACTTTCGGGCGGCATGCAGAAACGCGTCGCCATCGCCCGCGCCCTGGTTGTCGAACCCCAACTGGTGCTCTTTGACGAACCGACCTCCGAATTGGACCCCCTCATGGCGGTGACCATCGGGGAGGAAATTTTGAAATTGAACGAGCGCACCGGGGCCACTTCGATCATTGTCACCCATGACCGGGATCTGGCCTTCGCCACAGGCCATCACATCGCCATGATCCACGAAGGGCGCATCCTTTTCATGGGCACGCCGCGCGAAGTCCAGGAAAACCCCGATCCGATCATCCAAAAATTTATCACCGCGGAACTTGCGCCGCCCAAATCGCATTGACGTTATGAAAGAATCCATTGAAAGCAAATTAGGCATTTTCTTTGCCCTCGCTGTTGTCCTCGGTCTGTTCATTCTCGAATACATCGGCAGCTTCGGTTTCCTCCAGCGCGGCTATCACCTCCACGCCCTATTCAGAAACGTCCAGGACCTCAAAGTCGGCGACACCGTCAAAATGGCCGGCGTCAACGTCGGACGCGTCGAGAGCATCGTCCTGACCAACGCCTCCGCCGATGTCACCTTGAATCTGAGCCGCGCCGCCGACGTGAAAACCGACAGCAAAGCCAGCATCAGCTTCACCGGCCTGATGGCGCAGAATTACATCGCCATTGATTTCGGGGCGCCCGGCTCGCCCAAAGTCGAAGACGGCGCGATTTTGCAAACCACCGAGCAGCCCGACCTCGGCCAGCTTTTTGCCAAGCTGGACAAAGTCGCCACCGGCGTTGAAAATCTCACCCGCAGTTTCAGCGGCGAGAAAATTGACACCTTCCTGGGGCCGCTGACCGATTTTGTCAAAGACAACAAGAGCAATCTCACCTCCACCATCAGCAACATCAAAATCGTTTCCGACCGCATCGCGCAGGGGCGGGGGACGGTTGGCAAATTGATCAACGAGGACACCTTGTACGTTTCCGCCCAGAATGTCGTCAGCAACCTGCAAAGCGCCGGCGCCGACGTCAAGGGCGTGACCGCCGACGCGCACACCCTGCTGACCAACGCCAACCAGGCGGTGACCGACGCCCGCGGCGGTCGGGGAACCGTTGGGAAATTGTTGACGGATGACACCCTTTACCACGAGGCAGCCGCCACGATGAGCAACGCCCATTCCATCATGCGCAAGATTGACGACGGGCAGGGAACCGTCGGACAGTTGATCAACGACAAGAGCTTTCTCAAAGACGCCAAGCTCTCCCTGCAAAAGCTTGACAAGGCCACGGAAAGCCTCGAAGACACCGGCCCCCTGAGCATCCTGGGCACGATGGCGAGCAGCCTGTTTTGATCACGGAGCGCCGTTGGCCCATTCGCGCACGATGTAGGGCGCGAACTCATCGTGAAAATGCGGCGGTATGCGCGCCCGGAACCGGGCCTGCTCCCCCGCGTAGTCCCGTTCCGTCACCTGCGCCACCTGGTGCAGCCGGGCGATGACCGCCGATTGCCCGTGCGGCACGCTCAACTCGACGGATTCACGGATGGGACGCAGTTGCGCGCCCAGCTCCGCGATCAACTCCGACACGCCCGCCCCGGTGCTGGCCGAAATGGCGACGGCGGACGCGTATTGCAGGAGATACTTTTCCAGCAGCCCGCCGCCCGCGCACTTGTCAATTTTGTTGAGCACCATGATCGTCGGCTTCCCGTCCGCCCCGATCTCCGCCAGCACGCCGTTGACCGCCGCGATCTGCTCCGCCGCCTGGGAATGGCTCACATCCACCACGTGCAGCAGCAGTTCCGCCTGCACCACCTCCTCCAGCGTCGCCTTGAAAGCCTCAACCAGCCCGTGCGGAAGCTTGCGGATGAAGCCGACCGTGTCCGTCAGGTAGACATTCTGGTTCGTCGGCAGCCGCAGCCGCCGCGTCGCGGGGTCCAGCGTCGCGAACAGCTTGTCCTCCGCCAGCGCGTTCGCGCCGGTCAGCGCGTTGAGCAGGGTGGATTTGCCCGCGTTGGTGTAGCCGACAATCGAGGCCAGCGGCCAAAGCTGCCGCCGCCGCCCGCTGCGCTGCGTGGCCCGGTGCCGCCGCACCGCCAGGAGATCGGCGGTGATTTTTTCGATCCGCTCCTGCACGCGCCGGCGGTCGGTTTCCAGTTGCGATTCGCCCTCGCCACCGCGCATGCCGATGCCGCCGGACTGGCGCGAAAGGTGGCCCCAAAACCGCGTCAGGCGCGGGAGCAGATGCTGCAATTGCGCCAGTTCCACCTGCAATTTACCCTCGCGCGTCTTGGCCCGCAGGGCGAAAATATCCAGGATCAACGCCGTCCGGTCCAGCACCTTGCAGCCGAAGACCTTTTCCAGGTTGCGGCTTTGGGCGGGAGACAACTCGTCGTCGAACACGACGGTATCCACGTTTTTTTCGCGGCAGGCTTCGGCGAACTCCGCCGCCTTGCCCGTGCCGATGAAAGTGGCGGCGACGGGAGCTTCCAGTTTTTGAGTGCCGTCGCCGACCACCGCGCCCCCGGCGGTGGAGGCCAATTCGGACAATTCATCCAGGGAATCGCGCGTTTTCCAGGTTGAGCCTGATTTGAGTTCCAAACCGATGAGGAAGACCCGTTCGGTCCGTTTGGTCGTCGAGATGAGAGCTTTCAATCGTTCACTTCTTCACTAAGCAAATAAACGTAGCACGTCCCTCCCCCAAACGCCAGCCCAAGCGGAAAAAAAGGCGGACAAAAGAGAGGGCCGCCCGCCATTTCCACAAAAAAGCCCACTTTTCCGCGCAGAGATGATGAGGGCGCAGAGGAAGACGGGGGATTGTGATGCAAATAGCTGCATGACCATGGCCTTGCGCTGGATTGCGAGACGATTCAGCATGGGGGCGCGGGTTCCACGGCGAGCCTGCCGCGCGATGCGGAAAGAATTGTTTGAAGGACAATTTCTCCGCGACACGCCATGAGCTTTGACCTGCAATAGATTCTTGAAAGCAAACGCGCCTTGCGCCGCGGCCTGGCGGCGCGGCCCGTGGCGGAAAAGTTGCGCCTGCTCGATGCCCTGCGCGAACGGGAACTGGCCATTCGCGGCCGGCCGTTCATTCCGAGAAATCCCCCTTCCCCATTCCTCTGACAGACATTCCACTGACAAATCTTGGGCTTGCTTCGGCAAACCTGCCGCGCGACGCGGAAAGAAAACGAAAATATGTGATGACGCGGGACGGCTCCCGATTCCCCTGCAAGAAGTTGTCAGAGGAATGGGGGAAAAGGCCATGCCTTGAAAAAATTCCCCTGTCCATCATTCCCATGACAAATCATTCTGAAAATGAATGGCTCAGGGCTTGGAGGCGGGGGGGGAGAGTTTGAGGACGGCTTCGCGCATCTCCTTGCCGGGCTTGAATTTGACGACGGCCCGCCGCGGAATCGGAACGTCTTTTTCGGGCTGATTGGGATTTCGTCCGACGCGGGCTTTGCGGACTCTGACTTCAAAGACGCCGAAATTGCGCAACTCGACGCTTTTCCCGTCGGCCAAGGTGTCGCAAATGTGATCGAGGGTTTTTTGGACGACATCAAGCACTTGCTGCTGGGGCACGCCCGTTTCCTCGCTGATTAGGACTACAAGTTCGCGTTTTGTCATAAAGTTGTCGCGCTGAATTCTCTGTCCGCTGCCCGGAATGAGCGCAGTGCGACAGAAAGTGTTGTAGCTGTAACGCAAGGCGGGGGGGCGGGTCAAGCAGGGAGTACGAAAAAGAATCGAAATAATTGTAGGGGAAAACCTTAGACTGATCCCTGAATGGGCGGCGTTTCCGCGAAAATCCTCCGTGGTTGCGGCGCAAGCCGCGCTGGGTTCATCTGTGGCTTTCATTGCGTTTTTCCATTTTTTGGTGTTTCCCGCGCCGCAACCCGTTGCCTTTCAGAATCTTATGCCCCTCAAACCCCTCCAAAAAAATCATGCCTAAAACACTCCCGTAGGTTTTCTGGTCTTTGAGGAATGCGCTAAACTCGCGCCATGAGAATAAAAATAAAAAGTCAAAGCCGGCAATCATGGCTCAGAAATCCGTCCCATTCGTCCCATGGGTCCCCTATGTCCCTTCCCTCCGAAAATGGGCGAAGGCGTGTTTCGGCGGCAGAACAGCCCTCAAAAAACACGGCAAAACACGCCAAAACACGGTTAAACACGCCTTCCGCTTTTTATGGAAAAAAATCCCGGCCCGGAAATCCGTCCCTTCCGTCTGGCACGGAATGGACCCGCCAGGAACCTGGGTGCGCTCTGTGCCTTGCTCCCTGCCTTTTTTGGCTTTTACTGGGGGAGGGCCGGGTTTAGGCTGCCGGAACCGGGAAGTTGAGAATGTCGCATGACGCACGCACCGCACCATATCAACCCCCAATACCTGCTCAATCGGGAGTTGAGCTGGCTGGAGTTTAACCAGCGGGTGTTGGGGGAGGCTCTTGACCCGTCCACGCCGCTGCTGGAACGGGTGAAGTTCTTTTGCATTTTCAGCGCGAATCTGGACAAGTTTTTTGAAACAAGGGTGGCGGGCCTCAAACAGCAGATCGAAAGCGGGGTGGCGGAACGAAGCGCCGACGGGCAGACGGCCACGGAGACTTATCAGGCGATTCACCGGAAGGCGCGGTTGTTGGTGGCGCTCCAATACGCCTGCTGGCGGAAGGAGTTGCGTCCGGCGCTGGCGAAAAACGGGATCTGTTTTTTTGGCATGAGGGAATTGTCCAAGACGGACGCGGCGTGGATGGATCATTTTTACCGGGCGCAGGCGCGTCCCGTGCTGACGCCGCTGGGTTTGGATCCGGCGCATCCTTTTCCGAGGCTGCTGAACAAATCGCTGAATCTGATCGCGCAGTTGGAAATCACGGAGGGGGGGCGGCGGCGGCGGCGGCTGGCGGTGGTGCAGGTCCCGCGGGTGCTGCCGCGTCTGATCCGGCTGCCGCGCGGCGGCCTGCGCCAGCGGCATTATGTTTTTCTCGGGGATTTGATCGGGGTTCATCTTGAGGAGTTGTTTCCCGGGGCGAACATTCTCGGCTGGTGGCATTTCCGGGTGACCCGGAACAGCAGGCTCTACGAGGACAGCGAGTCGGCGGCGATTCTGCTTAAAGCGGTTGAGGCGGAGTCGCGCGCGCGGCGGCAGGGGGACGCGGTGCGGCTGGAGGTGGAGCATGGGTGTCCGATGGAAGTCAGGGCGATGTTGCTGGAGAACCTGGGTTTGGGAAAGGAAGGCCTGTATATCATTGACGGGCCGCTGAATCCGGCCCGGCTGATGGAGCTGACCGAGGGGGACTATCGCCCGGAGTTGAGGGATCCGCCGTTCGTGGCGCCCGTGGCGGCGGCGTTAAGGGAGGAGCCGGATATGTTCGCGGCGATCCGGCGGGGGGACGTGCTGATGCATCATCCGTATGATAATTTCAGCAGCGTGGTGGATTTTCTGAGGCAGGCGGCGTCGGACCCGAAGGTGCTGGCGATCAAACAGACATTGTACCGGACGGGCGGGGATTTGCAGATAGTCGGGGCGTTGATGGACGCGGTGCGGAACGGCAAGCAAGTGACGGCGGTGGTGGAGTTGAAGGGGGGATCGGACGAGGGAGGAAACGCGCTCTGGGCCAGCCGCCTGGAAGAGGCGGGGGTGCATGTTGTGCATGGATTGGCGAACTGCACGGTTCACGCGAAAATGTGCCTGGCGGCGCGGAAGGATGAGGACGGCATCCGGCGGTACGCGCATCTGAGCACGGGGAACTATAACACGGCGACCGCGCGATATTGCGAGGATTTGGGATTGCTGACCTGCCGGGCGGATATTGGGGAGGACGCGACGAATCTGTTTAATTTGCTGACGGGAATCTGCCAGTTTCCCGGCGCGAAGAAGCTGATCGTGGCCCCGTTCGAACTGCAAAAGAGGATGCTGGCACTGATCCAGCGGGAAGCGGTTCACGCGCGGCGAAAATTGCCGGCGCGGATCATCGCGAAAATGAACGCGCTGGAAGACCCGGAGATCATTGAGGCGTTATGGCGGGCCGCGGAAGCGGGGGTGCGCATTGATTTGATCGTCCGCGGAGTCTGCTGCCTGCGTCCGCGGGCCAGGGGGCTGGCGGGGAACATCACGGTGCGGAGCATCGTGGACCGATTTCTGGAGCACAGCCGCATATTCTACTTTGAGAACGCCTGCCAGCCGGAGGCGTGGGCGGGGAGCGCCGACTGGACGCCCGTCCATTGCCAACAGCGGATCGAGGTGCTGTTTCCCATCGAGGACGGCAACCTGCTGGAGCGGATTCGCGGGGAGATATTGGAGGCGATGCTGAGTGACAACGTGAAGGCGCGGTTTCTCCAACCCGGCGGGGGCTACACGCGTCCGCGCCGGTCCCGCGGGGCGGCGGCGAGGCGCAGCCAGACGGAGTTGCTGGAGACGGCGGCGCGGTCGGAAATTGAATCCCGGGCGCGGACGAAAGCGGGGTATCGGCAGTTCAAACTGGCGCCAAGCCCTTTTGCGAATAGTGGAAAATAACTTATTATGTTGGAAACAGAATTGATTCGAGCCGGGAAAGAAATGGAACCGCGCCTGATGGTCGTGTTGCACGGGCTGGGAGACAGCATGGAAGGGTATCGCTGGCTGCCGGAGGCGATGCAATTGCCCTGGATGAACTACCTGCTGGTCAACGCGCCGGACCGTTATTACACCGGGTATTCCTGGTACGACTTGGAGGGCGATCCGGGGCCGGGGATTGAGCGGAGCCGGAAGATGCTTTTTGAGTTGCTGGATTGGGCGGGAGGAGAAGGGTTTCCGGCGGAAAAAATGATCGTGTTCGGCTTTTCCCAGGGGTGCCTGATGGCCATCGAGACGGGCGCGCGGTACCCGCGCCTCCTGGCGGGGATCGTGGGGGTCAGCGGGTATGTTCACGAGCCGGAACGGCTCATCCGGGATTTGTCGCCGCAGGCGCGGAGCCAGCGGTTTTTGATCACGCACGGCACGGAGGATCCGCTGATCCCCATTGACGGCGCGCGGGCGCAAATCAAGATGTTGAAGGAGGCCGGCCTGAAAATGGAGTGGCGTCAATTTGTCAAACCGCATACCATTGCCGGCGAATTGGAGGTGTCCGCCCTGCGCGGTTTTGTGAGTGAGAGTTATGTTTAAATCCGGTCCATCCGCCAACATGAGAAGCGGTTTGATTTCCGCGGGAATAACGGCTTGGGCGCTGTTGTTTTTTTTGCCCGCGACGGCGCGGAGCATGACGCTGACCGGTTTTTCGCCGGCGTCCGGCCAGCCGGGGGACGTGATCACCATCAGCGGTTCGGGGTTCACGAGCGCGACGGTGGTGGAATTCAACACCAATACGCCGACGCTGGCGGATTTCACGAACGTTTCGGACAGCCAGTTGTTGACGGTGGTGCCGGAGGGGGCGGCGAGCGGGTCGCTGGGGGTGTTCGCGGGGAGCAACGGGGTTTTCAGCGCGTCACATTTTCTGGTGGCGCCGGTGATTAACGCCTTTTATCCGCAAAGCGGGACCAATCCGACGATGGTCTACATTCTGGGGGAGAATTTCGTCAGCAACGGAACGACGGTGATATTTTCGGGCGCCACGAACCAGATCAACGCGACCTACGTGGCTCCGACCGAGGTCGGGGCTGTCGTGCCGGTTGGAGCGGGCAACGGGCCGATCACCGTGATCACCAGCGCGGGGACCAACATCAGCGCGAGCAACTTTCTGGCAAGCGCGCAGCCGACGATCAGCTCGTTTTCGCCCGCCATCGCGGCCACCGGAACGTCGGTGAACATTTTTGGCGGGAATTTTTTCGCGCCGGCGACGGTCAAGTTCGGCTCGGTGACGGCCGGCGGCGCGAGCATTGTCGCCACGACGGAAATCACGGCGACGGTTCCATCGGGCGCGGCCACCGGGCCTATCACCGTGACGACCTCCAAGGGGAGCTGCACGACGGGCAGTAATTTTGTCACGGGGACCGGCCCGTTCATCACCGATTTTTCGCCCGCCATCGGCCTGCAAAATACGTATGTGACGATCAACGGGTTGAACCTGTCGTCAGCCACCAGCGTGACCGTCAACGGGAAGAGGGAAGAGATAACCGCAACGACTCCGGTGCAAATATGTTTGACAAACAACCCAGGCACGGGGCCGATCAAGGTGACGACGACGGCTGGCAGCGCCACCTCGTCCACCGATTTCACCAACACCACCGCACCGTACGTGACGGACTTTTACCCGGTGGTGGGGCCGCCCGGCACGACCGTGACGATTGACGGGCTGAATTTCGCAAGCGCGACCTCGGTGAAATTTGGCACCGTCCCCGCCAAGTTCACCGCGACCGCCGGGACGCAGATTTCGGCCGCCGTCCCGACCACCTCCACCGGGAGCTACGACATCGTGGTGACGTCATCCGCGGGGAGTTACACGACCAGCAGCAATTTCACGTTGACGGGCGACGCGCCGGTGATCACGAGTTTCACCCCGACCAACGGAGCGCGGGGAATGAGCGTGACGCTGACGGGGGCGAATTTCACCGGCGCGACCTCGGTCAAATTCAACGGAGTCGCCGCCAGTTTTCAGACGCCGACATCCTCGACGCAGTTGATCACGACCGCGCCGGGGAACGCGACAACAGGCCCCATCGCCGTGGCCAACGCGAGCGGCAGCGGCGCGAGCGCGGCGCTGTTTTACATGCAGCCGTGGATCACGGCGCTGAGCACGAACGGGGGGATTGTCAATTCGAGTTTCATCATCACGGGCCGGAGCCTGACGAACACCGCGTCGGTGGAGGTCAATGGGATTTCATATCCTTTCACCGTCGCGGCGTCGCAAATCGCGGCGACGATCCCCTCGAACGCGACATCGGGGCCGATTCAAATCACCGCGCCCGGGGGGACGTACATCAGCACCAACACGTTTGCGGTGCTGCCGAAGATATACAGTTTCAGCCCGAACATCGGCCCGGCTGGGACGGTGGTGACGATCAGCGGCACCAGCCTGTTCGACGTGACCGGGGTGGAGTTTGGCGGGGTGTCCACCACGGACTTCAGCGCGACGACCAATGAAGTAGTCGTGGTCGTGCCCACGAACGCCGCGAGCGGCCCGTTAACCGTGCTGACGCCCTACGGAAACAGCACGAGCAGCAACAGTTTCACCGCGACGAAGTCGAGCCTGGTTGTGTTGACAAAGACAGCCACGCCCGACGTGGCGGAGCCGGGATCAGACATCACGTACACGCTGCTGGTGACGAACGAGGGGCCGTCCATCATCACCGGGGCCAGCGTGAGCGACAACATGCCGGCGGGGTTTATAACCCTGTCCATCACCGGCAGCGCGGGAAGCTGGACGAACAGGAACAGCGTGATCACGTGGAACATCGGCTATCTGACCAACAACACCAGCGCGAGCCTGGAGATCATGGGGACGGACACGGAGGCCACCGCGCTGACCAACAACGCCCTGCTGGATTTCGTCGAGGGGAACCTGGCTCCCCAGAATGATCACGTGGCGATTATCAACTTTTTCGTGTACGAATCCCAGCGGACGTTGAGCATCACGCTTGAGGGTAATCCGCCAGAGGCGCTGGTGACCTGGCCGGTGTCGCCCGCGAATTTCCGGATGCAAATCAACACCAATCCCAATTTGAACGCGGGTTGGACCTGCCCCACCAACGCGGTGTTCGTCACCAACTCCCTGAACTCGTTCACGAACGGCCTGACGGCGCCGCAAACGTTTTTCCGCCTGGCGCCGCCATAGTGACCGGCTCTCAGGCGGCGGCCGCGGGCGCGGTTTTTTTCTTCACGTTGGTTTTGGCGTTGGTTTTTTTGCGTTTGATGTAGGCGACGCGGCGTTGGCGCTTTTCACCTTTATTATATTGCTTGCCCATAAATCATTGATTTGCTTTGATCATTGCAATGTTTGCTCAAGGAATATGAAGAGTCGTTTTCACAAGTTCAACATCTATCTGGCCCTGGCGGCGTTTATTTTCGCGGCCGGTTGCGGGACATACCGGAAGGAAAAGAAATTTGCCAAGGAGGAACAATCCACCATCCGGCTGTATCTGGAGGGAAATCGCGGGGACGTGGCGGGAACCGGGACGGTGATGGTGGGGCGGGACAGGTTTCAGGTGACCGTGGACCGGGAGCCGTTTCTGAAGGAGGACGATCTGCGGCGGGCGGCGATGATCAATGAACCCGGCCCGAACGGGGGATATTCGATTGAATTGCAATTCAACGAACACGGGGCCTTGATGCTGGACATGCTCACGACGGCCAACAAAGGCAGGAAGATTGTGATCTTTTCCGAATTTCCGCATCCCGGGACCAAAGCGCCGAAGGCGCCGAAAAAGGCAAAAAAAGCGGAGGACGACCAGGAGGAAGAAGAACAGTATCAAGAAGTGCTGCCGCAGTCGCAGCCGGAAATGGAAACGCCCGACAAACCGCGCGTCAAGGCGTGGCTGGCCGCCGTGCTCATCCGCGAACGGATTTCAAGCGGGATTTTCCGATTCAGTCCCGACGCGTCGCGGGAGGAGACGGCGCGGATCGTGCGGGGCCTCAAAAACGACATCGCCTACGAGAAATTGCTCGAGAGTAATTGATGAATCGCACATCGTGGTTTTGCCTGCTGCTGTTGTCGGCGCGGGCGTTATTGGGGCAGCCTTTTCAACTTCCCACGGCCAACCAGGCCCTTTTTGAACCGGGCGGCCAGGAGCGCTACTTTGTTCCGACACCGGGCAAGACGTGGGTGTCTGGCACGTTTGGATGCGTCCGCTCGGACGGGTGGCAAATGCACGAGGGGCTGGACATCAAATGCCTGCGGCGCGACCGGCGGGGCGAGCCGGTTGACCCGGTCCTGGCCACCGCGGACGGCGTCGTGGCTTACGTCAATGACCGTCCGTCGCTGTCCAATTATGGACGGTACATGGTCGTGATGCATCGGATCGAGGGGATGGAAGTTTATTCGTTGTACGCCCATTTGTCGAAAGTCCAAAGCGGGATGCGCGCCGGGCGGGCGGTGAAGGCGGGGGAGCAAATCGCGGTGATGGGGCGGACGAGCAACACGGGGGAACGGATATCGAAGGAGAGGGCGCACGTGCATTTTGAGTTGAATTTGTTTTATAGCGATCATTTCAACCCGTGGTACAAGCGGCATTTCCCCGCCGAGCGGAACGACCACGGATTGTACAACGGGGAAAATCTCGTGGGAATGGACGCGCGGCTGATTCTGCTGGAGGAGCATGAAAGGGGGGGGCGCTTCAGCCTGCTGGATTGGATTGGGCGCCGGACGGAGCTTTGCCGGGTGCTGGTGCGGCAGGGGGATTTCCCCTGGGTGCGCCGGTATCCCATGCTGGTGAAACGTGGCGGGCTGAGGCCCGGGGAAAAGGCGGCCGGGTACGAAATCGCGCTGGACTACAACGGTTTGCCATTCGAGTTGACGGCGCGCGGCGCGGCGCAATGCAAAGGGCCGGGCAAGTACCGGCTTCTTTCGGTGAACGAAGCGGAGTACGCGAAGAACCCCGCCCGGCGGCTGGTCAAACGCCAGGGCAGCCAGTGGGTCCTGGGCAACAAGGGGTTGAGCCTGCTGGATTTGCTGACAAATTAACCATGAGCACGATGTTGAAAAGAACGCCTTTGTTCGCGGCCCACCAAAAACTTGGGGCGCATCTGGTGGAGTTTGGGGGATGGGAGATGCCGGTGTGCTATTCGGGGATCGTGGAGGAACACCTGGCGGTGCGCGGGGCTGGGGGGTTGTTTGACGTGTCGCACATGGGGGAATTTTCGGCGCGGGGCGCGGGGGCGGTGGATTTTCTAAATTACATATTGACCAATGACGCGCGCAAGTTGCGGACGGGCATGGGCCAGTACAGCATCCTGTGCCATGAAGGGGGCGGGACGATGGACGATCTTTACGTGTACCGGGTGGAGGAGAAGGCGTATCTGCTGGTGGTGAACGCGTCGCGCATCGAGCCGGATTTTGCCTGGTGCAAGAAGCGGCTGGCGGATTTTCCCGGGGGCGGCGGGGTTGAATTGAAGAATCTTTCGGATGAATTTGGGGCGGTGGCGGCGCAAGGGCCGAAGGTGGCTGGATTTATTGACGATTGTTTTTCGGCCGGCGGGCCAAAAGCGTCGGCGTTGCGGAAGAATGAGACGGTTTGTTTGAACTTTGCCGGATGCCCCGCGCATGTGTCGCGGACAGGTTACACGGGAGAGGACGGCTTTGAAATCCTGGCAGGGGCGGAGATCATCGAGGCGGTTTGGGAGACGTTGCTGGAAAAGGGCAGGGGGGCCGGATTGAAACCGGCCGGACTGGGGGCGCGGGACACCTTGCGCACGGAAGTTTGCTATCCGCTGTACGGACATGAATTGGACGAGAACACGACGCCGCTGGAGGCCGGGTTGGGGGCGTTTGTGGCATTGGACAAGGGGGATTTCGTGGGGCGCGCGGCGCTGGCGAGGCAAAAGGCCCAGGGGATAACGCGAAAGCTGGCCGCGTTCAAGATGTCCGGACGGTCGGCCCCGCCCCGGGCGGGCTATGCCATTTGGAGCGCCAACGGGGGCGGCAGTCCGATTGGGCGGGTCTCCAGCGGCACACAGAGTCCATCCCTGGGCATTGGAATCGGACTGGGATACGTGGTTCCGGAGTACGCGGCGTCGGGCACGGCGATTGGGATTGAAGTGCGCGGGCAGCGAGCGCCGGCGGTGACGGTTTCGCGCCCTATTTACTCGAAAAGTTGATTTTGCGATTGACCGATGCCATGCCGCGCAGGCCATGCTACTGTCATGGTTATGAAATTGGATGACGCACAACGGCAGAAAGTCGCTGGATGGATCAACGAGGGGCTGAAATTGGCAGAAATCCAGAAGCGATTGGAAACGGAATTGGGGCTGCGCTTCACCTACCTTGAAGTCCGGTTTCTTGTGGATGATCTCAAGCTCAAGCCCAAAGATCCGCCTCCCCCCCCCAAACCGGCGGCGGAGCCGGAGCCAAAACCAGAAGACCCTTTCCCCCTCGCCTCGCCGGCCGGAGGCGGAGTCAGCGTGACCGTGGATCAATTGGCGCGGCCAGGGGCGCTGGTCAGCGGCAAGGTGAAATTCACGGATGGCAAGACGGCCGAATGGATTCTGGATCAGGCCGGGAGGCTGGCGGTCGTTCCTGGAGAAAAGGGGTACAAACCCTCCGGGGCCGACGTGCAGGAGTTTCAAATCGCGCTGCAACAGGAGTTGCAAAAACTGGGCATGTAAAGCCGGCGGTTGACGCGGCTCAAATGCTCCTTTGAACGAAATGGCGGCGGCGGGGTCAAAGTAATCGGAAAGAGAAGACCGCTGCCTGATGAGTGTTGGCAAAGAAGTTGGTTGCTTGTGATGAGTTGCGGGCGGCGATGGCGTTGGCTCATTGCATTTTTGTGCGCGGGCGGGTGAACGCGTCCGACTTCATCACCTTTAAGAGCCGGAGAAATCCGGCTCTTTTTTTTCATTTTAGATGTTTATGGGATTTTCCGTTTCCAACGGAGCGGAATCGGATCGCCACATATTCGCGGGTTTCCTCCAAACGGAAGCCGGACTTTTGAATTTCGTTTGAGATTTCCGGCATGTGGGCCACGCCCCATGGCACGATGATGTTCTCGGATTGGGAAAGTTGGGCGTGGATTTCATCCAAGAGTCGCCGGTTGCGCTTCCTGAGCAGATCATTCCAGAGTTGATCCTGAACATAGGCAGGCTGTGAGTATTGCATCAACTTCAGCACGGCATCGGGCTTCACACCCTTTGAATGAAAGAGCATGACCAAGTTGAGCAGATCAATCGTGTTCGTTGCGAACTGTTCGACATCCACGTCAGCCTGCACCATTTTGCCCCGATTTGGATTGAAATCCTCATGTTGCTCGCCCAAACCAAGCGCGGTCGCCAATCGTTTGTAAGTGATTCCGTTCGTGAGCAGATTTCGGCGGTCAGTCACTCCTTCCATAAGAATGATCGAATTCGTCGGAAACGATTGCGAGATTTGATGGTAGAAGGCCGGGTCGGCGACGTGCGACATGGGAAACAACTGGATTGTCTTGCCGTCATTGCGAACGTATTTTCTCATCTGAACCGACAAACCTCCCGGCCGCAAAGCCATGAAGCCCTGCGTGAGGTGGCCGACCGCCAAAACAGCGCAAACGACAAGATAAAAAGCCACGGCAGGCAGCAACACGAAGATGTTCAGCAGCAGGAACAGGGACAGATTGCGCCAGGCAAAGGCGCGGGCTTCAAGCTGGTCCTCTGTCACCAGCGGCCAGCGGAACACAAATCCGCCCCGTATCTTGCGGAGGATGAGCAGACCGAGGACGAATTGACAGAACGAAATACTCCACGCCAGTTGCTGAATCCGGGCGAAACAATAAATTAAAAAGGGAACCACAAGCAGCACACTCATCAGAACAAAAAGCGGCAGCGGGAGAAACAGGCGTTTTGGGATCATGGGAGTCAGTCCCATCAGGCCATAGATCACGATCACCAACAACGTGGCGAAAAAGCCCGTCATCACACGAATGCCCGACAGGAGGCGAATATCAAAAAAAAGCACCAGCGAGTCGTCGGCCAGGGAAACGACTGCGTCGGCGAGAAACAGTCCGAGGCACAGGCTCAACAGGATGGCGAGCAGGTTTCGCGCGGATATAGACTTGCGAATTGATTTCGATGGCGGAGAGTCGGCCACCGGAGGCGGAGCACGGATGACCGGCGGTTCTGGCGCCGGCAGCGGCGGGGGCGCGCTGCCAGCCTGGGGGTTGTCACTGAACGGCGGAATCTTAGACACTCCAGTTTTCCTTTGAAAGCGCGTTCAAGGGATGGCAGGGGGCAAGACCATCCAAGCCCGGCGCAGCCCTGCCAGTCGGCGGTCGCGGTTTACAACGCCTGCTTTTTCCCGGCCCTGACCCTGGCCCATCTGGCCTTGATTCCAGCGATGATGGCCGCTTTTCCGGCGGCGCTTAACCGGCGTTTGCCTTTTTTCGCGTTCTTCTTGAACTTGGCCCATCTGGCCCTGACAGCGGCGGCAATGCGAGCCTTTCCCGCGCGAGACATGCGGTGTTTTTTGCGGGTTTTCAAGGCGAACGAGGCCGGGACTTCCCCGTTGCCACCCGCGATGGAATCGAGCCGGCTTTGCAGCTTTTCGATTTTTTTCTTGATGGCAATCATTCGGTTGAGTTGGCCTGTTGTTAAATCAGCAAGATTTGTCATGGACTAACCGGTAATGCCAACATGGGGTTAAAGTCAACAGCGGATACAGGAAGGAAAGAGAAGGGTGAAATGGATCACAACCATGAATTGCCGCGCGCGCGCCTGGCTGCTTTCTTGTCAGAGTGACGTGATTTGTCGTCGAGCATCCTGGCCTTGGCGCGGCGGCTTGGCTTGCGTTTCTGGCGGCGGATTTTTTCGACGCGGGCCTGTTCCGCAATCAGCCGCCCGGTTTGCAACTTTTCAATTTTGTCGAGCAACAGCCGCCGTGCAATGAATCTGTTAAGCCCTTGTTGGCGGGTCGTCTGGCACTTGACTTGCAGGCGGGTTGGGCGGTGGAGCAGCATGACGCATGTCGCGGATTTGTTGACGTTTTGCCCTCCATGTCCTCCGGATCTGACAAAGGATTCTTCCAAGTCAGACTCGCGCACCCCCAGGGCGGCCATGCGTTGGGCGAGTTGCTGCGCCTTTTCTGGATTCACCGGGAACGCCGTCATGGCCGCAGTCTGGCAGAAGGGGCGGGGAATCTCAATTCGATTGATCCATTGGGGGAGGGAGATTTGTCACCAGTAATGGTGACTTGGGGGAAATGGGGGGTGGGCGTATGTTTTTCGCAGTTGATGGTGGTGCGGCGCGGAAGGGTGTGTCCCGTGTCACATCGGTCAACCAGACAATTTCCTTTGTTTGTTCTCATAACTGGGGGGCCGGACGAAAGTCCGGCCTCTCTTTTTTCCCCTGGAGGCTTTAAAAAATTGTTTCTGGGATGGCGGGCGTCAGACCGGTTTGCCGCCAAAGAGATTCAACGTCATGTTGAGTTTCACTTTTGGAGGGAAGTTTGAATGAGCGATGCGTTCGGCGTACATGGCGGAAAACAGACGCATAACCAGATGGCGCAGTGTTTCCATCTCTTGCGTTGCATCCAGACGATAGGCATACGTCTTTTTAATGCCGTTAAAAATCTCGCGCGCTTTTTTGAGGCTGCCGGTTTTTTCAAAAAGATTGGCCCTGTCGCCGCGGGTTTTGACCCGTTTCAATCCCAACTTGGGGTCAATATCAAGAATCACCAGCAAATCCGGCTCCGGGGCAAACCGTTCATTGCGCCGCATGAGTTCGTCCGGGTCAACGCCCCGCGCCCCCTGGTATGCCATCGTGGAAAAGTAATAACGATCCACCAACACGATATGGCCTTCACGCAAAGCCGGGTTGATGACGGTTTCAACGTGCTCCCGTCTGTCCTTCATGAACGCCTCGACTTCTTCCTCCAATGAAAGGCGTCCGGTCAAAGCCGAGTTTCGAAGCAATTGGCCCCAATGTCCCGTTGTAGGCTCTTTTGATCTTATGACGGAAAGTTTTTTTGCCTGGAGGCTCTTTTGCATCCAATCAGCCAGGGTGGTCTTGCCGGAACCATCAATTCCCTCAATGGCAATAAGGAAACCTGAAAAATGACGCGCTTGCTTCATGGAAAAGAGATTTTCATTTTCAAACAAAATGGTCAAGTGAGCACGCAAAAAACATGCGCAAACGCCATTCGGCAAACGAATCGTCGCCGCGATGGCGGTCGCGGGAGGGGCGCGCGAATTTGCGGCTCGTAAAACGCCCGCCGCGGAGCGCAAACTGTGAACATGTCCGAGACGCTGGTCATCCATGAGATTTACCTGAGCGTCCAGGGGGAGAGCACCTGGGCGGGGTTGCCGTGCGTCTTTGTCCGCCTGACCGGCTGCAATTTGCGGTGTTCTTATTGCGACACGGCCTACGCCTTCGCCGAGGGGCGGGAGATGGCCCTTGCGGAAATCCTCACGCGGGTCGGCGCCCTGGCCAAGCCTTTCGCCTCCCATCCCGCCACCGGGCGCCTGCCTCTGGTGGAATTGACAGGCGGCGAGCCGCTCCACCAAAAGAATTCCCTGCCGCTGATGCGCTCGTTGTGCGACGCGGGCTATTCCGTGCTGCTCGAAACCAGCGGCGCGCTGGACATCGCGGCGGTGGACCCGCGGGTCAGGCGCATCATGGATTTGAAATGCCCCGGCAGCGGAGAATCCCGGCGGAATCGCTGGCAGAACCTGCGGCATTTGAAAAGCACCGACGAAGTCAAGTTCGTCATCAGCACGCGGGAGGATTACGATTGGGCGAAGGAAGTTGTTTTGACGCGTGGTTTGGCGGGGATTTGCCCGGTGCTGTTTTCCTGGGCGACGCCCCTGTTGCCCGGCCAGCGGGACAAGTCGTTGCGCGAAGCGCCGGCGGGGCATGTTCCCATTTCGCGCCTGGAATTGGTGGAAAAGATCATCGCTGACGCGCTCCCGGTGCGATTTCAACTGCAAATGCACAAGTTTATCTGGCCAGCCGACCGAAAAGGCGTTTAGGATTCTCGCATCAATCATTTTTGAACTTCCATGGTGATTTTAACTTTGTTTTTTTGTTCTGGCGCGACCGCGCTGGTTTATGAAGTCATCTGGTCGAAGTATCTGGCCCTGCTTTTCGGCAGCACCATCCAGGCGCAGACGGTTGTTCTGGCCGTTTTCATGGGCGGACTGGCTTTGGGCAACAAGCTTTTCGGAAGCGGCGCCGACCGCGCGCGGCGTCCCCTGGTCATTTACGGCTGCATCGAAATGGCGATTGGCCTCTTCGCGTTTCTTTTTTCCTTCCTTTACCGGGCTGCCAACGGCCTGTTCGCCTCGGCCGGGTCCTCCCTTTTGGACCGGCCCGGCGTCTTGCTCGCGCTCAAATGTGTTTTGAGCATGGGATTGCTGCTGGGGCCGACGATTTTGATGGGCGGGACCCTTCCGATTCTGGCTGCCTGGCTCCAAAAGAGCGGGATGGAGGCGGGCCGCCGGTCAGCGCGTTTTTATTCGATCAACAGTCTTGGAGCGGTGTGCGGGGCGGGGTTGACGGGTTTCTGGCTTGTGGAAAGGCTGGGGCTGCGGGAGACCATGAATGTCAGCGCCCTGGTCAACATGGCCATTGGCCTGACGGCCATCGCCATGGGATGGAGAGCGCCGGCGCCGGAGAAAGGCCCGTCATCCAAGCCGTCCAAGTCGGCGTTTGCCCAGCCTCCGGTTCGTCCGGCGCTGTTTCGGTGGGGTTGCGTGATGGTGGCGCTGACGGGGGCGGTTTCGATGGGGTTGGAGGTGCTGGCCTCGCGATGCTTGTGTTTGATATTCGGGGCGTCGTTACAGGTGTTCGCGCTGGTGCTGATGGCGTTTATATTGGGCATTGGAGTTGGAAGCGCGGTCATAGCCTCGCCGCGTTTCAAACACTTGCGCCCAGAGAGCACGGCGATCTTTCTCATGCTGGGGGCGGCGCTTTGGATCGGGCTGGTGGTGTTCAATATTGAGAATCTTGTCGCCGTTTATCTTGCCGCGCAAAGCGGTCTGTCCCGCAACTTGACAGGTTACCGTTATCATCAAATCCTGGTCGCGGTCATTTCGATGGGAGTCTTGGGTCTGCCGGCCGCGGCGCTTGGGTCGGTGCTGCCACTGTGGATTCGGGCGGCTTCGGAGACGTCGGAACTGCTGGGGGAGCGCGTGGGGCGGTTGTTGACGTGGAACACGCTGGGCGCGGTGGGGGGATCGTTGTTGACGGGTTTCGCGCTGATGCCGGGGATTGGTCTTCGGGGTTCGTTTATCGCGCTGGCATCGGTTCTGGTTGTTGCGGCTGTCATTGTGGCGATAACGGCGCGGCGTCCGGCGGGGATCGTGGCCGGGGTGGCCATGAGTCTCCTGCTTGTCGTGGCGATTTTGCATGGCGACGCCGGCTGGCGGTACGTGTTCTGCTCGGGAGTTTTTCGTGTGTTTGACACTAGCCTTCCTTTGTCTGTCCTTCAGGAGAGCCTGAAATCCACGCGCCTGGACTTTTACGAGGATGCGGCGGACGCGACGGTTTCGGTGGATCGCTCGCTGAACGGGAACCTCTGTTTGCGCATTGACGGCAAGCCGGATGCGTCCACGCAGGGCGACGCGTCCACGCAATTGCTGCTGGCTTATCTGCCCCTGATGGCGAAGCCGGACAGCAAGGACGTTTTTTGTTTTGGATTGGGCAGCGGCATCACCGCCGGGGCGGCGTTGGGGTATCCCATCGAGCATTTGACGGTCGCGGAGAATTGCAGGCCGGTGCTGCGGGCGGCAAGACTCTTCGATTATTGGAACAACGGCGTGCTGACCAACAATCGCACGCGGATTTATCAGGAGGACGCCCGCACAGTGCTGAAACTTAGTCCGAAGCCATACGATGTGATCATCGCGGAGCCGTCCAACCCGTGGATGATCGGCGTGGCCGGCGTCTTTACGCGGGAATTTTACCAATTGGCGGCCAGCCGTCTGAAGCCCGGCGGCATCATGGCCCAGTGGTTTCACACGTATGAGATGGATGACCATACGGTGGACATGGTCCTTCGCACGTTTGGAACGGTTTTTCCCGCAACCGAAATTTGGGACACCGAAGAAGGGGACATCGTTATCCTTGGCTCCTCTCAACTCTGGCGATCCAATCCCGAAGTTTACAGGCAGGTGTTTGACCTGGAGGGGCCGCGCAACGGCTTGGCGTCCATTGGCCTTGCAACACCCGAGGCGATCCTTGCGCGGCGCATGGCATCCCAACGAACGGCCTTCGCCATGCCGGGTCCCGGCCCGCTTCAAGAAGACGACTTTCCCATCCTTGAATACGCGGCCCCGCGGGCGTTTTACATGTATCTTCAGACGCGGGGAGTATTCCGCTTGCAGAGATTCGATGAGCGGACCTGGCAAATGGACCTTGCCTCCAAGGAGGTCAACAGCGAGCTGGCAAAATTGGAGCCGCCCGAATTGAAATCCATCTTCAGCGGCGATCACGCCACCGACAATGAAGACCTGGGTCGCTACGTGAGGGAACTTAACGCGCAAAATTCCGGCCGCGGAATCGTCAGGCCCGTTATCATCGCAAACCGCGCGATGCCCTGTTGTTTCCTAAGCTCAAAC
>Ga0316226_1001739_pt1 | contig 22280 bp, 14 predicted proteins | sample TBH18017metaG_FD_206009 | JGI IMG/M metagenome (GOLD analysis project Ga0316226, IMG submission 206009) | Freshwater microbial communities from Trout Bog Lake, Wisconsin, USA - TBH18017 | ecosystem: Environmental > Aquatic > Freshwater > Lake > Hypolimnion/Profundal zone | place: USA: Wisconsin...
CGTCGATACCTGAACTCACAGAGTCCGTCGATGCACAGTTTGCCATCTGGGCGAGACCGAACCCTGTTCTCAAACGACTCTGTTCTGTCTAGCATCATGCGCAATCATTTACGTCGTCGTGTTTAGAAACCAAGACCGAGCCGGAGCCGGAGTTGGAAAAACCGGTGGACAGCGGCCAGACATCGAATACGGAGGCTGAAAAGCCCAAGATGGACCAGTCGGTTGAACTTCCGCAGGAGAGCAACGCCGGGCTGGCCGTGGAAGTGTCGGCAATCAGCAGCGACGCCGGGAGGGAAGCCGGTCTCGGCAACGGGATCGGAGCTGGCAGCGGCTTGGTCGATAAAGGCGCCGAAATCTCCACCATGGTCAAAAGCCGGCTGGTGATGAAAGGGCTGTACTCCAATCGGACAGCTGACAGTCGCAAGACCTTGTTGAAGGTCTTTGACAAAAGCGGCGCCGGTCAGACCGCCACCGAAACGGCTGTATTGCGCGCGCTACGCTGGCTCAAGAGAAACCAGGCCTCCGATGGTTCCTGGGGCCCTGTACAACCTGCGATGACCGGACTTGCCGTATTAACCTTTCTTGCGCATGGCGAGACACCCCAGGCAATTGAGTTTGGCGATACCGTCAAACGAGCCATTGACTGGTTGGTTGCAAATCCAGTCAAGGACAATGCGTATAGCCAGGCCATTGCTGCGTATGCGTTGAGCGAAGCTTATGGTCTGACGCAGCATCCGGCGATCAAAGAAGCGGCCATCCATGCGGTTACGACGGTCGTGAAGGGGCAAGGCACGCTTGGCGGTTTTTCCTATGGAAATGGCCCGGGGTTGATTGCGAACACGAACATCAACGATACCTCCGTCATGGCGTGGTGCGCCCAGGCGATGAAGGCCGCCAAGATGGCCGGATTGAAGGACGATGTTCCCGGTTTGGAAGCTGCGATGAATAAGGCGATCGTGGCCTTCAAAATGAATGCTGGAAAAGACGGTGGTTTCGGGTACCGCTCGCCACAACCGACCGGTTTGTCCGGTGCCGGCGCACTGAGCATGCAATTGCTGGGGGTTCCGCGTGATAGTGATGTAGTTAAAACCATGAAATACTTGGGTACCTGCACGTTCAGTTTTGACTCGCCTGCAAAACAACCCTTTGCAGGCGGTGATACTCGCCCGCTTTACTACTGGTACTACATCACACAAGCAAAATTCCAGTACAGTCCGGACGCCTTTGCTTCCTGGAACAATATGTTTTCGCCTGAATTGGTCAAGCGACAGATCATCGAGAAAGATGCCATCGAAGGGCCGGAAGGAAAGATGGCCGACATCGGGCATTGGGAAACTCCGATGACGCAACAAAAAGATATAAAAGGCAAGTTACTACCGAAAAACGAAGGTGGCGGCACCGTCATGGATACCTGCTTGTGTACGCTCATGCTGGAGGTCTATTACCGGTATCTGCCCAGTTTCAAGAAGGACGATGGCGCGCCCGAGGGTGCCGCTGCGATTGTCGCTCCGAAACAGAATGACGTGACCGTCAAGATACAGTAGTTTATTCAATCATGACGGATTTCACTTGGTATGATGGCTGGTATGACCTGCAAAAAATGGCGGCCCCCTGCTGGCCAGCGTGGCGGGCTTTGCTGCGGGCTATGCCCTGCGCAGTCTGATCGGTCGCTGGCAGGCCAACGCCATTGAGAAGCGCGCCCAGACCCGCTTCGATGCCATCGACCTGGAAATCAAGAACCGCCTCAAGGAGGCGGATATCCAGGCCCGCGCCGAAGGGTCGGGGTTGGCTTCATGATTCTGCGGCTCAGTATTCGGCAATCTGCAGCGGTTCAGTTGGGTTGCGGGCCATAACCTGCCTTGGGAGACACATCCATGACCGTCTGCTGCGTACGTAGTGTGCTGACCCTGCTGACCTTGTTGAGTCTCGCATCCCTTGCGCGTGCGGACGCGGGCGCAAAGCCCTGGCATGCGGGCAACATCCGGAGCGTGGATGCCTGGACACAGGCGGAACAGAGGCGGCATGCGGGCAACACCAATGTCTGGATCGCCCGCGGTGTGATCGCCGATCGCGCCGCGTGCAAGGTCGAGGTGGTCGCGGAGGCCACGGGGCTGGAGGCCGACGCGATCGCCGAGTTCCTTGCCGTGGGCGAGAAGAGCGAGAAGGATTACGAGGCGCTGACCGTGTCGTTCGCGCGTGCCGGCGACATCTGCCGGGCGCTGGAGTTCGTCGGGATGCCGCGCGGCCGGCCGGTCAAGCCCTCCATCTGCCGGTTCTGGCCGAAGGGCGAGCGCGTCAAGGCCGTGATTCGGCCGATGGGTCGCAGCGAGAAGGAAGGCTGGCCGCTGCAGGAATGTCTCCGCGACCAGCGCCCCAACGCGCTCCTGCCAGCGGATCTCGTCTATGTCGGATCCTGCTGGACTGGCACGGTGTGCCTGGCGGACGAAGCTCCGCCCGGCGCCCTGATCTCCACCTATAACGAGCCCACGGTGGTGCTGGATATCCCGTACCGTGCACCACAGGGCGAAGTCTACGGCAACCTGGTGGTCTCGCGGAAGGGCCAGTTTGACGGCGGCACGCTGCTGGTTTGCACCTTTACGCCCGCGCCGCTGACCAACGGCCTGCCGCGTGTGGTGGATGTTGCCTTTGAGGCACGTCGCCGCGCCGACGCCGCCGGCTATGGGCTGGCCACGCTCGAATGCGTCACGCATTGCACAACGTCCGCGCTCGCAACAGCCACCAATGATGTCAAAGGCGCCGTCGAGCGTCTGGCGGCGATAGCCAAGGGTGGCTATGATCCGTTCGTGACCGTGTTGCTTGACGATGCCATGACCCTCGGTGCCGCGCGCGACCTAGCGCGCCTGTTTACAATGACTGAAGGACCGGGGGGGGTGCGTATCGAGGCGCCACCGGTAGGACAGATATACTACCAGGCCTTTCTGCCTGACGAGCGGTGGCGCGCGCGCACCGACCGCCCGTCGCAGCCATGGGAACTGCGCGTCACGCGCAACCGGGAAGGCGCCTGGAACGTTACGCTCGTACAAATCCTGGAGGACTGGAGCAAGGAGGGACAACTCACGCCGGACCTGACGCCAACGGATTTCCCGCTGACCCACCAGGAGGATTTGCCGGGAAAAATCCGGGAACTGGTGCAAACGCAGATCGCCGGCATCAAGCAGAAACGCGCCCAAGCCGGCAAGCCGGCCAGTGCGGACTACGTGGAGCAACTGGCCACGCTGCAACACATCAACACGATCTTTGTCTTCGCGCCGGCAGATGCGCCGCTGGGAACGTTTATGCCGGCTGTGCGGCTGCTGCACAACGCGCTGCCACAGGTGCATGTGTTTGTGGATTGATGAACCCAAGGCGGGTGCAGCCTGCGCCCCGCCGTGCTTGATTCACGCCCATAACGGACTGTACAGCCGGCCGATGCATGCCTATACTCCCGCGCGTGCCTTGGAGCGAAACAAATCTGCGCCACGATTCGAACCTCCGGCTGCGATGTCCGCATTGCGGACAAGTCTTTCCGCGGCAGGACAAGGGGCGGTGCCCCGCCTGCCAGCAGGTGCTTTTGATTCCGCCAACCCTGCGCGAACACGCCACGGCCATGCGCGACCGCTGCATCCGGATCAGTCGCGACCGGCGTGAACGACTGTTTCGCATGCAGCGCGGCGGCAATCTGCTGGCAACCCGGCGCATGCGGATCACGCTCGCGATTGTCGCATTCGTGGTGTTGGGCGTGCTGTTGCCGATGGATTACATGCTGCGCAAACCCGGCGATCCGGCGCTGGTTCTCACGCACGAGGCCCGCACCCGGCAAACACTCGGTGTCCTGCGCACTGAACTGGAATGTTTCCGCCGCGATTGCGGACGCTATCCGACCGATGCCGAGGGCCTCTGGGCGCTGGTGCTGAATCCCGGCGTCACGAACTGGTGCGGCCCCTACGTTACCAAGGTGCCGCCCGATCTCTGGCGGCACCAATATTTCTACCGCTGCACCAACAACACCGTCGAGATCTGGTCAGCCGGCCCCGATGGCCTACCCAACACCGCCGACGATCGTCACGCCCCACCGCCGGATCTGGCCTACGTCGCAAAAACCGCCCACATTGGATCACCCGAACAACACAGCGAAGACACGGTCATCGAGATTGTCACCACGCGACACGCCCACGAACTCCTGCGGCAGGCGAGTCCGACGAACCGTTAGGTACGGCGTCCCGCCGCTGCATCTCCAATCCCGCCGCAACCCACGCGTGTCGCCTGCTGGATGGCGACCAGAAAGCGATTTCTATCCCGTCTGTTCGCGCCGTGCAAAGCCTGTACGAGAAGGAACGTGCGAACTCCTGCCGGATGGCATGCATGGGCAGCACCCTATAATCCCTGGGAGATGATCTCAAGAGTAATGACCGCATATTCCGCTGTCTCCCACGGAAGAACGCTTTGTGCAGGATACCAGTGTGGTGCAGCCTGGGTAAGGAGCGCCCAAAAACAAGCGTGTTCGTTTGCGGTCTTTGTTTGTCGCGTTTTTTGGCGGTTTTTCATTTTTGCGTTTTTTCGTGTTCTTTTCGTTTTTTATGTATAGGTGCGATGATTTTTCAGTCCGTTTTTGGTGGTTCCTATGGCAGACGAAGTGAAGGTTAACCGCATGGCCAGAGGCCGTCTCTTCCTCCTGGGTATTCGCCTGAGTCGGTGATTCGCTCTTCGGCTTCAACAGTCTTGCTTTCACCATCATCATACGTTTGTTTTCTGGCATGACAGCGACTCGGAATTTATTAATGCTTGTGGCCACGTCGTGACTATCACCTTTATAGGAATTTGGCTGCTGGGATCCGCAGCCTTTATCTGGAGTATTTGCGCCTTTCGTATCAGGCCTTCAGCCTGCCGCCGTACTACGTTAATCTCACCAGTCAGGTGGTAAAAACACCGAAATATTATTGGGCCGATCTCGGTTTGCTGCGTCATTTGAGCGGACAGTTTTCGGCCACCACCGGCGAACAGTTCGAAACGTTCGTGGTCGGCGAGTTGAATAAATGGGTTCAGACCAGCGGATCGGACCTGCGCTTGTTTTACTATCGGACACGTTCGGGATTGGAAACCGATCTGTTGCTGGAAACGGAACGCGGTTTGATTGGCGTGGAAATCAAGGCACGTGCGCGCGTGTCCGCATCGGACGCAAGGAGCCTGCGGCGCATTGCGGAAGCAGCCGGAAAGAAATGGCTGGGCGGCATGGTCGTGCATCGCGGAACACAACTGCACCCGCTGTGTGCGTCGAACATCTGGGCTGTCCCTGCTCACACCTGATTTTGAGGTTGTCAGCGCGTCACGGTTCTGACACTATTCACCGCAATGAAGGACTCTGTTGCCAACACCTGCCCTGCCCCGGACGTCGCCGCAAGTGCCGCCCGTCGCCGGGTTGTGTCCGCAAACGTTTCTGGACTCCTCCTGCCGGGGCTGCTGGGTTTGATTACGACCCGCGGGGGGATCAGTTTGGCGTAGGAAGCAAGTCACGCGCAAAACTGAAACTCCCGCCGATCCCCCAACGGGGAGGCGGGTTTTTTGTTTAGGGAGATCCGAGAGTAAGAATACAGCAGAACATCGAACACCGAATTATGAATCATGAAGAAACGAGTTGCAGGAAAAGTGACGTTCACTTCATGATTCTACGGTTTAATTGGAATTTGATTTGCCCGGCATCGTGCCGGTAGAAGCGAAACACAGAGGACACAAACCATGAGCACCGCTAAGCAGAGGCTGTACATCTTCGATACCACCCTGCGCGACGGGGAGCAATCTCCCGGTTGCAGCATGAATCTCAAGGAGAAGCTGCTGGTGGCGGCGCAGCTCGAGCTCCTGAACGTGGATGGCATCGAAGCCGGATTTGCCGCCTCTTCGCCAGGCGACTTTGAGTCCGTGCGCGAGGTTGCACGCCTGGTTAAAAAGGCGGGGGTGGCGACGCTTTGCCGTTGCCTGGCCAAGGATATCGATGCTGGCTGGCAGGCGGTGCGCGAAGCGCGCCGTCCGCGCCTGCACCTTTTCCTCGCCACGTCGCCGCTGCACATGCAGTATAAGCTCAAGCTGTCCCCGGAGGCTGTGCTGGAGCAGGCCGTGAGCATGGTCAAATACGCCCGCAATCTCTGCCCGGAGGTGGAGTTTACGTGCGAGGATGCCTCGCGCAGCGATCCGGCGTTCATGTATCGCGTCATCGAGGGCGCGATCGGCGCCGGTGCGCAAATCGTGAACCTCCCCGACACAGTGGGCTACGCCGTGCCCGAGCAGTATGCCGCCATGATTCGCGGCGCGCTCGAACATGTGCCCAACCTGGACAAAGCCATCCTTTCCGTTCACTGCCACAACGATCTGGGTCTGGCCGTGGCCAACTCGCTGGCCGCCGTGCAGGCAGGCGCACGACAGGTGGAATGCACCATCAACGGCATTGGCGAACGCGCCGGCAACGCCGCGCTCGAAGAGGTCGTCATGGCGCTCCGTACGCGACCGGACTACTATGTTGCCACGGCCGAAGTGGAAACGACCCGCCTCTACAGCGCCAGCCGCAGCGTGATCTCCGCCACGGGTTCGCGCGTGCAACCCAACAAGGCGATTGTGGGCGAGAATGCGTTTGCCCATGAGGCGGGCATCCACCAGCATGGCGTGATGGCGCACGCCGGCACCTACGAAATCATGACACCCGAATCGGTCGGCATTCCGCGCAACCGCATGGTGCTGGGCAAGCATTCGGGACGGCACGCCTTCGAAAGCCGGCTCATGGAACTTGGCTTTCACTTTGATGCTGACAAGCTTCAGGAGCTTTTCGTGGCGTTCAAAGCGCTGGCGGACCGCAAGAAGACGGTTTCGGATGTCGACATCGAGGCGCTCGCGCGCGGCAGCGCGGGACAGGCCGAGGAAATCCTGAAACTCGAACGCTTTGTGGTGCAGTCGGGCAACGACATCGCGGCGTCCTGTACGGTTTTCCTGCGCAAGCATGGTGAATTGTCGCAACATTCGGCGACCGGCGACGGCCCGATCGACGCCGCCTTCAAGGCCATTGAGGGGATTCTGGGCTTTTCTCTGAAGCTGGAGACCTTCTCACTCTCGTCCGTGACCGGCGGCGAGGATGCGCAGGGCGAAGCCTCGATCAAGGTCCGCCGCGGCGAGCGGATGTACAATGGCCACGGCCTTTCGACCGACGTGATCGAGGCCAGCATCCGGGCGTATCTCTCGGCGGTGAATGCGCTGTTGAGCGATGAAGCGAAGAAGTTGTGAGCGATGCGACGCCGCGGCGTCGCATCGCTGGATTGCGGCGCGCCCGGCGGTCGCACCCTACCTTCAAGTTACAGGCACCTGTTTGTTTATAAAGGAACGCACATGAGAAAAGTTGAACTACTCGACACCACGTTGCGCGATGGCGCGCAGTCGGAAGGCATCTCCTTTTCGGTGCGCGACAAACTGGCGATCGTTGAAACGCTCGATGCGCTCGGCATTTCCCTGATCGAGGCCGGCAATCCCGGTTCGAATCCAAAAGACCTCGAATTTTTCCGGGAGGCGCGCACGCTGCGCCTGAAACATGCGCGCCTGGCGGCATTCGGCGCCACGCGGCGTCCCGGAAAAACCGTCACGGACGATCCGCAAGTGCGCAGTCTGGTCGAGGCCGGCACGCCGGTGCTGGTGATTTTTGGCAAGTCCTGGGATCTGCACGTCACGGAAGTGCTCAAAACCACGCTCGAGGAGAACGTGCATATGATCCACGACACCGTGGCCCATGCCCGAAAGCATGCCGAACGCGTGGTCTACGACGCCGAGCATTTCTATGACGGTTATCGCGCCAACCCGGACTACGCGCTGGCCACGCTGGACGCCGCGGTCGAAGCCGGCGCGGCCGTGCTATGCCTGTGCGACACCAATGGCGGCCGATTCCCCGAGGAGATCGCTGAAGCCACCCAGGTCGTCCGGGAGCGCTTCGACAACCGTGTCGCGGTCGGCGTGCACACACACAATGACAGCGGACTCGCGGTGGCCAACGCGCTGGCGGCCGTGCGCGCCGGCGCAACCCACGTGCAGGGGACGCTGATCGGGTTTGGCGAACGCTGCGGCAATGCCAATCTCGCCACGATCCTGGCCAACCTGCAACTCAAGGCCGGGTACACCTGCCTGCCGGCGGCCAAACTGACCAGCCTCACCGCCGCGGCGCGCCGCGTGGCCGAAATCGCCAACATCGCGCTGGCCGACGACCAACCCTATGTCGGCACCAAGGCCTTTACCCACAAGGCCGGCATGCATATGGACGGCGTGCGCAAATGCGCGGAATCGTTCGAGCATGTGCCACCGGAATCCGTCGGCAACGAACGGCGTTTTCTGATCAGCGAAATCGCCGGGCGCAGCGCCGTGCTGGCGCGCATCCAGCGTGTGACGCCAGCGGTGCAAAAGACGGACAAGGTGGTGGATGAGGTCGTCGCGCAATTGAAGGACCTGGAGCAAAAGGGCTATCAATTCGAGGGCGCGGACGGAAGTTTTGAGTTGCTGGTGCGCAAGGCGCTCGGCAATTACCAGCCGCATTTTGTATTGGATCACTACCAGATCCTCAGCGCACGCCCGGCGCGGAAAGAACAGGAAGGCGCCTCCGCAATCGTCAAAATCAGCGTCGAAGGCCGCACCGAAATCACGTCCGCGGAAGGCGACGGCCCGGTGAATGCGTTGGATCGCGGATTGCGCAAGGCCCTGGAAAAGTTTTATCCGGCCCTGGCGGAAGTCCGACTGACCGACTACAAAGTCCGCGTGCTGGACGGTAATCACGCCACCGAGGCCCGCGTGCGCGTGCTGATCGAATCCACCGACGGTCGCGCCGTCTGGACCACGGTCGGCGTGTCGACCGACATCATCGAGGCCAGCTGGGTGGCGCTGGTGGACTCGATCGAGTACAAACTGTCCCGCGATCGGAAGTAGCTGCGGTTTCTTCCCATTGGGAACGCAGCCCTGCCGCCCGCGACTCGCCTGATGAACGCCAACTCGTAAAGTGCGGCGCGCCTGAAGCGCCCGCTTCTCTGCACCTGCAAAACGTGGTACTATTTATGACTTACGAGAGGGCTTTTCTGACGTAGTTCAGCCCCAAACAATAAATTTCCCGGTACGGGAGATTTTGGAGTAATGATTCATGCCCATGACCATGTCACAAAAGATTCTCGCCCGGGCGGCGGGATTGAATAGCGTGGAATCCGGACAATTGATCGAGGCAAAGCTGGATCTTGTGCTCGGCAACGACATCACGGCGCCGGTCGCGATCCGCGAGTTCGAGAAGACGGGCGCGTCCGGCGTATTCGACAAGAGCCGCGTGGCGCTGGTTCCGGACCACTTTACGCCGAACAAGGACATCAAGGCCGCTGAGCAATGCAAAATGATGCGCATCTTTGCCCACGACCAAGGGGTCGAAAACTATTTTGAAGTCGGCGAGGTCGGCGTTGAGCATGCGTTGCTGCCGGAGCGCGGACTGGTCGGTCCGGGCGATGTCATCATCGGCGCGGACAGCCACACCTGCACGTACGGCGCGTTGGGCGCGTTTTCGACCGGCGTCGGCTCCACCGACATGGCCGCGGGCATGGCGCTGGGCATGGCGTGGTTCAAGGTTCCGGCGGCATTTCAGTTCGTGCTCAAGGGAAAACTGCCCAAATGGGTTTCCGGGAAGGACGCCATTCTTCACATCATCGGCCTCATCGGCGTGGATGGCGCGCTTTACCGCTCCATGGAATTTGCCGGTCCCGGCTTGGCCAACCTGACCGTGGATGACCGGCTCTGCATGGCCAACATGGCCATTGAGGCCGGCGCCAAGAACGGCATTTTCCCGGTGGACGACCAGACCCGCGTCTTCCTCAAGGAAGCCGGACGGTCAAAGTACACCGAATTTGAGGCCGACAAGGATGCGGTCTATGAGCGCACCTTCGAAATAGACCTGTCAACATTGCGTTCCACCGTGGCCTACCCGCATTTGCCGTCGAACACCCACCTCGCGGCGGAAAGCAGCCAGGTGACCGTGGATCAGGTGGTGATCGGCTCCTGCACCAACGGACGCCTAAGCGATTTCCGCGTGGCTGCCAAAATCATGTCCGGCCGCAAGGTCGCCAAGGGGTTGCGCTGTCTGATCATCCCGGCGACGCAGAAAATCTATCTCCAAGCGCTCAAGGAAGGTCTGCTCACGCAATTCGTCGAAGCCGGCGCCGTGGTTTCCGCGCCGACGTGCGGGCCATGCCTGGGCGGACACATGGGCATTCTGGCCAAAGGCGAACGCGCCGTAGCCACCACCAACCGCAATTTTGTCGGTCGCATGGGGCATCCGGAATCCGAGGTTTACCTCGCCAGCCCGGAAGTCGCCGCCGCCACGGCCATAACCGGCCGCATCACGGATCCGAATGAGGTTGTGTAAGACGTTCTGCACCACGAAGCCACGAAGAAAGATTGTGGCAGAATAGAATTTGATCGGACAAGGAAAGACAATGAATGCTCAAGGCACCGTTTTCCGTTACAGCGACAATGTCGACACCGACGTGATCATCCCCGCGCGTTATCTCAACACAATCGACCACGCCGAACTGGCTTCGCACTGCATGGAGGACATTGACGCCACCTTCGTAAAGCGTGTGAAAAAAGGCGATATTATTGTGGCCGGAAAGAATTTCGGCTGCGGCTCTTCACGCGAACACGCGCCGATCGCCATCAAGGCGGCCGGGATTGCCTGCGTGATTGCGCAGAATTTTGCCCGTATTTTCTATCGCAACGCCATCAACATCGGGCTTCCAATCATGGAGTGCCCCGAGGCTTACGACGGTATTGCGGCGGGCGACATCGTATCCGTGGATTTCGATAGCGGCAAAATCACCAATGTCACACGGAACCGCACCTTCCAGGCAGCGCCCTTCCCGCCGTTCATGAAGGATCTCATCGCCCGTGGCGGGCTTGTCAGCTATGTGAAGAGCAAGCTCGCTGCCGGACAGAAATAGTCGCCGGTAATTGCATACTGGTCCGGGAAACGAACGCCCGAACGCGCCTCTGTGCTATCATTCCAATCGTATGCGGTAGAACTCGGAACTTTGATCAGGGGCATAGATTTGCTTCATCGTGACCTACCCCGCCCGCGGCATTTCGCCGCCCGTTCCGCCTGGCATGCGCGGCGCTGTGAATAAGTCCTGACATGTTTGGACCATCCGCCAGCCAACGCGCGACCCATGCTTTGCATAGGGCGCGACGTTCGGTGACGATCCACGCCTTCCACCAGCGAACAGGCGAACGCCTGGACATGCGTTTGGGAAAGCGCGAAACACCGGTGCGGGTTGCTGTTTGTGACACGCGAGGCCGATGATCACGGGGCGCGGTGGGTCTTGCGTGTATGCGTGTTGTGTTTGTGAACGCGCGACAGCGCCGCAACGTGTGATCACGTTTGCAGAAACTCATGCGCCAGGATCAGGAATGCGCTGGAGGTCCAGGTGTAGCCCGGATCGACGAGCGGTTTTCCGGAAAGCGGATCGAAGTTTTCGGCGAAAGTCATGCAGGAACGGCACATATCACAGTAGCGCCGCGCAATTTCGCGCGCCTGTTCCGGATATCCGCCGTTGGCCAGCCCATCGCAGATATACACCACGATCGGACCCCAGATGGGGCCGCGCCAGTAGCTGTTTTCCAGATAAAGAGGGCTTTTCGGGTTTTCCGTGGCCGGCCCGTAGGCAGTGATAAAACGACCGTCCGGCTTCAACGCTTCCGCAAGTTTGTCGCGGATTTCCTGCGGGAGCCGCTGCCCCAGCAGGATCGGCAGGAAGTTAATCAGACTGTCACCCTGGGTTGCGGCGGCCATGGTAAAAGCTTTTTTGGCCCGGAATTGGTCGCCATCCCAAAGCTTTTCCAGCATGCGCTGGAGCATCGCGTCCGCCTGCTTTTGCCATTTCCTGGCATCGCGCTTCTTGCCGAGTTTTTGCGCCAGCAGAGCCAGGGTTTCCATCTGGATCACCAGATAGGCAGCGAGATCCGCGCTTGCCACGGGAAGACCGACGTCGAAAGCCGTGTTGTTGTCCCACCCGCAATCGTTGCCGTGATGATATTCGGGGAGCCCATCGCCGTCATAGTCGCGGTGCGTGAGCCACCATTGGGTCGCGAGGCATAATTTGGGGTAAATTTCGCGCAGTCGTTTGTCGGTCAGCAATGCAGGATTGCGCATCATTTTTTGCAGCGTCCAGCCATGCGTTGGCGGCTTGCAGAAATTCCATACCATTCCGCCGTCATGGATGCTGTCCGGCAAGGCACCGTGGCGATCCTGATGATCGAAGATGACCATCAACTGATCCCAAGCCAGATCCGGGTTATGATAGGACAAGGAAATGGCATTGAACGTGTGATCCCAGCTCCAGATCTGGGTCATCCAGTTTTTGCTCATCAGCATGCCCGGACGCCGAATGTTTTCCTGCGGGTTGACCATGGCCATGTAGTTCACCCACATCGCCTGTGCGCCGGCTTCCCGATATTCGGGGCTCAGGGCCGGCATCTGGCTCAACCACGCCTCCCAATCGGCGCGCATGGCAGTCGCGCATTCCTGAAATGTGCCATCCAATCCATTCCGGAGCGCAGTTGTGGCAAAATATTCAACCGCAAATTCAAATCCGCCGTCCCCTCCGGGACGAAAATCGATCGTCATGCGATGTTCGGCGGCCTTGAAATTCGCATCGCGTTTCTGGTTGTCGACGGCCAGTTGGCTATTGACCCTTATTTCACCCGCCAGCGGCGTGAACAGAAACTGACTGCGCGTGGCTTGAGAATTGACCTGGGTCTCCCCATTTTTGCCGGCCGGGAAGGCGAATTGACTTTTGGTCGGAAGAGCGACCAGACGCATTTCGACGCCCTGCCCGCGAATTCGCGCCACATCGGGAACCGGAAACGTAATGTCCACCTTCCCGTCTGAACAGGCGCAGGTGCATTGCCAGGGGGTCGAGGTTACCTCGTAATCCAACTCTTTGTCATCCTTCAGCAAAACAATGCGAAACGCATCGCGCGAGCCACCCACGGGGGTTCGCATGATCAGGCCTTTGTTTCCCCACGCAGGCGGATGAATCGAAAATGCCAGATAAGACCCAGCCCGTGAAAATGGCGCATTGCGTACATCGATATTCATGAATGCTTCCTTTGCCTTTTCGTTTTTCTCAACTACTTGCCGATAAGTACAGGTAGGGCGGAGCCGCCGGCCCCGCCACTCTCCTGCAACACGGAGGCAAGCCCGCTTGCCTCCGCTGGCGGCGGGTCCGACGGCCCCGCCCTACCTGTGCGACACGCTTGCACCGAATCGCAGAGGCATTCATCGCCACGCCATGTTTTTCCGGAATACATGCGACTGCCCTTTGTCAAAACAGGCGATCAATCTCGCGCCGGGCCAATTCCACGGCGCGTCGCGGCTTGCCAAGGTTTCCGTGGACCGTGTACACATCGCGGACAATGAATTCCACAAACACGTCTTTGGTTGCCTCCAGCGTTTCGCGGATGTGCGCACTCCAGTCTTCTTCATTCAACGCCTCGCCTACGCTGAGGAAGTTGGGGTCGGGCTTACGCGAAAACACGATCTTGCTGCCCCGCAGCGCATCACCCATGAAGCGTTGATCGCACCAACGGGAGATGGAAATCTTTTTCAACCGCGGCAGGGTTTTTAAATCGTTCCAAAACGGATGCGCGGGTTCGCAGCACCCGTAGTAAACCAGCCCCATGGGTTCAACCAGGTCGCGATAATACGGAAAACAGAACTCATGAAACATCTCGGGCGAAATGCCCACGGTTTCCTGGCTGTCGGTGACACCCCAGCAATCGCGGATCCGGGTGGGGCCTCCTGCATAATCTTTTCCGGGCAGCAGATGGGTCAAAAGATTGCTACCGCCAAACGTATTGTGTTTATTGTTATTCGGAAACAACAATTGCTCGTCTTCGGCCCAATGCATCATCCGGAGCGCATTGTCGCGCAGATAAGCCATCAGCCGGTGCAACTCATCCGGCATGCTGTACATGGCCATGTAAAACTCTTCCATGCCCATCAGGTGGACCACGGTCTGGGTCAGAAAAGAGCCAAAGAGGAGCCAGTTGATCATTTGAACCGGCAGGATATCGCCAATGATATTTTCTACAAAAGCTTTCCATGCCATTGTTTTTTCGCGGTCCACGCGGCAAACCGCGGGCTTGAGCAAATGGAAATCATCCTGGAGATTCTTGATCGGATGCACCTCGCGGTATCCGGTCTCAATGCCTTGCGAATCCTTGATGTACTCACGTTCGATCTTGATGCCCATTTCGTCCACATCGAAAAACCAGCCAATAGCAAACGAGTCTGGAACCACCTGATCGTCATGTATCAATTCGAAATTCCGGATGTGCCGGAGCATTTGCGCCTCGATGCCTTGTCCGGTTTTCGATTCACAGCGCAGCACACCTGGTGGCATGAAATCGCGGCTGAAGGTGCCGCAATCCATAACAATCGGCGGGCGCGCGCCAGGAAGTCCATCATTGTGCGCATACCACATTTTCTCGCGCTCGCGCATGATGGGCAGCGCCGCGTATTCCGCCTGCTTTTTGGCTAATTCCCGCAAGTAGAGGCGATCTTGATCCGTTATTTGCCATTCTTGTATCTTGCGCATCGTACAACCTATTCCTGCATTTCAACCGTACACCTTCAATCCAGACACACCACCGAGCCGTCGCAGAGCGCCACCAGCACGCGGCCGTTGCGATCCAGTGCGAGGCGGCTGATCACGGGTTGTTCGGGAAGCGCAACGGTCCAGATCTTGACGCCGTCAGCGCGGTTAAAACCACTGGTGTAGTATTTGCCGTCTTTTTTGTACGCCGCCACCACCTGGTTTTTAGCCAGTGCAAAGGCAATCGGCGTCATGGGATCGGAAGCCCAGATCCTGGATTCGTACCATGTCGGTGGTTTCGATGCGGCTGCCGGATCGGGCTTGGCAGACGCAGCCGTCAACCACGCCAGCAGTTTATCCGAGGAAAGGCCTGTCAATACGCCCGTTCCCCGCCATGGCTCACTCCAGGGCGGCATCACGACAAAATCCGCATCCCATGCCGGAAGCATGGTCCCTGCGCTGACCACACGAGAAAAAGGCGCCTCCATTAATTTGGCCGTGAACTTCCCAATTTGCGGAGTTGTGAGGGTGTCTTGCGTTTCACTGAACCGCGGACCACCTTGTAACATCCACTTGTTGTTGAAGATGGCGACCCCACCGCCAAAACGCGTGTCGTCTAATATTCCACTGATCGGTGGTTTCCAATCACCTGTATGCAGATCGAACGGGCCGGGGAAACTCGTCATGCCGGGGATCCACAGTCGGTCGCCGCCCGCGGCGGCAATTCCGTCGCAACAGTAGGCTTGATTGGTTCCGGCGGCTCCCGCATCGTGCCGTTCCCAGCGCACCTGTCCGTTCTTGGGATCAAGGGCATAGGCATGAATGCCATTTTCGTTTTGGAATCCTGCCACGGCATAAGCCACGCCGTCCCGCACCACCACACCTGAAATGACCGGCCAGGTACTGATGTAATGCCCGAACCAGAACAACCGCCGTTCAATCGGCGCGGCTTGGAATCGCCAGAGCTCAAGACCAGTCGTGGCGTCAAGACAGTAGACGCGACCATCGCCGCCACCAATCAATACGCGCCCTTGCCAGATGGTCGGGGGCGCAAACAACATGCTGTCCGTGGCGAACTTCCAGATTTCTTTGCCATCCGCGGCATTCACACACCGCACCACGCCATCGGCGGAGCCGAACCAGACGCGTCCGGCCACCGCTACTGGTGCGGTCGGCAGGAAGTCTGCTGACATTCGCTGTCTGCCGCCATTGGGGGGGCCATACGCGTTGGTGGTGCCGCCAGGGGCATAGAGGTTGGTGTACGAACCCGCGCCTGCAGGTGTCCACCGCCATAGAACTTTGGGTTGCGCGCCGACGCTCGCCGTACTGGAGGCGCTACGTTGCGCATCGTGCCGATAGGTCGGCCAGTCGGCGTCCGTTACAGTCAGGGGTTCCGGTTCCTTGGTGGTTTGCACGGTCAGTCGTGTCTGCGGGTTTGATGGTGCCGCATGCGGGTCGAATCCAGCCGGGGCCGATCCCAATGCGCGGTAGCCCCCCTTGAACGGTCGGTTGCAGATACAATCAGACGGCACAGCCACCATCACACCTTCGGCAATGATCTGGCCGATATCGCAGATCGACTTGGTGTCTTCCGGACGGATCGTGATTCCGGTCTTGAGATTCATCACCGCTCCGAAACAGGTGATCAGATAACCGGAAGTGGTGGCGACGGGGGTGCCACAGTTTCGCCAGTTGAATTTGTCACACTTGTATTTCGGCGGCGTTGCCAGCTGGCCGTCCTTCAGATTGACGACGCCGTTGCGGCTCAAGAAATAATCATCGATGGCCACCGCATTGATCCCCCCCATGGGTGAGGTGCAATCCGCCGGACCTTTCCAGAGCATCCGCCCATCCGCGCGTGACAAAACAACCGTGTTGGTGGCCATTCTCCATTGCAGCAGCAGTACGTCGTCCAGTGCTGAAAGCACAGGTTGCGTCAAAAGATACCCAGTTTCCGGAGGCTTCCAAGTATTTGACCCTGGCGCTTTCCGCCATTCCCACGTCGTAGCCCTCAACTCCGGTTTGAGGAATAGAGACTGGATGACCGTATCCGGGTTCGTCCAGATGGTCTTGCCGGTGCGCAGTTCGCGACAAACGACGCCCTCGCCCTGCACCAAGGCATAGAGACGCGCGTCCCGCACGGCCAGCATCCGCTCATCGATATCGCCCACGGTCGTGTCGTGCCAAAGTTCCTTCTTTGCGGCAATGTCATGGACCGCCAAAGCGCGTCCGATTGGATTTTCGGCATATGCCAGAAGGTGTGGACGCTCAAACTGATCCTCCTCACCGGCCATGATCGCCAATAGACCACCGACGCAGGCCATCCACTTGATCTGGCCCCCCGGTTTCGGTCCGGCGATCCGTCCGCGCTCCGCGCCGGTCTCGGCATCGAGGCACAACACACCATCGCGGTCCACGAGGAAAAGCGTATTGCTCTCCGCCACCAGGCACGAACGCCCTGTGATATAACCGGCGTGCTTCTTTCCCGACACCCCGTGCACACTCCGTTGCCAAAGCACAACACCGTTGCGCAAACTGCGCGCGATCAAGGAAGTTTCGTTCCAATCGATGGAATAACGGCCGCCGCGCAACGTGAACATGCGGCCATTCGCCGCGACCACGGTCGTCCCCCAAAAACCCTCCGTCCGCGGCATTCCCCACCACTGTGTCAGGTACGGCGGCCTGAAGGTGGTGTCGCTGGAGGTCTTCATATTCTCGGCCCCGTGCCAGCGGTGCGACCATTCGTCCATCCCCGTCGGACGTTCGATCCGTATGAGCGCCCACAAACCGGAATTGTCATCGCTTATCGTGGCCTGCGGCAGATCTTTAATCCACGCTTGCAGGGTTTTCTTCGTGAGGCCGGAACCGCCCTCCCTGGATCGACCGATCAACGCCACACCGCGCCCCGGGATCAGTGCGCGCAGACAGGCGCTCCGGAAATCCGGCGTCAGGTCACCATCACGCAGCCGATCCGCGACCAGCAAATCCACCGATCCATCCGCGTAAGGAAGCGTCGCAGGGGTTCCCTGCTCCACGTACAGCGAGCGCCCGAGCACCCCCGCGGTTTCCGCGGTGGCGCGCAGACGCGCCACAACGCCCGCCTCCGCAGACTGCGCATGCACGACAAACGAGGGACGCTGCGCCAATTCCAACGCCAGTTTAGCATCTTCCGGCGCAGCCATTGGAAACGCGCACAACCCGCCGGCAATACGCGTGTGGTGAGTCAATTCATCGGCATTCATCCCGTACAACACATTGGTTGTGATTGCCAGGATGATGAGCGCCGTCCAGCAGGTTTTCATAATGTTCTATTTCGATTGTGCCATGATGCGCTTCGTTTTTTCGAAGCGCATCGCCACTGGTTGCGTCCATCCCAAGCCGGGTTATAAGGTTGTGGCGGCATCTATGAAATACCGGTAGGTATCATATTCCACTAAAGGCGAGATGGAGTGATCGGAATGGACCATGCAGCGTCCGCCCTCCCTGGTCACGCGGCGAAGCTTTTCAATCTCTTTGTCAATCAGCGCGCGATCATTCGACTCCAGTGCGCGGATATCGATGTTGCCGAACCAGACCAGGCGATCGCCCAGTTTCTGGTTGAGCGCGATGATGTCCATCCCGGCCTTGACTTCGAGCCCTTCCAGGCAGGTCAACCCCGCGTCGCAGAGCAGAGGCAGGAAGGACTCGACGTAGCCGCACGAGTGCATCACGTTGATTTTAATGCCTTTTTCACGCAACCACTGGAAATAGCGCACATAGCCGGGAAGGAGCACATCTTCAAACATGGCGACCGACATAAACGGTGTAAATTTATACCCCAGATCGTCCCCAATCCACATGCCCTGCGGCATCCCTTCGCGGCGGAAGAGCTCCTCCCAATGCATGATGTTAAACTCCCAATAGGTTGACACCATGTCCTTGATCCAGTCGGGTTCCAGCGCAATATTCGTCAGCAACGTCTCGTGGCCGATTATTTCACGCATGAATTCGAAGGGCCCCCACCCATCGCCCAAAAAGAACCGTCCGGCGGCGAGGCAATCGGCCCGCGTTTTACGATAGGCTTCGAAGGGAATGCGCTGCAAATCCACGCTGACCAGATGCGGTTTGGCGAACGACTCCCACGACTGCTGGTCTTTTACCAGATAAGAAAGATGTTCCAAGCCGGATTTGTTCTTGAAGGCCCGCACGGTGGCGCCATTGGGATCTACCAGCACCTTTGATGTTTCGTTTTCCTCGATGGTTTTCCAGCCATGGGCCAGATTCGCGCGATAGTTCAAAAACCCGGATCGATCCAGATCGTAATTGAAATGGGCGGCGGGAACTTCGCCTTGCTTCATATATCCCTCGGCCGCCCATTTGACCAGGGTCTCCGCCCAGTAATCCTCGCCGACCGGCCGCCGGTCCACAGGTTGTCTGTTAAACGTATTCAGAACGCGTTGTTGACCTGTCATGCTAAAACTCCTTAATTGTATTTAATCTAGCACGAATGCGTCCTAAAGACCATTGCCGCAACGGCTAAACACCTACACATTTCTGCTATATGAATGTGCAACCCATTTCTGCGGATTCAGGCCTGATGGGCCGAGAAATTCGCAATCGACAGAACCCGCAACGTGTATCGTCCCGCAAGAACCTGTGCCTGGCTGCTGGAACTCACGGTCTCGGGAAGGAGATGGATTCGGTCGTCAAATGCAGTGGCCAAGGTTGGTCCCGAAGATTTCATCATCTAAAGAAATGCGCGGTTTCTTCCCGTGCAATTTCGACCCAACGGGGAATGCGGCGTACGTCGCCATGAACCGTATGCGTGTCTTTCAGCACGAAGACGAGGTTCAGGCTTCCAGCAATTTCGAGTGTACACCGCACATCCGCGCGAATGGCCGCCTCGTCAAAGACGGGTGAACACACCAGAGTCGGGTGTGGCTTGCGGCAGTACGCATAATTACGCCCCAGACGTTCAGCCACCATCTCCTGACTGGCCCACGGCGATACGGAGATCGAACGAAGGCGCGGGATTTGGAGAATGGAATCCAAGCGTTTCTCCACCGGCTCGCAGCAACCGTAGTAATTCAGGCCATAATTGGCGGTCAAAGGAAGCTGGTAGGGAAAAATGAATTCCCCAAACATCTCCGGCGATATCCCAACGGTCTCTTGTGACTCTGCCAGGCCCCAAAGATCCTTGAGTTGCACTGGATCGCCAGCTCTCCGGTCCCGCGCTGGCAGGCAGGCGGTATAACCCGATCCGTCCGTACCGGTCATCGGTGAATCGCAATTGTCATTCAGCAACCGTTCCCGCTCCAGCCAGGAAAGGTACTGCCGGCACTCATCCCGCATCCACGCCATCAGGCGATGCAATCCTTCCGGTTGATCGCACATGGCCAACATCATGTTTTCCATGCCGATCAACGGAAGGACGTCACACGTCAGGCCGACAGACATAGCGTGAGGGCTGCCGACACGCACAGCCAACAAATCTCCAAACATTTCCCGGGCGCAATCGGCTATGCGCAACGTGTTGGGCCGGTCGACACTGGGCTGGCGATGTTTGAGTTTCTCCAAGTCGCGGTCCAGGTCGCGAATGGGATAATCATGCCAGGCATAACTTCCGCCGGGCGAACCCGCAGCAGTTTGCGTATTGGGAACGCCGAAATCGCCGCGGTTGATGATCCATGGGATGTGGAGATAAGGCGTCAAAACCGTGTCATCGCGAATGATTTCATGCTGGTAAATACTTTGGCGGAAATCGTTTTCCCAAATTTGCATCAGCGGGTGTTCGCAGCGCAATGCATTCGTCGGCAAAATCTCGGCCCAGGCACCCTGCGGGTGCGCCATGATCAACGGGCGAATGGATTGCAGGTCGTTTGTCCGGAAATTCGCCTGTCGTTTTTCAATGTTTTCCGGCGAATGCGCCAGTTCTTGCACGCGTCCGGCCAAAGCGCGCAGGATCGCCCGGTCGTTCGCCGGAATGGCATTCGTCCGTAAATTGGGTGTCCAGTAAAGCATGACGTGTTATTCCTCCAATCGATGCGCGAGGGTGATGAACGGAGCTGCGGTCCATGGCATGCCGCTGTCGCAGAGCCCCTGTCCCGTGTGCGGATCGTAGTTTTCCCAGAATCCATGTTTGACGGTGTTGGCGCAGTAACGGCGGGCGATCTCATCCGCCAGTTCGATCTCACCGGCAGCGCGCAAGCCTTCGGAAATCAGCACGGTTGGCGGCGACCAGACCGGTCCGCGCCAGTAACTATTCGGCAGGTAGAGGGTGGAGTCAACATCCTCCGTGGCGATGCCCACCGGGCCCAGGTGCGCGCGCAGATCGGCAATCACGGCTTTGCGGATCGCGTCTGGCAGGCGCGCGCCCACCACCAGCGGTGCAAAACGCATGTAAGACTTCGAGTCCGGATTGAAGGCGTTGTCATCCGCCCGGACGGTAATAAAGCGGCTGCCGTTCCACAACCGGGAGATCATCGCCGCCAGAAGGCGGTCGGCCTGCTGGCGCCACGCGGCGGCCTCGCTTTGCGCTCCCAAACGCTCATATATCCAGACCAGCGCATCCATTTGCGCGACCAGATAGGCGCAGATCGCCGGCGAAATCGCGGGTACGCCCATATCGAAATCGGTGGCATTGTCTGATCCGGTATCGTTGCAATGGTGCACCTCTGGAAGTCCGTCCTGATCGTCGTCGCGGAAGCGGAACCACCAGCAGGTGCTGGCGTCCAGCACACGGGCGGCCTCGCGCAGGCGTTCGCGCGTGGCAAACCCCGGGTTGGCTTCGGCCATGCGGCGAAAGACCCAACCGCCAACTGGAATGCAAACGGCCCCCCAATAGGCCTGTACGTCGTTGAAAAAGCTTGGCACACCGCCATCGGCGTCCATGTGGTCGAAAACCAATACCCATTGATCCCAGGCCCAATCGGGTTGCGTGGCTGCATAGGCCTGGGCGTTAAAGAAACTGTCCCAAGACCAGATGGAGTGCATGCCGTTCTTACTCGAGAGCATGACCCGTCGGCGCACCCAACCCCGCGGTTCCACCAGGCACGACCAGCAGGTGTATGCCGCCGTCATCCAGGCCGTGCGCCACGCCTCAGCGATCATCGGAGTGGCCGCACACCACCGGGCGAATTCCGCTTCGGCATCGGCGACACAGGCCTCAAAACTGCGCGGGTAGTCGCGTGGCCGCCATTGATTCAGATGATTCTCCAGCGCCAGTTCCGCTTCGCCGTCCTGCGGCGCCACATCCACAATCTGCACCAATTCCGGAGGTTTGCCATGACCGAAACTGTTGACCATCATGCGCGCCCCTGTCCACGCCAGATCGCCGCGCAGACAGGTGGCGGCATAATGTGGAAAGCAACCCTGTTGCAAACGCAAAACGCGCTTGCCAATGGGCATGGTCAGGGCCGATCCGTCGCGTGGGGCGGTACGCGTCAGGCGCAGGGCGCAGCCCCGTGTACGCAGACGAAGTATATCCGGCCCGTCATAGGCGACTTCCAGGCGCCAGTCCGGCCCTTGCTGCACCAGGCGACCCGGCGTCGCATAAACAGGCGCCGTCAAAACCTGCCCATCGCGCACGGCCTCCACGCGAAACATACGGTTGCCAGCCCACATGCGGCGTCCATTGAGATCGAGGATCGACAACACCTCGGC
>Ga0316226_1001741_pt1 | contig 22259 bp, 17 predicted proteins | sample TBH18017metaG_FD_206009 | JGI IMG/M metagenome (GOLD analysis project Ga0316226, IMG submission 206009) | Freshwater microbial communities from Trout Bog Lake, Wisconsin, USA - TBH18017 | ecosystem: Environmental > Aquatic > Freshwater > Lake > Hypolimnion/Profundal zone | place: USA: Wisconsin...
GTCGGGGAGCGAGAAGTCGGGGGCCGTGGTTCCGAGGGCGACCATGGTGGAGGGCGTGAGAGACATGAGTTTCTCCTTGCTCTCTTTATAGATGCTTATTGTTGGTGGAGGGTTCACGCTGCGCGCGAATACCCCCACAACGTACCGAAAGGGTTGAAACGTACGATTAGCTTGGGAGTGGGGTTTATGTATGCTGACCCCGAATTACTTTGGGAACTATAGACAGCCATTTACGAAAATAAGCTTCCTCAAACGCCTGAAAACAATGTCTGGGGTTCCGGGCAATTTTCGGTCATGGAGCCGAAAACGATATCCCATCGCATGGATTAATCTGCGAACGGCAAGCTCAGGTTTTGTGTTCTTGCTCTTAATACGAGCCATCTGCTCGCTGCGTTCGGAGTGGGATAATGTGTCCAAAATAAACACTCCCGGGAAATACGACGACAGTATACAGATTCACCTGCTCCATCGGGCGCGGATGCCTCTCTGGAACCTTCGTATCCGCTCAGGATGACGGAAAAGATTAAGAACAAATGCAGGTCCCTCCGCTACGCAGCGCTAAGCGCTGCTTCGGTCGGGATGACGACAAAAGCAAATACAGAAGCAGGTCCTTCGACTCGCTTCGCTCGCTCAGGATGACGACGAAAAATAATACCCGCTAGACGGTTGGCTCCCAGCCTTTTTCGTAGGAGCGGCCCCAGTGCTTCATGGCTTCGGCGTCGTTGAGGATGTGGCCGGTGGATGAGTCGAGTGTGAGGCTGCGGCCCATCTGGATGGAGATGTTGGACAGCAGCAGCATGGCGACGGAGACGGCCGCAATCTGGATGGGCGAGTGGAGCGGCGCGCCGGAGCGGATGCCGTCCATGAAGTTGGCGAAGTGGTTGGCGGTCATCTTGTCGCGGCTGACGGCGTCGTGCGTGTCGGCGTGGGTGTTGTTGGAGAACTGGTCAATGAGCTTGCCGTTGTTGTCGTAGACCTCGTAGCCGCCGCGGTCGAGGAGCACACTGCCGTTGGTTCCGAGGATGACGGAGCCGCGGTCGCGGTTGTACTGCTTCATGCCGTTGGATGAGTTGCACTCCCAGGTAATCTGCTTGTCCTTGTAGTCGAAGGTGGTGGTGACGGTGTCCGCAAACTGCCAGTCGTCGTCGAAGTGGTAGCGCGCGCCGCAGGCGTAGACGCGCGAGGGGTAGCCGGCGTCGAGTGCCCAGCGGCAGATGTCCACTTCGTGGGTGCCGTTGTTGAGGGTCTCGCCGGTTCCGTAGGGAATGAGCCAGTGCCAGTTGTAGGGATGGATGTTGTCCTTGTAGGCGGCGCGGGGCGCGGGGCCCTGCCAGAGCTCCCAATCGAGGTTGGCGGGGACGGGCGCGGGCTTGCCCTTGCCCATGGACTTGCGGGTGTTGGAGTACCAGGAGCGTGCGGCGTAGGCGCGGCCGATGAGGCCGGCATGAATGTCGCCAATAATTTTTATCGTATGTTCGCTGGAGCGCTGCTGGTCTCCGACCTGCACGCAGTGGCCGTACTTTTTTTGCGCGGCGATGAGCAGCTCGCCTTCGCGGCAGTTGTGGCTGCTGGGCTTTTCGACGTAGACGTTCTTGCCGGCCTTGAGGCCGAGGATGGCCATGGGGGTGTGCCAGTGTTCGGGGGTGGCGATGGTGATGGCGTCGACGTCTTTGCTATCGAGCGCGCGGCGGAAGTCGCCGACGGCGGTGGGTGCGTAGCCGAGGACGCTGCTGGCCTTGGCGGCGAACTTGTCGAGGATCCTGGAGTCCACGTCGCAACAGAAGGCCATGTGCGCGCGGGGAGAGTTGTCGAGGATGGCGGCGAGGTGGGCGTAGCCGCGTCCGTTGAGGCCGGCGACGGCGAAGTTGACGCGGTCGTTGGCGCCGAGGATCTGGGCGTAGCTCTTTGCGGTGGCGGCGACGGCGGCGGTTGCCATGGTGGCGGCGGTGGCGGTGACGAATTCACGGCGGTTCATGTGGGCTCCTGAGGGTGCGAGGAGATTGTATGACGCGCGGGGCGGTGCAGGCATGGGGGAGCGTCCCACGGGGCAAGACCGGAAAGATTGTGCGAGGGATGGATTCGGTGATAAGTTGAAGTTGTCTATGGCAACCGCTACGAAAGAAATATTTATCACAGAGAAGGCCCGCGCTTATGGCGGTCGCGTGGCGGTCCGCGACGCGGCGGGCGCGCACCACTACGCGGAGCTGGTGGATGCGGCGGAGCGGGTGGCGAGTTCCCTGCTGGGCGGGCGCAGCGATTTGAACGAGGAGCGTGTAGCGATCCTGCTGACGCCGGGGATGCCGTGGGTGGCGGCGATGTGGGGCGTGTGGATGGCGGGGGGCGTGGCGGTTCCGCTGGCGCTGCATGCCGCGCGGCCGGAGTGGGAGTATGCGCTGGAGGACACAGGCGCCACGACGGTGATAGTGGACGAGACGACGGCGGGTGCGATTGGGCCGGCGTGCGAGGGACGGCTGGTGCGGCTGCGCGGATATGCGGAGCTGTTGGCGGGGAGCGCGGCGGCGCTGCCGCAACTGCAGCCGGAGCGGCGGGCGATGATCCTGTTTACGAGCGGGACGACGAACAAGCCGAAGGGCGTGGTGACGACGCACGCCAACATCGCGGCGCAGATCGAGAGCCTGGTGGAGGCGTGGGAGTGGCAGGCGGCGGACAAGATTGCGCTGCTCCTGCCGCTGCACCACGTACACGGCATCATCAACATTGTGAGCTGCGCGCTGTGGGTGGGTGCGAGCTGCCGTATGCTGCCGAAGTTCGACGCGGCGGAGGTGTGGCGGCTGATGGAGTCGCGCGAACTGACGCTGCTGATGGCGGTGCCGACGATCTACGTGCGGATGATCCGCGAGTGGGAGAAGCAGGACGAGGCGAAGCGGGCGGAGTGGAGCGCGGCGTGCCGCGGGATGCGGCTGATGGTGAGCGGGTCTGCGGCGCTGCCGGTGAGCGTGCTGGAGCAGTGGCGCGGCATCAGCGGGCACACGCTGCTGGAGCGGTACGGGATGACGGAGATTGGGATGGCGATCTCGAACTCGTATGCATGGCGGAGGGTTCCGGGGGCGGTGGGGCGTCCGCTGCCGGGCGTGGAGGTGCGGCTGACGAACGAGAGCGGCGCGGTGGTGGATGCCGGCGAGGCGGGCGAGATCGAGGTGAAGGGGCCGACGGTGTTCCGCGAGTACTGGGGCAAGCCGGAGGCGACGCGTGAGGCGTTCCGCGACGGGTGGTTCCGGACGGGGGACACGGCGGTGGTGGAGAACGGGGTGTACCGCATCCTGGGGCGGACGAGCGTGGACATATTGAAGTCTGGCGGACACAAGATCAGCGCGCTGGAGATTGAGGAGACGCTGCGGGAGCACGAAGGAATCAGCGAGTGCGCGGTGGTTGGGGTTCCGGACACGGAGTGGGGCGAGCGTGTGGCGGTGGCAGTGGTGCTGCGCCCGGGACATGCGATGGAACTGGACGGGCTGCGGGAGTGGGGACGCGAGCGCATGACGGTGCACAAGCTGCCTACGCTGCTGAAGGTGGTGGAGCAGTTGCCGCGGAACGCCATGGGCAAAGTGGTGAAGCCGCAGGTGACGAAGCTGTTTGCGGAGAACGTCAGCTAGAACAAACGAAGTTCCAGAAAATGAGGGAGTGCTCTTCCCTATCCCGGGAAGGCGCGGAGAACCTCTGTGGCAGCCTGCGCGAGCAGGGTGGCGGCGGGGCCGAGGGCGGGGACGATGACGGCGTGGCCGCGGGTGAGGGGAAGCGATTGGCCGGCGCAGACGAGCGAGGCGCCATCGGCGAGGGCGACGAGGATCTGCGCGGATTTCATGGAGGGGAGCGGGACGGAGGCGGCGGCGTCGAGGTCGAAGCGGTCGACGGTGAAGTACTGCTCGTGGATGAGGCGGGAGAAGGAGCCGGCGTCGCAGGGGGCGATGCGGCCGGCGCGGGTGGAGAGGCGCATGACGCGGAGAGCGTCTGGGATGTGGAGTTCGCGGCCGCGGCCGTAGTCGAAGACGCGGTAGGTGATGTCGCAGGTCTGCTGGGTTTCGAGGATGGTCATGCCGGGGCCTATGCCGTGGATGGTGCCGGCGTCGACGAAGAACATTTCGCCGGGTGCGACGGGGAGGATGTTCATGCGCTCGTCGAGGGTGCCTTCGGCGATGGCGCGGCGGACCTGTTCGGGAGTGGTGCCGGGGGTGAGGCCGAGGGAGAGCGCGGCGCCGGGCTGGGAGTCGAGGATGTACCAGCACTCGGTTTTGCCGCGAGGAAAGCCGGATTGCTGCGCGGCGGCGTCGTCGGGGTGGACCTGGAGAGAGAGTTTTTCTGTGGGGGCGAGGATTTTGAGCAGCAGCGGGAAGTCGGCGTCGCGGGAGACGGGACCGCAGATTGCGGCGCGATGGGCGGCGAAGGCCTGGGCGAGGGTGAGGCCGGTCCAGGGGCCGGTTTCGATGAGGGATTGCGGGCCGGTGAGCCAGGATTCGCCGATGGGTTCGGTGAAGCGGGCTTCGGGATACCAGTGGGCCCAGTTGGTACTGCCCCAGGGGCGGGGCGAGAAGAACGGGGCGAGACGGAATGGCATGGCGCTAGAGATGGCAATCCTCACAGGTAATTGGGCTGGCCTATTGCGTCATCTTACAACCGGCGGCTGGTGCGAGATGTGCAAGTTCTGCTGAGGCGTCAGGAGAGTTGTGTGCCGGTGAGGTGGGCGACGGCGTTGGCGAGCCAGCGCTGCTGGAGCGGCGCGTTGAAGGACGGCGCGCGATGAACGAGAGCGCGGGCGTTGCCGACGGTGCAGAGAAGACTGGCGGCGCCGAGCTTGCGGTCGTGGTCGCGGCTGTAGCCCATGATGACTTCGATATCGGGCTTGCCGGGAGCGCGTTCGACGACGAGGCCGTTGGCGGCCTTGCCGCGCGCTTGATAGTGGACGCCGAGGGTGCGGTCGACGGGGAGGCCGGCGAAGGTGGCGTGGGCGCGGACGAAGAGCCAGTTGCCCATCCAGGGGGCGCGCGTGTCTCCGACCTGGCCGGAGTAGGTGAATGCGCCGAGCGCGGCGAGCTGTTTGGCGACGCCGTCGGCGAGGAGGTCGTCGGGCACGATGGAGAGCAGCGGAGTTCCCTGCTGGACGACGGCGAGGACGACATCGGGGATGTGGCCGAGGATCTGGTCGGAGGGCGCGGAGGATTTAGAGGGGAGCGGGTCGAGGCCAGTCTCTTCGCCGATGGCTCGGTCGAGGCGCGAGCCCTTGACGACACCGGAGGCGATGATGAGGTCGTACTTCTTGCCTTCCACAAACTCGCTGAGATCGAGGCCGGGGAGGGCGGAGAGTTGGCGGCGAGTGGTGGAGAGGACTCCGCTGAGGCCGACGGAGAGTTTGCGCGCGAAGTTGGGCGCGGCGTTGGCGACCCAGATTTCGCGGGTGAAGGTGGCGGCGGGGTCGGAGTCGAGCGCGAAGCGGAAGGTGTAGATGCCTTCGTGGGTGAGCGCGGGAGTTTGCAATGCGGTGGCGAGGGTGTAGCTGAACTGGTCGGCGACGTGCGCGGGCGCGGGCCACTTACCGAGCTTGGTGATGGAGCCGGCGGGATCCGTCATGGTGAAGCTGAGTGTGCCGGTGACGGGGCGGGTGGTGTCGTTGAGGAGATAGAGGTCGAAGACGGCGGATTCGCCGACGGCGTGGCAGAGGTGGTGCTGCTTGGCGACGAGAGCGACGGGACGGAGCGCGGCGGCGATGAGCGCAGGGTCTCCCTTGTGGTTGCGCATGTTGTCCACGATGCCGGAGTGGTTCTCGATGGAGGTGGACTCCCAGCCGGAGATGACGGCGAAGTCGAGGGCGTCGTTGATGCGTGCGTTCTCCATGTACTGCTGCCAAGAGGCGTAGCACTTTTCGCCGATGGAGCGGAAGAGCGCGGCGGCGGTGGGGAAGGCGCGGCGGAAGCCCCAGCGGTCGAGGAAGGCTTCGGTGTTGTTGCGGACGGCGAGGTGGTCGGCGAGGTCGTAGGTCTTGCCGTTGCCGCCGAAGGCGTGGGACTCGATCTGCTGGACGATGAGGGAGTGATTGTCGGCGACGGCGGTGCCTTCCATCTCACCGTACTCGACGAGGACTTTGCGCTCGGATTCGTTGTAGGTGTAGTCGGCGGCGGACTTGTAGAAATCGTCGTACCACTGGTCGCCGGCACCCTGATGATTGTTCCACCAGCCGCCCCAGAGTTCCTTGTCGGTGCGGTGAAGCTCGTCGGAGTAGGGAGCGAACCAGGCCTGAGCGGCGTTGCGCGGGGGCGCGCTGAAGCCGTCGTTGAGGACGACGAGGCGCGAGGGGTCCTCGGCGTGCATGATTTGGAGTGGGGTGAGGGTGTCGGGGTTGGCGAGGTCGGCGCCAATCTCGTTTTGCAGCGTGTACTGGATGACGGAGGGGTGGCTGCGCGAGGCGCGGACCATCTGGCGGCACTTTTCGAGGACGAAGCGGCGGCAGAAGATGTCGGCGGGGTCGGTGGGCTTCTCCATGACGACGCCGGGAGCGCCGGTGTTGGTGACGACGGGCAGCTTGCCGATGGCGAGCTTGCCTCCGCCGGGCTCCATGTAGCGGAGCAGGCCGAGACGGTCGTGGGCGCGGAGGACATCTTCCTTGGGGAGGTTGCGGTGGAAGTTGAGGCAGTTGAGGCCGAGGGCCTTGGCCTGCGTGACCTCGCGCGTGGCGAGCTCGGGCGTGGGCCAGAGGCCGTTGATGCCCCAGAATCCCCAGGAGATGGAGGAGTAGAGCTTGATGCGACGACCGTTGAGGCGGAAGAGTGCGTTGGAACCGAGGCCAACGGGTGCGAACCAGCGGAAGCCGAAGGGGACGGTGAAGGTGTCGGTGGCGCCGGAGGCGGTGGTGAGCGTGGCGCGGAGATGGTAGAGCGTGGGCGAGTCGAGGTCCCAGAGTTTGGCGGTAGGGGCGGTGAGTGATGTGCGGAGAGTTCCGCTGCCCGAGGTTTCGGCGTGGGCGAGTTCGGTGTGGGTGCGGGGATCGAGGATAGTGAAGGAGAGCTTGCCGCTGCCTTCGACCTGAACGTGGGCGGTGATGGTGCGAGCGTCGGTGGTATTGAGCACGTAGACATCGGCTAAGCGCGCGTCGGTGGGCGAGGCGGTGAGGGTGAGCTCGCGGTCGAGGCCGCCGAAGCCGTGGGAACGATGGATGTTGACGCTGCCCCAGCGGAGGGTGTTGCCGTCCACCCAGTCGTAGCGGCCGCCGGGGTTGGTGATGCGGATGGCGAGGGTGTTGCTGCCGCCGGGCTTGGCGGCACGGGTGAGGTCGCACTCGAAGGGGAGCTCCTCCATGATGGAGTAGCCGACGAGTTGCTGGTTGAGGAAGACCTCGGCGCGCATGCGCGCTCCGCGGATGTGGAGGAAGATGCGCTGGCCGTGCATGGAGGCGGGAATGTTGATGGAGCGCCACCACCAGGAGACACCGGCGACGGCGCCGTTTTGCGGGATGGGATCCTCTTCGGCGTAGCGGTACTCGTCGCGTGTGTAGGAGCGGAGGCCGTTGTGTCCCCAGAAGTGCTGCTCGACGGTGGTGGGAAGGGTGACGGTGGTGGAGTCTGGGCTGGAGATGTGTTGCGCCAGGGAGGACCATCCGCCGGTGGGCGGGTTGACGGAGAGCTTTTCGAGGTGGACGTCTTCGGGGAGGAAGATGGCGTCGTCCTGCCACTTGGCAGTGCGGTCGAGCCAGAGGTTCCAGCCGGTGTCTGGGATGGCGGTGCCGTTGAGCGGAGGTTCTATGTGGGTGGGCGCGGGCGCGGCTGCGAGGGAGTTGCGTGTGGAGGCGACGGCGGCGGCGAGAGCGGAGGATTGGAGGAAGCGGCGGCGGTTCATGGGCAGACCTCGATGGGGAAGCGTTTTCTTGCTTCGCAGAGCATCTTACACGCTTGGATGGGGTGGATGCTGCGGGAGGGTCACAGGAATACGTAGGAGGCGGACGAGCGAATTTACAATTCACTCCATGACGATTCCGAAGCGCACTTCGCAGCCGGGAACGTACTTCATCACGACATCTTGCCTACAATATCGGCGTGTCTTTCAGGTGGAGCGAAACGCAGAACTGTTTATTGAAACGCTCCTGCATTATCGAACGCATTTCCAACTTCACGCGTATGCCGTCATGCCCGACCACGTGCATCTGCTCATCACGCCACGAGAGATGGTGACATTGGAACGCGCCATGCAATATATCAAAGGGGGATTCTCACGGCGATTGGGAAGAGACGGGCTGGTGTGGCAGAAGGGATTTACGGACCATCGTATTCGCAACGCAGAGGAGTACGCGCGCTGCGTTGAATATATCCACATGAATCCAGTGCGGGCAGGGCTGGTTGAGCGTATCAAAGATTATCCGTGGTCTTCGGCCTCTGCCCATCTGGATGTTTGGCCGGTGAAGTGAAGGCTTCCCTCAGCGGCTAAAGCCGCTTTTCAATACGGCTGCTATTTCCGTGGGGCTGAAGCCCCACTCCCCACGGCTGAAGCCGTGGGCTTAAGCAAGGCACTCGCACATCTACTGCTGAACCCTGAGATGTATCGACGCTCCAACGAAAAGACCCTGCGCAAGCAGGGCCTTTGTGTTTGCTGCTCAAGAACAGTCCGGTTTAGGAGCAGCCGCTGGTGGAGCCGCAGCTCATGCAGCGGTAGCAGGAGCCGTTGCGGGTCATGATAGCGCCGCAGGTGGCGCAACTGGGTGCGTCGCCCATGTTGTACATCTCCTTCATGGCGTCGGCGATGTGGAAGTGGGAGCTGCTATCGCGCGAGGGGACCTTGAACTCGCCGGAGTCGTAGACGGGCGAGGGGGTGGTGGGCTGCACCTCTGGCGGGATGCCCTGCTGCGGGGAGGCGTTGGCGTGGAGGTCGGAGCCGGCGGTGAGGGACGAGGGGGATTCGCTGAGCATGCCGTTGTTGTTGCGGGGCAGGACCTGGAAGAGCTCGAGCTGCTGTCCGCTGAGGAAGCGGAGCTGCAGCCAGCGGAAGATGTAGTCCATGATGGACTTGGCGAAGCCGATCTGTTCGTTGCCGGTCCAGCCGGAGGGCTCGAAGCGGGAGTGGGCGAACTTTTCGCAGAGGACCTTGAGCGGGACGCCGTGTTGCAGGGCGATGCTGACGGCGGTGGCGAAGGAGTCCATGAGGCCGGAGATGGTGGAGCCCTCCTTGGCCATGCGGATGAAGATTTCGCCGGGTTGACCGCTGGGGTAGAGGCCGACGGTGATGTAGCCCTCGTGGCCGCCGATGGAGAACTTGTGGGTAAAGCTGGCGCGCTCCTCGGGGAGCCGGTGGCGGACGGCGCGGGGCGGCGCGGGAGCGTCGAAGGCGTCGGCGTTGGCGGTGAGCTGGCCGGTGAGCTGGGCGATGTGGGCCTCCAGCGCGGAGACCTTCTGCAGATGTTCGCTGGGCAGCTCGACGGTCGACTTCTTCTTGTCGTCCATGGAGACGTTGAGGGGCTGGGTGCCCTTGGAGCCGTCGCGGTAGATGGCGACGGCCTTGAGGCCCTGACGCCAGCTCTCGAGGTAGGCCTCCGCGATGTCGGCGGCGGTGCAGTCCTGGGGCAGGTTGACGGTCTTGGAGATGGCGCCGGAGAGGAAGGGCTGGGTGGCGCCCATCATCTTGATGTGGCCCATGTAGGGGATGGTGCGGTTGCCCTTGGCGGGCTTGAAGGAGCAGTCGAATACGGAGAGGTGCTCGTCCTTGATGGCGGGCGCGCCTTCGATGGTGCCGGTGGCGTCGATGTAGCTGACGATGGCGTTGACCTGGTCGTCGTTGTAGCCGAGCTTGAAGAGCGCGGAAGGGACGGTGTTGTTGACGATCTTGATCATGCCGCCGCCGACGAGCTTCTTGTACTTGACGAGGGCGAGGTCGGGCTCGATGCCGGTGGTGTCGCAATCCATCATGAAGCCGATGGTGCCGGTGGGAGCGAGGACGGTGACCTGCGAGTTGCGGAAGCCGTGCTTCTCGCCGTGGGCGAGCGCGCCGTCCCAAGCCTGCTTGCCGGCCTCGACGAGCTCGTCGAGCTGGGGCGCGGTGAAGGGCTCGGCGGAGAGGCGGGATGCGCCGATGTTGTTGACGCTGGCGCGGTGCATGCGGATGACATCGAGGAAGGGCTCGCGGTTGACGTAGAAGCCGGGGCACGCGCCGCCGGCGATCTCGACCTGCTGTGTGAGCGGAGTGGCCGCGCCGAGGGGCGGGCAGAGCTCTGCGATGCGGGAGGACTGCCAGTAGGCCTGGCCACAGAGGATGGCGGTGAGGGTGGCGGCGAAGTCGCGTCCGGCGTCGGAGTCGTAGGGCAGGCCGAGGGACATGAGCAGCGCGCCGAGGTTGGCGTAGCCGAGGCCGAGCGGACGGTAGTCGTGGGAGTTCTTGGCGATCATCTCGGTGGGGTAGCCGGCTGCGTCGACGATGATCTCCATGGCGGTGGTGACGACATCAATGGCGTGGCGGTAGGCGGCGACGTCGAAGCGGCCGGTGGAGTCCACAAACTTGAGGAGGTTGAAGCTGGCGAGGTTGCAGGCCGAGTCGTCGAGGAACATGTACTCGGAGCAGGGGTTGGATGCGTTGATGCGGCCGGAGTTCTTGCTGGTGTGCCAGCGGTTGATGGTGGTGTCGTACTGCATGCCGGGATCGCCGCACTGCCAGGTGGCCTCGGCGATCTTGTCCATGATGTCGCGGGCCTTGTAACTCTTGACGGGCTCGCGGCTCTTGACGGTGCGGGTGTGGAACTCGCCGTCGGACTCGACGGCGCGCATGAACTCGTCGGTGACGCGGACGGAGTTGTTGGCGTTCTGGAAGAAGATGGAGGCGAAGGCCTCGGAGTCTGGGCCGGAGCCGTCGTAACCGGCCTGAACGAGGTGCCAGGCCTTCTTCTCCTCCTTGACCTTGCACTCGATGAAGTCGAGGATGTCGGGATGGTCCACGTTGAGGATGACCATCTTGGCGGCACGGCGGGTTTTGCCTCCGCTCTTGATGACGCCGGCGAAGGCGTCGAAGCCGCGCATGAAGCTGAGTGGGCCGGAGGCAGTGCCGCCGCCGGAGAGCGTCTCCATGGAGCCGCGGATGTTGCTGAGGTTGGAGCCAGCGCCGGAGCCCCACTTGAAGAGCATGCCCTCGGTCTTGGCGAGGGTGAGGATGGAGTCCAGCGAATCCTGCACGCTGTTGATGAAGCAGGCGGAGCACTGGGGACGGGTGTAGCCGGTGACGGAGAACTCGACGGCGCAGGCGGAGTGGTTCCAGTGCCAGTTCTGGGCGTCGGAGTTGGGTTCGAGGCGGTCGCAGCCGACGTTGAACCAGACGGGAGAGTTGAAGGCAGCGCGCTGGGTGAGGAGCAGCCAGGCAAGCTCGTCGTGGAAGATGGCGGCGTCTTGCGCGGAGGCGAAGTAGCCGTCGCGGATGCCCCAGTCGCGGATGCTCTCGGCGACGCGGGAGACGAGCTGGCGGACGCCGGTCTCGCGCTCGTCGGTGCCGACCTTGCCGTGCAGATACTTGCTGGCGACGATGTTGGTGGCGGTCATGGACCAGTCGGCGGGAACCTCGACCTGCTTCTGCTCGAAGATGGTGTTGCCCTTGTAGTCCTGAATGACGGCGTCGCGGCGCTCCCAGGCGACCATGTCGTAGGGGGAGAGGCCGTCGGAGGTGTTGCGGCGCGAGAAGCGCAGGCCCTGGCCGGGGGTGAAGGGCGTACGGGCGGCGGGGGCGGCGGAATCGGTGGGGAGGGTTTGCGTCTTGACGGTCTTGCCGGGGGTGGCCATGGTCCTTAGTCCTGCTTTCTGCTCGTATCTGCGACGCCTGACGACGCCTTTGTGCTGCTGCCGGTGTTACGGGAGGGAAACGCTGGGGTTAATGGCTGAAGAATCAACGTTTCTGCCGCGAATTAAGGCAAAGAGTCCATACGACTGCTCTGTGGAAAACTCGGGGCTAAATTCGCCCCTGCCAAGGCGTTCCTGTCGTTTTTGGGTCTTGCCAGAGATTGTGTTGCAGAGACGAAAGTACCCCCCTGCATGGGGCGTGTCAACTGGAAATCACAAGATGTAGTGGTAACGAGGTAGATTCCGCCAACGGCGCGGGGAAATGTGACAGGACCATTAAAAACCCTTGATTTTGCTGTGGAATACTCCCTTGGGCCGCATCCTTTCAGGGTTTGATTGTTGGCGAAATCGCCAACAATTTGATGGTAAGCCGACAGGGGGTGCGAAACAAGGCGCAGAAGTGGTGCAAGTGCTGTGAACGGCGGTGGAAAGCTGGGAAAAATGTGAGAATCGAGGCATGGACGACGGACAGCGGGAGTACTTCAACGAGCGGGCGGCGAAATGGGATATGGAACGACATGAACGGCCGCAGGAGCCGGGGCTGCGACGGCTGGCGGCACGGCTGAAGACTTGCGCCGGGGCGCGGGTGGTGATGGATGCGGGGTGCGGGACGGGGGTGTTGGCTCCGTGGCTGCTGGAGGCGCTTCCGGATGCGCTGGTGATTGAGTTGGACGCTGCGGAGGAGATGCTGAGGATCAATCGCGCAAAGTATTCCGATGCGCGGCTGGTGAGGATGCTGGGCGATGCGAGGCTGCTTCCCTTCCCAGATGATTCGGTGGAGGCGGTGGTGTGCTTTCAGGCGGCGCCGCACATGGGTGCTCCGCATGACGGGCTGCGGGATATGTGGCGGGTGCTGGCGCGGGGCGGGAGGATGGTGGTGTGCAATTTGAGTGACAGCGCGGAACTGAACACGATGCACGCGGGGATGGATGCGGCGGTGGCGCACGACCACATGCCGAAGGCGGAGCGGGTGGCGGGGCTGGTGGCGTCGTGGGGCGGGGTGGATGTGGAGGCCGAAGAGGAGACGGGGTGGTACTGGGTGAGCGCGCGGAAGGGTTAGCGGGCGCGCTTCCCTGCCCTACATTCCGGCGAGGCGGCCGATGCCGACACCGATGAAGTAGGTGACGACGCCTTCGATGGCGCCGACGAAGGTCATCTCCAAGCCGCTGGCCCACCAGGAGCGGATGGTGATGAGTGACTTGGAGGCTCCGACGGCGAAGTGGGCGACGAGCGAGATGGCGGCGGCGACGAGCATGGCGGGAAGTCCATGCATGAAGAAGAAGGGGATGATGGGGACGAATGCGCCGATGGCGGTGGAGATGGCGCCGCTGGTGGCGGAGACCCAGGGGTTGCTGAGGCCCTCCTCGGAGACGTGGAGGCGCTCGCGGGCGAGTGCCTGGACGAGTTGATCCTTGTCGGCGGCGATGTGGCCGACGAAGTGGTCGGCGTCTTCGGCGGTGAGGCCGCGTGTCTGGTAGGTGAGGGAGAGCAACTCGCGGGCCTCGGGCTCGTTGCTCTCGACGGCCTCGCGCTCGCGCTGGAACTCGGCCTCGTAGATCTCCTTCTCGCTCTTGGCGGCGAGGTAGGCGCCGGAGCCCATGGAGAGTGCGCTGGCGATCATGCCGGCGAGTCCGGCGATGAGGACGTAGTGCGCGCCGGCGGGGGAGCGTTCGGTGGCGCCGGCGACGCCGCTGACGATGCCGAAGATGGCGCCGAGACCGTCGTTGACGCCGTAGATGGCGTCTCCGATCCATCCGGCGGCGCGGGGGCGGTCCTTGTCGCGAGCGGCGATGAGGTTGTCGAGGGCGGCGCGGGCGGAGCCGGGATCGAGCTGAGTGACGGGCAGATGGTGGCGGATGATGTTGCCGAGGGTGATGTAGTGGTCGCGCTCGTCGTGGATGACCTGGTTGAGGATGGCGACGCTGTCGGGATCGTCGAGCTCGCGGAGCTGCTTGCCGTAGCGGGCGATGTCGCGGCTCTCGTCGAGTTCGAGGCGGCGAAGCGAGAGGTCGAGGCCGCCGATGCGGGAAGCGAGCGAGTCGGCGTCGCCGCCCTCGGGGCCGTCGTACACGGGGACCGCAGCACCGAGTGCGGTGAGGCGCGAGGCCCAAAGATCGGCGTGGTGCTTTTCCGCCAGCGCCATGGAGCGCAGCGAGCGGCACTGCTGCGGGTCGCTGGCGCGTGTGGCGAGCATGGAGTAGGTGTGGAAGCCGCGCATCTCGGCCTGCCAGTTGCCGGAGAGGGCGTCAATGAGGTGTTCGCGTTCGTGGTCGGTCATGTGCTCACTCCCATTTGCCGCGACGCCGTGGTACGGGCGGCGGAGTTGATGCGAAGGTCTAGTGCGTCGGCGCGAGCTGGCCGGACTCGGAGCGGTCGTCCACGACGACGCCGAGATCGGTCATGGTCTGCATGGCGGATTCGAGGGCGCGGCGGACCTGTGGGCGCATGGCGGCGGGAGTGTTGTGCGCCTCCTCGACGGCGACGACGCGGCCGTAGGGCCAGCAGTTGGCGGGGACGGCGTTGAGCGCGGCGGGCAGGTCGGCGAAGCGAACGTCAACATCCTGACGGCGTGCGGCGACGGGGCGGAGGACTCCGCCGGCGCCGAAGGAGCTGGTGTTGGCGTCGGCCAGCGTGACGTGCAAGGTGATGTGGTCGGGCTGCACGGTGAGGTAGGGGTTCTGCCAGTCGTTGAGCGAGCGGACGGCCATATAGAGGGACTTGGAGGGCGGCGGGATGAGCGCGAGTTGCTGCTGGGCGGTGGCGAGCTGGGCGCGCTGCTCGGTGGCGGCGAAGGCGGCGGCCGGGGCCTCGACGGCGTTCTGGGCGGCGTGCTCGGCGCGCTTGCAGCCGGAGGGGGTGAGGACGACGGCCAGAGCGGCGACGAATGCAATGAGGGTCAGGATGGCGGTGAACTTGCGCACGAGTCTAGGATAGCAACTTCCGCATTGTGGGAGGATGTGCAGCGCGAAGGCGACCATTGGACTCCTATACTGAGAGGCAAAGCAAGATTCGGGAGCGATGGCGATGAAGAGATGGGCGATGTTGGTGGTGCTTGCGGCGTGCGTGGCGACTGCCGCGCAGGCGCAGGATAAGGGCGAGACCCTTGTGCTGATACGGCACGGGGAGAAGCCGCTGAGCAATCTGGGACAGATGAACTGCCGCGGGCTGAACCGTTCGCTGGCGCTGCCGGCGATGCTGGTGGGACGTTATGGACGGCCGGACTATCTGTATGCGCCGAACCCGAGCGTGCAGATCAAGAGCAAGGACGGAACGGCGTACAGCTACGTGCGGCCGCTGGCGACCATCGAGCCGACGGCCATCCAACTGGAGATGCCGGTGAACGCGCAGATTGGATACAACCAACTGGACGCGCTGCAGCAGGAGTTAGTGCAGCCGGCGTACGCGGGTAAGCTCATTTTTGTGGCGTGGGAGCACGTCAAGCTGCGCGATTTTGCGCTGCAGATGCTGAAGGCGTACGGCGACAGCACGATGACGGTGCCGGAGTGGCCGAACAGCGACTACGAGACCATCTACGTCTTCCACATCACGCGTGCAGGCAAGGACGGCGCACCGCGGGCCACGCTGGAGATCCAGAAGGAAGGGCTGGAGACGACGCTGAAGGACACCTGTCCGGGGCAAGAGTGGGGCGCGCAGCGACTACAATAGAAGCATGGTACGAAGCATCACGATGATGCAGTTGCTGGCGGGACGCCCGGAGTTCGAGGGGCTGCGCGAACTGCTGGCCGCAGCCGGGCTGGAGACGGGCAAGGGCTGGGAGCAGGACGGGGGCTTTGGCACGGCGATGCATGCGCCGCGGGCCACGCTGGAGATTGCGGCGGGCAAAGTGCCGAAGACTCCACCGGTGCTGGTGGAGGTGACGGCGCTGGAGGATGTGCGCGCTGTTGTGGTGGAGCAGGCGAAGAAGTTGGCCGACGCGAAGGTGACGGAGACGGCGGAGACCGAGTGGAACTCGCAGATGTTCGTGCTGTCGGCGTGCGGGCTCACAATCGGGTTCTGGCAGTCGAACAATCCGCTACATAACCGGTTTGCGGCGGTGGAAGGCGAACTGCACGCGGAGGGCAAGCGGTTTGGGATTGTGGTGGCGCGGTGGAACGCGGTGATCACCGAGCGGCTGCTGCAGGGGGCGATGGACTGCCTGTTGCGGTCGGGCGTGAAGCGTGAGGAGATTACGGTGGTGCGCGTGCCGGGCGCATGGGAGATTCCGCAGGCGGCGCGAACGATGGCCGAGGGCGGACGCGTGGATGCGGTGATTGCGCTGGGATGCCTGCTGCGCGGCGAAACGACGCACTACGAAGTCATCTCGCATGAAGTCTCGCGCGGACTGGGGCAGAGCCAGCAGGAGACGGGTGTGCCGCATGCGTTTGGCGTGCTGACCTGCGAGACGCTGGAGCAGGCGCTGGACCGCGCGGGACTGAAGGCGGGGAACAAGGGATTTGAGGCGGCGAGCGTGGCCATCGAGATGGTGAGCGTGACAGACAAGCTGCGGCAGGGTGGGAGCTGATGGGCACACGCCGCAAGTCGCGCGAGATTCTATTGCAGATGCTGTATCAGGCGGATGTGGGCAAGCAGTCGCCGGAACAGGTGGAGAAGCACTTCTGGGCGTCGCGCGAAGGCGAGGTGGATGCGGAGTCGCGTTCCTTCGCAGAGGAACTGTTCCGCGCGGCCAACGAGCGGCGCGAGGAGGTGGACGCGCTGATTGAGAAGCATGCGCAGAACTGGCGGCTGGAGCGGATGCAGGCGGTGGAGCGGAATCTGCTGCGCGGCGCGGTGGGGGAGATGCTGGCGTGGCCCGGCACACCGCACGCGGTGATCATCAACGAGGCTCTGGAGGTGGCGCGGCGTTATGCGGCGCCGGAGAGCGTGAACTTCCTGAACGGGGTGCTGGACGCGGTGGCGCGCGAGTTGCTGGAGAATCGAGTCAACGCCAAGAAGTAAGGCCGGAGCGGGTGGCAGCGGCGCTGCACTTTCACACTGAAAATTGAAATGGGTCTAGGTGGTCGTGCGCGGCTTGACGGCGAGCAGGTCGGGCGCGGCCGAACCGGTGCCGAGCGCGGTGCAGTTGCCGAGGGCATCCTGAGTGGCACAGACGGGAAGCGCGGGAAGGAGTGTCCGGGTGTCGGTGAGTGTGGAGTTGGTGATGACGTGGACGGCGCTGTCACCGCTGGTGCCGGCGTAGAAGCTGAGGCCGTCTGGGGAGAAGATGCCGGAGACTGGAGCGGTGGCCGAGCCGGTGAGCGCAACAGAAGAGATAGTGCCTGCGCCGCTGGTGGCAGGCTTGTAGGCGGGCAGGACACCGCCGGTACCGGTGTAGGTGACGAAGGCGACGGAGGAGTCGAGGCTGGGCAGGACGCCGGTGATGGTAGTGGGCGAGCCGGGCAGCGCGAGCGTGTGGGGGATGGTGGTGAAGGTAGAGCCTGCGACGGGGCAGGCTCCGGGGTTGTTGGCGCCGCCGAGTGTGGGCAGGGTGAGCGAAAGATCCACGAGTTGCTTGGTGGAGGCCGTTGCGCCGAGGATGTGCTGGCTGTTGAGCGTGGCGGCGATGCGGTCGGTGGCAACGGACTGCGAGTCGGCCTGCGGGAAGAAGGCGGCGGCGTTGGCAGGCGGCGTGCCGACGGAGCAGTAGCCGACGGCGGTGGTCTTGGCGCCAGCGAAGTAGGCGCCGATGCTGGGCACGGTGATGGCGACGTCCACGGGCGTGGTGGCGAGGGTGAAGGCGTGCCATCCGGTGTAGTTGGAGAAGACTGCGATGTTGTTGGTGGTGGAGCCGGAGCCGGTTGGAAATTGGCCGGTGATGTAGATGTACTGGTCGTCGGGTGTGAAGTAGGCGTGGGTGGCGGTGCCGCCGTAGCTGACGTTGCCGCCTGTGTTGACGTTGTAGACGTAGACGAGTTGGTGGACGCTATCGCTGAGGACGACGGAGGAGCCGTCGGCGGCGACACCGATGACGGTACCGCGCACGGAGGGGTCCTCCTTCTGGACGCTCTCGGTGTAGGTGCTGACCTCCATCAGTTCGTAAGGGCTGCCGAAGTAGAGGGTGGCACCGGCCTGGTCGCTGAGCATGGAGTTGGGGACGTATGGGAGACGGACGGGGGTGCTGAGGTTGCCGGTGTAGAAGTCCGCGCTGGCGAAGTACTGGGACTGGTCGCTGGCCATGAAGAGGACGGTGGCGGTGGAGCCGGGGGTGGAGACGGTGACGGGGTTGGAGGTGACGGGCAGGCCCGTGCCGTAGAGTCCGAGTTGGTTGAGGGGCGCGTTGTTGCAGGTGGGGGGCTGGCAAACGGCGGTGATGGCACCGACGCCGGGGTAATTGGCCGAGACCGCGCCTGAGCCGTTGGCGTTGACCGAACGCGGGCTGGTGGAGTTGTACTCCAGCGAGAGGCCGTTGATGACGTTGTTGTTGGTGTCCACAACGGTGGCGGTGAGCGCCTGCGGGGTGGAGAGGTTGAGCGAGAAGCTGGTGGCGCCGGTGCCGGCCTCGGTGAGGGTGATGCTCTTGGGCGGGCAGGTGTAGAAGAGGCCAGTGCTGAGCGAGGAGCCAGAACCGGAGCTGGCGGAGTTGGAGGTGTAGGCGGAGAGCACGGTGGCTCCGGGCAACTGGGCGGTGGCCGTGGGGGGCAACAGAGTGGAGTTGATGCTGACAACGGTGCTGTCCTGAGCGTTGAAGACGAGCGGGCCGGCGAGCGCGGTGATGTCGGTACCGGTGCTGGTGTAGACCTTGGCGGAGAGCGGGACAGTGGTTCCCTGGGAGTAGCACTGGGTCTGTGGGGTTAGCACGACGCTGGAGACGGTGGGATGGACGTAGACGGGGACGGGGTTGCTGACAGCTCCACCAGCGCTGGCGGTGATGTAGGCGACGGGAGTGTAGGCGGATCCGGGCGCGGGGATGGGGAGTTGCGTGGAGGGCGCGGTGCAGGTGGTGTAATCGGAGACGCCGCCGGGAGTGTTGCGGTTCCAGGAGCCGGCGCAGATGGCGCCGTTGGGGGAGATATCCACGTAACTGACGTTGGTGGTGCCGAAGGTGAAGCGGTTGACGCCGACGGCGCTGCCCTTGCAGTCGAAGGCCGAGGGGGCGCTGGACTGGGCGGTGGCGCCGTAGTTGAGGGAGATGCCGTAGAGGCGGGGCTCGAGATTGATGGTGTCAATCTGGCCGGTCATCATGCCGGAGCTGGCGCCGTTGCAGAACTCCGCGCCGCTGCCTTTGGCGCAACCTGAGAGAGAGACTCCAACCGGAACAGAGAGGGCCAAAAGAATGGCCAGAGAGACCAACCGCCGCATTACACCTCGAACCACCGCTCGCCTCATGGTGCAAGAAAGACACATAGAGTGCGGTTCATCATCACGCTGGATGCGCAGTAACCAGTGTAAATCACGGCAGAGGAGACGCCAAAGCGTGACGGGCCTGTTTTCCACGCCGGAGATGGGCTTGCCCGGTGGGCGTGACGGAACGCATACTGGCAACGTCTGATGCATATGCGCAAGATGCTGCTGAATACGGGCTGTCTGCTGCTGATGATGCTGTCCACGGCGGGGCTGCGGGCGCAGGAGGCTCCGGAGCCGGACGCGTCGCCGGTGTCGAACGCGCCGGCTGCGGAGATGCCGCTGCCCACGCAGGGGACGGTGCGCGTACACACGAATCTGGTGAGCTTGTACTTTCTGGCGTATGGCAAGCACTACGAGCCGCTGGGCGCTCTGAAGAAGGAGGACTGCTCTGTCTTTGAGGACAAGGCGGCGCAGACGATACGGGACTTCGAGCAGGTGAAGGATCTGCCACTGACCATCGGCATTCTGCTGGACACGAGCGGAAGCCAGGAGAAGGTTCTGCCGCTGGAGCAGCAGGCGGGGACGGCGTTCCTGAAGCGGATGCTGACGGCGAAGGATCAGGCGTTCCTGATCAGCTTTGACGTGAACGTGGATCTGCTGGCCGACTACACCAACAATGCGAAGGAGTTGGAGCGCGCCATGGACAAGGCGCAGATCAACGTGGGCGGAGGGTTCGGGAACAGCGGGATTCCCGGGCTGGGGCAGGGGCCGGTGGAGATCCAGAAGCCGCGGGGGACGCTGCTGTACGACGCTGTGTACTTGGCGGCGCACGACAAGATGCGGCAGGAGAGCGCGCGCAAGGTGCTGGTGCTGCTGACGGACGGCGAGGACGAGGGCTCGCAGGAGACGCTGAAGTCGTCGCTGGAGGCAGCGCAGAAGTCGAACGTGATGGTGTACGCGATTCTACTGGCCGACCGCGCGGCATACGCGCAGGCGGGGATGATGTACGGCGGCGAGCGCGTGCTGCGGCAGATGACCGAGGAGACGGGTGGGCGGGTGATTGACGTGGGCTCGAACGGGAAGAAGCTGGAGGAGGCCTTCCAACAGATTGAGGACGAGCTGCGGACACAATATCTGCTGAGCTACACGCCGACGGACCAGACGCTAGACGGGAAGTTCCGCAGCATCAAGCTGGAGTGCAACGGCGCGGCGCGCATCCAGACACGCAAGGGATATTACGCGGTGGCCGAGGACGGCGAGTAACGGGAGTTACTGCGCTTCGAGCTTCTTGAGCTGCTCGGCGGTGAGCTGGCTGCGCAACTGGATGGCAAGCGATGCGGCCTGCTTTTGCAAATCACCGCGCAACGCGGTGACACGATCAATTTGCGTGAGGATGGCCTGTTTGTCGGGCGAAGAGGACTTCTGCAACTGCTTGAGCGCGGCCTCCTGCTGCTTGAGCGCGGTGAAGGTGGAGTAGAGCTGCGCCTTGCTGGCGTTGAAGGCTGCGTCCATTTTTTGCTGCTGCTCGGTGGTGAGGTGGATGCTCTTGGCGGAGCGCTTGTCGTCCCACCAGCGTCCGCCGGGGCCGAGCTGCACGCTGCTCTGGCCGGGCTTGCCGTTCTTGTCGGAGGAGAAGGCCTTGGGTGGGCCGGGGGGTGGCGGTGCGCCGGGATTTGCTGCGCCGGAGCCACCGGTGGCGGACGGGGGGGGGGGGGGTGGCGGGGGCGGTGATCCACCGGGGCGCGGAGCCTGGGCCGCGGCGAAGGTGCTGAGCAGCAGCGCTGCGGAGAGAAGCAGGGCGGTGTGCAAGCGGTTGCCGCGGCGAAGAGAGTGCGAGTTGGAGCGGAGCGTGCTCATGATTAGGCCTTCTTGTGATGCGGTTGGGCCGACGGGGGCGGACCGAAGCCTGGGATAGATTCTAACGGCGAGAGGTCGGGCTGGGAAAGCTCGTCGTCTATGGCGGCGAGCATCTGGTTGTCGTGGTCGAGGTCGTCGGCGGCATCGGTGGTGGTGGACGGCGCGGGAGCGGACACGGCAGCGGGGATGACGGCGGCTGGAGCGGAGACGGAGGCGGTAGTGAGGGGCGAAGAGCGGTGAAGGGTGAGCATGACGGCGAATATCAGTGAGGCTGTGGCGAGGCCGACGGCCCAGTTGAGCGCCCAGGGGGCGCGACCGAAGCGGCGGTTGCGCGCGGGTGCGGCGAGTGCACCGAGGATGGCGGCGTCGATGGGGTGCATCTCGGCGAGGCGGCGGCTCTCGGAGAGCGAGGCCTGGTTGAAGGACTTGACGGCACCGGTGACGGCGGCGAGCTCGGAGGAGCAGGCATCGCAGGAGGCGAGGTGCGCGTGGACATCGGGCGAAGCGAGGCCGCAGAGGGCGTCGGTGAACTCGGATTCGGTGAGGTGACGGATCACTGATTGCCTCCTTCCGGTGTGCGCAGTTGGGCGCGGATGGCGGTGACGGCGCGGTGCAGATGCGTCTTGACGGTGTTGAGGTTCATCTTGGTGGCGCTGGCTATCTCGGCGAGATCCATCTCCTCAGAGAAGCGCATGAGGAAGATGCTGCGCTGGTTGGGGGAGAGCGTCTCAAGCGCTTGCTGCACCTTGCCGGCCTGCTCGTGGGCGAGCAGCGCGGTGAGCGGCGAGGGCGTGGAGCCGGCGAGGACGGTAGCGAGTTCGTCCACGTCGGCGGCGGTGCGCTGGAAGCGACGCCAGAAGCGGGATTTGTTGGTGCGGAGGCGGTCGCGGATGAGGTTGCCGGCGATGCTGATGAGCCAGGTGGAGACGCTGCACTCGCCGCGGAAGGATTCGCGGCCCATCCAGGCCTTGAGGAAGCAGTCCTGGGTGATGGTCTCGGCGAGGTCGGAGTCTTGCACGCTGTACATGACGTAACGGAGGATGCGCGCCTGATAGTTGCGCACCAGAGCATCCATGTCATCGAGTTCCGTCGCCACGTTTTCGCGCACGATTGCTGCAAACTCCCTTGCGTCTTTTATGGTGGCACAGATGGCAGTCGCGGTCATGGATTGCGGCCTCAACGCGGTAGACGCGGGGAGGTTACGGCGGGATTACATGGGATATTGAGGATTTTTCGTGGGAAAAACGTGGCAGATGGATGGAGGAGAGATGGCTTGTTACGGGTTATGGGCTGGCTCAGTTCTGGTAGGGGGGG
>Ga0316226_1001749_pt1 | contig 22150 bp, 3 predicted proteins | sample TBH18017metaG_FD_206009 | JGI IMG/M metagenome (GOLD analysis project Ga0316226, IMG submission 206009) | Freshwater microbial communities from Trout Bog Lake, Wisconsin, USA - TBH18017 | ecosystem: Environmental > Aquatic > Freshwater > Lake > Hypolimnion/Profundal zone | place: USA: Wisconsin...
GACGTCAATGGCAACGGAACCAAGGACGCGGCCGACACCAACGGTATCGCCGGCGCGACCGTCGTGCTGCGCAACGCCGCGTCCAATGTTGTGGCCACGGTGGTGACGACCGGAACCGGCGCGTTCAGCTTCACCAACCTGCCGCCCGGCACGTACACCCTGATCGAGACCAACGCCAGCGGCTGGGTCTCCACCAGCACGGATCAGGTGCCGGTGACGGTGATCAGCGGCCAGGCCTCGGCCGGGAGCACCTTCCTCGATGTGCAGACGACGACTGTTTCCGGTGGCGTCTATCTCGACGTCAACGGCAACGGCATCGTTGAGGCCGGCGACACCAACGGCATTGTTGGCGTGACGGTCCAGTTGCTCAACGCCGCCAGCAACGTCGTCGCCACGGCCACAACCGCGGCGAACGGTGGCTACAGCTTCACCAACATCCTGCCGGCCAGCTACACCATCAGGGAGACCGACCTGCCTGGCTACCTCAGCACCACGCAGAACGGCGGCGGCACCAGCAACCTGATCGGTGTCGTGGTCTCGAGCGGCACGCCGGTCGGCGCTAATAACTTCTACGACACCGCCTATGCCTCGATCACCGGCTCGGTGAACGTCGACGTCAATGGCAACGGAACCAAGGACGCGGCCGACACCAACGGCATCGCGGGTGCAACCATCGTGCTGATGAGTGCAAGTTCCAACGTGGTCGCCACGCTTGTCACGACCGCGAGCGGCGCGTTCTCGTTCACGAACCTGCCGCCGGGTGTCTATACCCTGATCGAGACCAACGCCAGCGGCTGGGTCTCCACGAGCACGGACCAGGTGCCGGTCACCGTGACCAGCGGCCAGGCTTCGAACGGCAGCACCTTCCTCGATGTGCAAACGACGACAGTCTCGGGCTCGGTGCTGCTGGACGTCAACGGCAACGGCGTAGTCGACGCAACAGACACTAACGGTATCGCGGGCGTTACCGTCCAGTTGCTGAACGCCTCCAGCAACGTCGTGGCGACCAGCACCACCACGGCGACTGGCGGCTACAGCTTCACCAACACAGTGCCCGGATCCTACACGATCAAGGAGATCGACGCCGCCGGCTATCTGAGCACGACGCAGACTGGCGGCGGGACCAGCAACCTGATCGGCGTGGTGGTCTCGAGCGGCACGCCGGTCGGCGCTAATAACTTCTACGACACGGCCTATGCCTCGATCACCGGCTCGGTGAACGTGGACGTCAACGGCAACGGCGTCAAGGACACGGCCGACACCAACGGTATCGCCGGCGCGACCGTCGTGCTGCGCAACGCCGCGTCCAATGTTGTGGCCACGGTGGTGACGACCGGAACCGGCGCGTTCAGCTTCACCAATCTGCCGCCCGGCACGTACACCCTGATCGAGACCAACGCCAGCGGCTGGGTCTCCACCAGCACGGACCAGGTGCCGGTCACCGTGACCAGCGGACAAGCCTCGAACGGCAACACGTTCCTCGACGTGCAGGCGACGACGATCTCGGGGTCCGTGCTGCTCGACGTCAACGGCAATGGCATCGTTGACACCGCCGACACCAACGGCATTGTTGGTGTGACGGTCCAGTTGCTCAATGCCGCCAGCAACGTCGTCGCCACGGCCACGACCGCAGCGAACGGTGGCTACAGCTTCACCAACATCCAGCCCGGCAGCTACATCGTGACTCAGACGCTCCCTGGCGGTTACACCAACACGCTCGACACGGCGGCGCCGAACGATCTGCGCATCCCGCTGACGCTCAGCAGCGGTCTGGCCTCCACCGGCAACACCTTCTACGACACGCAGTTCGCTGCCGTCAGCGGCTTCGTGCTCATGGACCTGAATGCCGATGGCGTGATCGATGCCGGCGACACCAACGGCATCGCCGGCGTGGCCGTCAGCCTCTACAATGCGGCTTCGAATGTTGTGGCCGTCTCCACCTCGACCGTGGCGGGAGCTTACAGCTTCGGCAACGTGGTCCCCGGCGCCTACACGGTGGTGCAGACGCTGCCGACCGGGTACACCAACACCCTCGACGTGGTCGCGCCGAACGATCTGCGCATCCCCTTGACGCTCGTCAGCGGGCAAAGCTCCACCACGAACAACTTCTACGACGCGCACAGCGGCGTGCTTGGCGATCGCGTGTTCGCCGATTTCAACAACAACGGCATCTGGGATGCCGGCGAAGGGATCTCCAATGTCACGCTCACCATCACCGGGAATCTGACTGGCGACGCCACGACGCAAAGCGTGGTGGTGGCGACCGGCGCGGACGGGTACTGGCGCCTCGCAAATCTGCCGGTGAGCGCGACCGGCTTCACCTACACCGTGACCGTTGCAACCAATGGGCTGCCGGCGGGCCTGACCCTCAACACCGTCGACCCGGATGGCGGCAGCAACAGCACCGCCAGGGTGACGCTGACGGTCGCGGCGCCCGTCAACCTCAACCAGGACTTCGGCTACCGGTCGCCCGCGGTCTACACGATCAGCGGCCAGGTGCGCGACGATCGCGACGACAGCGGCAACCTCAACGCCAATGACCGGCCGCTGGGAAGCGTCGTGGTCTCCCTGTACAGCGACCCGAACGGGGACGGCAATCCCGCGGATGGCGTGCTCCTGAGCACCACGCTCACCACGGCGGACGGCCATTACGTCTTCACCAATCTGATCGCGTCTTCCTATGTTATCGTGGAAACCGACCCGGCCCATGCGCACAGCACGGCCGACACAAAGGGTCCGAACGACAACCGCGTTCCGGTGACCATTGTGAATGCCAGCAGCGCGAGCAACGACTTTCTGGACGCGATCGATCCGACCGGCTTCCTCTACGACACGGCCGACGGCCGCATCGTGTCCGGCGGCCTCGTGCAGATGGCCGGGCCCGGCGCGGTAACCGTCAACATGGACGGCGCCAGCGGCGCCTACATCCTCTTCACGGACGGCACGCCAGGCCTCTACACCATGACCGTGACGCCGCCGCCCGGGTACACCATGGATGCGACGCGCGTCCCCGCAGGGGCCAGCCTCGACCCAACCGGATTCCCGAATCCCACGTCGCTGGGCGCGAGCGAGTCCACCAACACCCCCGGCTATCTGGCCTCTGCCACGGCCGGCGCCAATCCGTTCTACTACGCCTTTAATCTGGAGGCGGGCGATCCGGTCATCCTGAACAACAACTTCCCGCTGATTCGCCTCGCCTCGCTGGGCGACTTCACCTGGGTCGACAGCAACGGCAACGGCCAGCAGGACGCCGGCGAGCCGGGCCTGTCCAATGTCGTCGTGCGGCTGTACGACACCAACAAGACGGTGGTCGCGACCACGACCAGCTCAGTGTCCGGCGCCTATGCCTTCACCGGCGTGACGGCCGGGACCTATACCGTCGGATTCACCCCGCCGGCAGGCTATCTCTTCACCACCTCGAGCGTCGGCGACGCCGCCACGGACAGCAACCCGCTGCCCGGTACGAACCGCACGGCGTCGATCACGCTCACCAACGGCCAGTCCAACACCACCATTGACGCCGGGTTCTACCAGGCGGTCAGCGTGACCGGCACGGTCCGGCTCGACGTGAATGGCAACGGCGTCGTCGAGGCCGCCGACACCAACGGCATCGCCGGGGTCACGGTGCAGCTGCTCAACGCCTCCGCGAGCGTTGTGGCCACGGCCACGACCCCGGCCAACGGCGGGTACAGCTTCACCAACCTCCCGCCTGGCTCGTACACCGTCAGGGAGACCGATCTGCCGGGTTACATCAGCACCACGCAGACCGGCGGCGGCACGAGCAACCTGATTCCGCTGACCCTGGCCAGCGGCGGCGCGTCGACCGGCAATGACTTCTACGACACCGCCTATGCCACGATCGGCGACCGCGTCTGGGAGGATGTGAACGGTAACGGCATTCAGGATGCGGGGGAGCCCGGCCTGTCGAACGTGACGGTGCGGTTGCTGGACAGCGCCACGAACGTGCTCCAGACCGTGCAGACCTCGACCAATGGCGCGTATGTCTTCACGAATCTGGCGCCTGCCACGTATCTGCTCCAGTTCGTCGCGCCAAACGGCTTCCTGTTCACGGCGCAGAACGCCGGCACGAACACGACCGTGGACAGCGACGCCAACCCGGTGACGGGGCTGACGGTGCCTGTGACGCTGACTGCCGGCCAGAATGACACGGCGCGCGATGCCGGGTTCTACCGCCCGGCCGTGATTTACGGCTACGGTTTCGTGGACAACAACGCCAACTTGGTGCGCGACGCCGGCGACGGGCCGGTGACGAACATGCTGGCGATGATCTGGACCAACGGCATGCTGGTGGCTTCGACCCGCATGGATGCAACTGGCTACTACAGTTTCCCCGGCCTGGTTCCGGGGACGTATGAGGTTCGCTTCCTCTGCCACACGAATGTACTGGTTGCCGTGCCGACCGCGACTCCGGCATCGACTAACGTGGTCCGCAACCGCGCGGTCGGGACGACGAATGACAATGCCTACATCTTCTATACGCTGGTGTCCGGATCGGGCGTGGTGACGGCCGGCGAACCGCTGAACGTGGGCTTCAAGAGCGGCCTATCGACAGCGGCGGAGGTGCTGATCCGTGCCTATGCAGCGGCGGAGGGCGTGGTCGTCGAGTTCCAAACAATCGATGAGGCGGGCGGCAACGACATGGTGCTCTACCTCTTCCAGAATGGCAAGTGGGTCGAAGTCGGCCGCCAGCCTTCGGTGGGCGAGGGGGACAATACCTATCGCTTCATCGTGCCCGGGCTTGCGGCCGGCAACGTCTGCAACCTGAAGGTGGTCGACGACGAGGGCTTCTCCCATACCGCTTTAGGCTTGACGGTCGGCACGTTTGCGAGCGACCTGACGCTGATGGACAAGCACGGCCTGCGGCTGCGCTGGAACAGCCTGCCCGATCACACATATGACGTCTACTGGACCGACCGGCTGGGCGGATCCTGGACGCTGATCACGACCGTCCAGGCCGTCGATTCCCAGGCGACCGTCGTGCTTGATATCGGCGAGTCGCCGACCGGCTTCTTCAAGATCGTCATGCAATCGCCATGACACGATGTGCGACGGGAACAGCATGAAAGCGCTTCTGAACAGGATCAGGACGCTGACCGGGCTCAGGCGGGCACGCCGTCCCAGGGGGGCGGAGCTGTGATTTCGACGGGCACGCGTGGCAGATTGTCGCCACGCAGGAAATCAACATGGGACTCCTGGGATTTGAGGCCGGCGATTCGCTCTACGAACACACCGACCTGATTCAGGAGAGATGCCAGCATTGTGGCTCCACCCGCGAACGGGAGCGGGTAGAACACCGGCGACACTGACGTGTGTCTGGCCGGAAGGAGCGAGGCAGTCACCGCTTGCCACGCCTGGCAAAGCCATGCCAACATGGGCGACATGAGGTTGCAGACGCATCACGTCAGGCTGATCGTCTTCGTTCTGGCGCTGGCCACTGCCGGGTTCGCGCAGGCGGCGCCGCGGCAGGTGTGCATCGAGCTCTTTGGCGAGGCCGGTTGCGTCGGCTGCGAAACCGTGCGCCGGGATGTGTTGCCCGACGTGCGGGCGGTGTGGGGCGAGCGCGTCACAATCTGGGATCGCGATATCTTCGACCAGACCAACTACCTGGCATTGGTCGCCTACCGGGAGCGCTTTGCCGTGCGCCGCGACGACACCGTCTCCCTGGTGGTCGACGGCTGCCGCTACCTGGGGGGGGTGGGCGACATCCGCCAGGGGCTGATGACGGCGGTGGCGGAGCGCCTGGATGCGCCGCCTCCCGCTGCGCCGCAAACCGCGTCCGTTCCCGTCCGGGTGTCTGACGCCTATCGGCGCTTCGGTTGGGGCCTGGTGCTCGTGGCCGGGTTGGCCGACGGTTTCAACCCTTGTGCCATCGGTACGCTGATCTTCTTTGTGAGCCTGCTCGTGGCCGGGCGCGCGGGACGGCGACGCATGGCGGCGGCGGGAATGGCGTTTTGCCTCGGCGTATTCGCGACCTACGTGATCCTGGGATTCGGTTTATTGCACGCCTGTCGGGCGGCCGAGTCGCTGCCGGAGGTCCGATTCTGGTTTCGCGTGGTCTTGTCAGGCATGCTGGCCGTGCTGGCCGCACTTTCGATACGCGATGCCGTGGCCTACACACGCAGCGGTGGAAACGCAGACTCCGTCATGCTCAAGCTGCCGCGGCGGCTGCAGGCGGCGAGCCGTCGACTGGCGCGGCGCGGCGTGGCCGCCCGCTGGTTGCTGCCGGGCTGCGCGGCGATGGGCGTGGCGGTGACGCTGATCGGCACGCTATGCACGGGCCAGGCCTACCTGCCGGCGCTGGCCTTCATGGCCCGCCAGGGCAGCCTGCGGGCCACGGCCATGCTGCTGGCCTACAACGCGATGTTCGTCCTGCCCCTGGTGGCAATTCTGGCAGCCGCCCTGCTGGGGTGGCGCAGCGTGGACATGGCAGCCTGGTCGCGGCGCGAGGTCGTGGCCGCCAAGGTGGCGCTGGGGCTGCTCTTTGTGGTGATGGCCGGCGCCTTGTGGCTGCCCGTGTAGGGTCGCCGCGGGATTGCGCCGCACGCGGTGGCGATCAGGGCGCGGACCGCGGCTTGACCGTCACCGGCACGGTGATGGTCCCCGCCTCCGGGTTGTCCGTGACGATCTCGATCTGTGCGCCGGCGAGATCCGGCCGAACAGTGATATTCTTCAGGTCGATGCAGTACAAGCCGGGGCCGATGCAACGCAGCAACGGTTGGATGGCCGCCGAAGAACTGCTCACGGAGAGCACTTTGAACTCCCGCGCGCGCCCGGGCCGCAGCCAGATGGAACGGGTGACGGGTGCGGTGGCGTCGCCGGGCAACTCCAGACTGGCGGGCAGCACGCGAATGGGCGGCACGACCAGGTAGCTGACGGCCAGCGGGATGACGGCGTTGCTGGGGGCATCCGTGAACACCCGCACCGTGGACTGGACCAGGCCCGTTGGCAGGGGGGGCCGCAGGCGCACCTGCACCTGTCGCCGGTCCGCGCCGATCTCCGCGCTGAAGAGGCTTGAATCGCTGACCACATTCGTGATGTGGATCATGGCCGGCACACCTTGCAGTGTGGCGCTGCGCACGGCAGCGGCTTCGCTGCTGGTGCCAAAGCTCAGGCTTTCGGGTTCCAGGCTGCCGGAGCGCTCGCCATCGCCTTCCAGGACCAACTGAAAGAAGGGATCGCGGGCATCATTCGAACAGACCCGCATGCTCTTGCGCTGGTGTCCCTGACGCCCCTGCAGGGCAAACGTGACATGCACGCGCGCCGCGGCGCCGGGGGGCACATTCGTCACATCGGGTTGCGCGACGATGCAGCCGCAGGAGGCCTGGACGTGGCTGATCATCAACGCGGCGCCGCCGGCGTTGCGCACCACGAAGTCGTGCTGCACGGTGGCGGAAGGGGGCACCGTGCCGAAGTTGAAGAGCGGCTCATCGCATGCGATTCTGGGCGCATTGGTCGACAGCGTCGCGGCCAGTCCGGCGGCGTGCATCGCCAACCAAAAGACCACCATGATCCGCCACGTTGTCCAGCCAGGTCGCATGCCAATCATCATACGCACGCCGGGAGCACGCCGTCAACGCGCCGGCGTCGTCAAGCTCATCGCGCCGTTCCGCGGTCGTTTCCGCGCTTCAGTTGTCGGTGTCCTACACGCGCGTGCTCGTTTTTCTCATGTCGTGTTGCGGTTTTTTGTTGTACATTGAAACAGTCGTTGGAGGTGGGTCTATGAACGTGTTTCGCATTGGGTTCTTTCTGGGTTGCGTCTTGTCTGCTGCCGGTGTGGCGAGGAGTCAGGTGACTTTGGACGTCACCGCTCCTGCCAGCGTGCCTTACTGCCAGACGTTCGCCGTGACCAACACGTTTTTGAACACGGGCGACACCTTCGGGCAACTGGTCGTCACCCAAAAGGTCCCGCAGACCTCGTTTCAGTACGTTTCCGGCTCGACCACCGTGCGGGTGAATGGCGCCGTGGCGCTGGCCGGAAGTGTGGCGGAGCCGTCCACGAATGGATCCGGCTCGCTGGTCTGGGCCTTGACCAATCTGGCGGCCGCGGCTGGCATCGACCACCTCTTGATCACGGAGGTGTACTACAACACGCCGCTGACGCCCATGGCCGACAACCAGTGGATCGAGCTGTTCAATCCCACGACCAACACGGTTTCCATGGCCGGCTGGTCGATTCGCGATGCGCTGCCCGGCCAGACCGACGCGTTGCCGGCCTTCGATTTCGCCCCCGGGGAATTCGTGGTGATCGCCGGCCGCACCAATGCCTTCCTGGCGGCCAATCCCGGTTATAGCGGCCGCGTCTTTGAAGTGGCGGATGGCACGCTTGGCAGCAGCCTGAACAATTTTGCGGACGGCATCTTCCTGATCGACGCCTCCAGCCAGACGGTGGACGCCGTCTCCTACGCGGCTTCCACGGCGGCGTTCAGCCCGGCGGTGCCGGGCGTGGCGCTGGGGCACTCGATCACGCGTGACCCGGCGAACGAGGATACGGACACGCGCAGCGACTGGGTTGATACGGCGACGCCGACGCCGGGCACGGGGCGGCTGCCCGTCGGCATTCCGCGCGGCGGCATGGTCACGGTCGTCAGCTCCTACCGCACGGTCTGTGGCGCCATCAGCGGACAGTTTCTCTCCACGGCCGTTTACCAGCAACCGCCTGGCGCCGCGCCGGCAACGGCGAGTGGCGCGACCTTTATCACGCTCCTGCCGGGCACGCTCAACGTCCGCAAGACCCCCGCCGTGCAGGCGGCGGGGCCGGGCGACATCGTATCGTGGGACTTGACGATCAGCAACGATGGGCTGGGTGACGTGGTCAACGGTACAGTGGTGGATCAGTTGGGTTCCGGATTGCAGTTCCAGAGTTTCAGCGTGGCGCCCACCAACGCGGCGCCCATCGGACAGACCGTGGTCTGGGATGCTTCCGTGCTGCCGGCGCTTGCCCGTCTGGCGCCCGGATCCCAGGTGGTTGTGCACGTCACGGCCGAGGTCGTTGCCTGTGAAGACCTGTGGAACCGGGCGGACGCGACCTGGGGGTGCCAGGCGGGAGAGATCTGCGGCGACACGGCGGCGCGCGGTGCGTCGGCGCTGGCCGGCATCAACTTCGTGCGCCGGCCGCCCAAGCTGACGGCCGGCCTTTCGCCCGCCAGTCCGATCACCGTGGGATATTGCGACGGCACGCCGCTGACTCTTGCCCTGACCAACGCGCCTGACGCCGGGCCGGCCGTCGGCATCCGGCTGCAGGCGTTGTTGCCAGCCGGGTACGAAATTGCCGGCGACGCCGTCTCCAATGGCTGGATCCAGATCGGGACGTTGAACGGCGGGCAGACGACGAACGTCACGGTGGTGCTGCGTCTCGCCGCCGGTGCGGCCTGCACGCTCCAGGCCACGCGGCAAGTGGGGATGTTGCTGCCGGACTACACTGATTTCTGCGGGACGCCGTTTGCGCCGCCGGCCCTGGCCTTCCAGTTCCTGCCGGGCCCGAAGCCGTCGGCCAGCGTCATCAAAATCGAACCGGGCTACCTGGTTGCCGACGCGGCGCCGCGCACCGTCACCGTCCAATTGTCCTATGCGAATTTTCACAACACGGCCGTCGAGATCTGCGATTTCTTCCCGCAGCAACCGTCCATCTTCGCGACCAACGTCACGCAGGGGGGCATCCTTCAGGCGACCAACATCGTGTGGGAGATCGCGGCCGGCACGCTCGAAGGCAGCGGCGTCTGGACGGCAACCTACGATCTGGGACTCTCCGTCACGAACCCGTGCGTGGTGCCATCGGGCAGCTTCGCCGATGTGGCGACCGCTCAAATCACCGACTGCCACGCCTGCACCAGCGTCGTCACGGGCAGCGGCGACGCCTACGCCATCCGCGCCGCGGCCGGCTCCGGGTGTGGATCGGGCGGCACCGGCGGCTGCTCCTACGCGTCCAGCGCGTATGGGCCGGCGCTGACCGAGGTCTGCCATCCGGCGGCGCTCTACAGCGTCTTCAGCGACTTCGGCGGCAGCAGTGCCCCGACGAACTGGAGCGGGCTCGTCTTCACCTCCGATCTCGCCGGCGGACAGGGGCTGCTGGCCTCCACAGGCAGCGTGAGCGTCGTGGTGGACGGTCACGATGTGACGGCCAGCGCGGCGATCGTGGTGACCAACGGCACCTTGCGCATCCAACTCGACGGATTGTCCGCCAGCGGATGTCCGGCACCAAATGCCATGGCGCAGAATCTGACGATCGGGTGGGAGGTGTCCGTCACCAACGTCGGCCGCGTGACCGACGCCTCGAGTCTCTCCCTGCCGGTTTGCGGCAGCAGCAGCGAGGTGTGGACCTGGAACGTCGGCGAGAGCGCGCTGGCCGTGGATCTGTCGCCCATCACGAGCCCCTTCGCCTGCCTGCCGGTTGACATGAGCATCGATGTCAGCCACGTGCGCACGCCCACCGTGGCGATTGGCACGAACGGCTTTTTCCCCTCCTACGACGTGCAGGTGGTGCTGGACCTGGACGCCGACGCGGACGGCAACGCCAGCTATACCTATCTGCCGGGCACGACGCAGATCACGAATCTTTTTGATCTGGGCAGCACGGCGCTGACCAACCGCGAACCGGTGCTGGACGGCCACCTGCTGGTCTGGCATCTCGGCGATCTGGGCACCAACGGCGACGGCACGCTGCACTTCCGCCTGCTGCCGGGCTGTTCCGTCGCCGCCGCCGACCAACTGGCCGCCTACGTGCTCTATAACAACGGTTGCGAAAGCGGCTCCCTGCCGCCGGTTCGCCGGGCCGATTCGTTTGCCATCCAGGCGCTGCCGCTGGTGCCCGTCAAGCTCTCGACCTTTATTGAGCCCGGCCTGCAGCCGCTCGTGGGCACCAACATCACGTTCACCATCACGGTGCAGAACAGCGGCGCCGCCCCGGCCATGAACGTGGGCGCCAACCTGACATTCCCCACCAATATGGTGCTGATGAGCGCCACACCGGCCGCGTCCGCGGTCAGCGCCACCAACGCCGTCTGGGACTTCCATGCCGCCGGCGTCGGCGCCGGCAGCCTGGTCGATCTGGACCAGGATGGCGTGGCCGACGATCTGGCGGCCGGCGCCAGCGTCACCATTACGGCCACGCTGTGGGTCGCGACCTGCGACAACCACAGCGTGAGCGCGTACTCCTGGTATGGCTGCGGCGGCGAAACGTGCGCCGTCTCGGCCGTGAGCCAGGCCGCATTTGAGATCGCTGCCGGCTCCATCGTGTTGACGGCGACGCAGCCCGCGAGCGCGGCGCTGTGCGGCACCAACACGACGCTCTTCCGCGTCCGCAATACCGGCCTGTCGCGCGTCTACCAGGTGAATGCCAGCCTGGCGGTTCCCGAAAGCGCCCTGTTCGTTCCAGGCTCATTCCGCTATGTCTCCGGTGGCGTGACCAACGCGTCCGGTACGCCCGCAGGCAGCGGGTCGCTGGTCGATCCGCTGGTCTTTACGACGGTCCAGGTGCCGCCGCTGGCCTCGGTGGCGACGAACGACGAGGTGGACATCTACGTGGACCTGGCGTTCCCGTGCAGCGTGGCCAATGGTCGCCAGACGTACCGCACCAGCGCCAGTTTCGTGGACAACTGCGGGCAGACCGGCAGCGTGCTGCTGGCCGAGAGCCGCGTGTCGTTCCTGACGCCCAACCTGACCCTCGGCCTGGCGGCCAGCACGGACGGCGTGAGTTTCACGACCGCTTCGCTACTGGGCGTTCCCGGGCATGCGATCGTCTACCGCCTGACGGTCGACCACGCGCTCGACTCCGGCGCGGCCGTGCCGGCCATGATGATTCAGGATGTGCTGCCGTCCAATGTGAGCTTCGCCGGTGCCAGCGTTCCGCCAGACTCGCAGATCGGGACGAACGGCGCGACGCTCGCCTGGTCCAGCGCCACCCTGATGGCGCTGGCCGGCGGCGCGCCCTATGCGCCTGCGGCCGCACCGGTCGTGCTGACCATCACCGGCACGGTCATCACCTGTGCGGCGCCGGTGCAGGACACCGCCACGCTCGACTTCGGTTGCGCCGACGACCAGCTCTGCCTGAACCGCTCGGCCGTTCACACGCTCACCACGCGGCCCAGCTTCGCCAGTCTCACATCCCAAGCCACGCTCCAGCTCGGCGCATGCGGCGGCACGATGACCGTGGTCTGCACCAATCTCAACGGCACCGCCAAGGGCATCGTGCTGACCGACACGGCCCCGGCCGACTACGTGTTCACCGGAGCCTCGGTCAGCGGCGAGTTCACCGGCACCAACCTGGCCGTGACGCTGGGCGGCAGCCCCGTGGGCTCGACCATCGTGCTGGATCTCTCCTCGACGGCCAGCGGGGCCACAGACCGCGACGACGACGCCGAGGACGGCCCGGACCTGCTCGACCTCGGCCAGTACAACGGCTTCCAGGTGGTCTATACGCTGCGCGCCACGCAGAACCGGCTCGACCACACGGCCGACCCCACGGATCTGAACTTCGCGGATCCCGAACCGCCCAAGCCCGCGGCCCTCACATCGAGCCTGACGCTGGCCTACACCGACATCTGCGGCAATCCGTTCACGTCGAGCGGTTCGGTCACCGGCATCCCCGTGCTGCCCGACCCCGACATCGACATCCAGCCCAATTCCGCCATCGTGACCAACGGCCAGTGGTTCACCTTCACCGCCACGGTGCGCAACCGCGCAGAGGATGGCAATGCCGAGAACCTGCACGTGCGCCTGCGCCTCGGCGGCGGCTGGGGAGGGCTGTCGCTGGTCTCCAGCAATCTCGTCGAATCGGGCCATGGCGCCATGCTCTACGACCAGGTGGGCGACACCAACGTGTTGATCGACTTGCCCGGCGTATTATTGAACCCGATCAATGATGAGCTGGTCTTCACCTTCCAGGCCCAGGCGCGCGACAGCGGCGGAAACCTGAACATCCTGGGCGAGATCGTGGGTGACTGCCAGGACACGGCGCTGGCTGGCGGCGCCTACACCAATACCTTGGGTGAAACGGCGCTGGCCGACACGATGACCGGCACGACGCTCGGACCGGTGCACGGCCAGTATTACGGCTTCGACCAGGACGAATCCTTCGTGGCGGGTTTCCGGCTCGACAAGACGGTCCGCTATCCCGCTGAAGCCACTGGCGGCCAGGTGCGCGCGGCTCGCATCGGTGAAAGCCTGATCTACCACATCGAGGCCGACTTCTTCGGCAATTCCTTTGGTTCGGTTTCGCTCGCGGAGAGCCTGCCGGGCGGCTTGGTCTATGGAGTGCCGGTGGACGCCGGCTCCAGCGGCGGCATCACCAACTGGACCTACGACGCCACGGCCGGTGTTTTCCACATCCAGCCTGATCCGCTGGTGAATGGACCGTCCGTGTTCAGCGTCGATTTGCCGGTCGCACTCTCCAACGCCGTGGCCAACCAAGGCACCGCTGACAACCAGACCGTCATCACCAATACCGTCACGCCGACCTTCAGCGTCTTTGGCGTGCAGCAGCCGCCGGTTTCGACCAGCGCGCTCGTGCGCGTGGTCGAGCCCGATCTGGCCCTCACCAAGACCGCCGCGCCGATCGCCGGCCTGCAGGCGGGCGATGTCGTGACCTTCACCAACGTGATCGTCAACACGACGAACGGCCTGACCAACGCCTATCACGTGGTCTTCACCGATACGCTGCCGCCGGGCCTGACCTTTGCCGGCGTGGACTTTGGCGCCGATGGCCTCGACAACGACGGCGACGGCCTGGCGGATGGCGCCGACGCGACTGACGAGCGCACGCTCGTCTCCGGCAACACGATCACGGTGACCGAGACCAACAACCCGGCGCTGGCCAGCCTTGCGCCGACGCAAACGGTCACCATCGTGTTCCGCGCCATCGTGTCCGGTCAGTGGGCCGGCGCACCGATCACCAACACATCCCACGTCGTCTATGCCTCGATGCCCGATGCGCCCGCGAACGCCAGCGCGCGCGACGGACGGGACGGTCCCGGCGGCGCCTTGAACGACTACGCCCGCTTGTCCTCGGTCACGCTCCAAACCCTGCCGCTGCAGGGTGTATCCAAGGCGTTCTTCGCGTCTTCCCAGACCAACACCGCGGACGCCGCCACCAATCTCCTCACCATCGGCGAACGCATCGTCTATGCCATCCGCGTCGATGTGCCGCAGGGCGTGGTCTCCAACCTGGTCATCACCGACTGGATGCCGGCGGGGCTCGACTGGGTCGGGCCCAATCCCGCGTCCGGCCTGGCGTTCCCGGGCGCCGGCTACCACTTTGAGGTGCCGACCAACGGTCCGGTTTTCGCACAAACCATGGCTGCCGGCCTGGTCATCGCGGATGGCGATCCGACCCCGCTGGACAGCACCACGGCCGACGGTTCCGGACAGAACGTCGTCTTCACGCTGCCGGTCGTCAACACGCCGGCCGACGGCAACCCGACCAACAATTACTTCATCCTCAAGCTCGAATGCGTCGTGCTCGACCAACCGCTCAACACCGGCCTGCTTCCTGGCCCGCGTTCGGCGACCAACGTCGTGACGGCGAGCGACGCCTTCGCCGCCTATGCCGCCACCAGCGCGGTCTACACGGTGGTCGAGCCGCAGATCCAGCTCACAAAGAGCCTGGCGCCAGCGCGCGTGGATGCCGGCGACTGGGTCACGGTTACCGTGGCCGTGGCTAGCAGCCCCCTGTCCCTGGCGAACGCCTATCACGCCAGCGTGACCGACACGCTGGCTGCGGCGTCGTTCGACCCCGCCACGGTCGAGGCCGTGAATCTCGTCGCGGGCTGGAGCCTCACAACGAATACCCGCGCCGGTGGCGTGCAGGTGGTTGTGGCGGCTGGGCAGGATGTGCCGGTGGCGCCGGGACAGACGGCGACCAGCAGTTTCCGCGTGCGCCTGGCTCAGGGCGTCACGCCCAACCTGCACGTGGTGAACACCGCCGCCATGGCTGCGGACACGCTGTACAACGCCGCGCCCGGCGGCATCGGGGCACGCGCCTATGTCGCATCCAGTCAGGACAGCCTGACGGTGCCGAACATCGCGCTCGTCAAGACGCTGTGGTCCACGAGCGAAACCGGATCGGTGGACTCGGCCGGCCACACCGTGCAAATCGGCGAGACGGCGAACTACGCGCTGACGATCACGCTGCCGCAGGGAACGGTTTCGAACCTGGTGGTGGCGGAGAATGTGCCGGCCGGGATGGCGTACGTGTTCAGCAACGCCTGGGTCGATGCCAGCGGATTCAATGGATCGATCGCGCCGCTGGTTGAGAGCCCGACCGGCGCGGCCAATGCGCTGGCGGCGAGCGGCCAGGCCATGACCTTCACCTTCCAGGGCAACACCGTGGCCACGGGCACGTCCGGCACATCCGGCAACACGTTCACGCTCCACGTGCCGGTGGTGGTGCTGAACAACGCAGGCAACAAGGGGTTGGCGGGCCAGCAGACGACGCACACCAACACGGCCACGCTCAGCTTCGCGGGCAACCCGTCCAACGCGGTCTCTTCCGGCGCGGCGATCACGACCAACATCGAGCCGCACGTCACGCTGACCAAGATGATCACGCCGGCGACCGCAGATGCCGGCGATACGCTGACGGTGACTCTGGTCGTGACCAACAGCGGCTTGGCCACGGCTTACGATGTGCAGGTTTCGGACGTGCTCAATCCGTCGTTTGCGGATCTGGCCTCAGCGGCGGTCTACCAGCCGGTGAACGGCTGGGCCTTCACGAACGCGGCCGGCACGGTGCAGTTCGCCTCGGATCCGGCGGCCGGCTATCCGACCAACACGCTGCCGGCTAACACGGCGGTGACGCTGCAGTTCCGCGTGACGGCCGCGCAGGCGATCCGGCCGAACACCACCTGGACCAACGTCGCGGTGGTGACGGCGGCGGACACGATCTTTGGCACGAACCCGATTTCGTCGAGCGACCAGCAGCGCAATGAAGCCGGCGCCGCGGCCACGAATGTCGTCTCTGTCGGCAACCTGGCGCTGACCAAGACACTCTGGTCAACCAGCGAAACCAACGCCGCCGATTCGACGGGCAACAACGTGCAGATCGGTGAAACCATCACATACCGCCTGGCCGTGACCATGCCGCAGGGCACGGTGACCAATCTGGCGCTCACCGATCTGGTTCCCACCGGCTTGGCCTATGTGTTCGGCTCGGCGACCGTCGACACCAACGGGTTCAACGGCACGCCGGGCACGCTGGCGGAGAGTCCAACCGGAACGGCCGGCGGCCTGGCCGGCAACGGCCAGAGCGTCTCCCTCACGCTGCAGGGCGCCACGGTGTGCAACGGCACGGCTGGCACGTCCAGCAACACCTTCGCGGTGGTGTTCAAGACCATCGTCCTCAATGTGGGCGGCAACGTGGGCTTGGCGGGGCAGCAGACCGCCTTCACCAACCAGGCTTCGGTCACTTTCCCGGGTAACGCATCCAACGCCGTTTCATCCGGCACGGTCACGGCGACGGCCATTGAACCGCAACTGGCGATCAGCCAAATTCTGTCGCCGACCAACAATGTGGACGCGGGCGACTGGCTGACCATCTCCCTGACCGTGACCAATGCCGGCCTCGCCGCGGATTACGACTTGGCCATCACCGATGTGCTGAACCCGACCTGGTTTGACGTCACCAGCGTGGTCTCCTCCAATATCCCCGCCGGCTTCATCTTCACCAACAACAGCGGCACGGTGAGCATCGTCTCGAATCCGCAGGCGCTGCAGACCAATCGCACGCTGGCAGCGGGCCGCGCCATGACGGTCATCTTCCGCGCCAAGGCGGCGCAGACCCTGACGCCCAACACCGTGTTGACCAATGCGGCTTCGGTCGTGGCGGACACCATCAGCGGCACGAACTTCGATTCCAGCTCCGATCAGCAGCGGACGTACGCCGCTGTGACGCCGGTGGGCATTCCGACCTTGTCGCGCAATGTCGCGGTCTACAAGACCCTGCTCGGCACCGAGATCAACCGCCCCGGCAACAACCTGGCCAATCAGGCCACCATTGGCGAGCTTGTCACCTATAGTCTGACGATCACCGTGCCCGAAGGCACCACGCCGGGCGTGGTCTTCCAGGATCTGCTCGACCCGGGCCTGGCTTACGTCAGCAACGTAACGATGGTTGCGACGAGCAATGTGTCGGTTGCCAACAATCCACCGACTGTCACCGTGCTCGATTCCGGTGTCGGCCGCAACGTGCAATTCACGCTGGGCGACATTGTGAATGCCAACAGCGGCAACTCCGGCACCGACCAGGTCGTGATCACGTACCAGGCCGTGGTGCTCGACCAGAACACGCTGCCGTCCTCGCCCGGCAACCAGGCCGGCGTGACGCTGTCCAACAGCGCCACCTTCAAGTGGGGCACGAACGCCTTCGTCTCCGCCGGCAGCGCGGCACCGGTCACCATCGTCGAGCCGACGCTCAACGTCACGGCACTGGTGGCGCCGGACAGCAGCGGCGTGCCCGGCACGTTTGCCGCGGCGTTGACCGGTCAGGATGCCAGCAACAAGGTGTACTACCGCATCGTGATCACGAATGCGGCGGCGGCCACGGACACCATGGCCTTTGATCTCAGTTTGCTGGATACGCTGGCAGGGCTCGAAAACCCGACGGTGTACAGCGTGACTGGGTCTGGCAAGGTGGTTACAAACGGTGTACTTGCCACCGCTGGCGCGCTGCTCACCAACAGCTTCGCTTTCGCTGGCAATACGCTCGGCGTGGCCGGCGGCTGGAGCTTTGACATTGAGACCAACTCCACGCTGACCGTCATCGTCGCCGGCACCATTATGTACACCAACGCGCCGGCGGCGGTGCTGGCTAACGTTGCCACCATCCGCTGGACCAGCATGGATGGCACGGTCGCCAACCGTTCGGCCTACAACACGTCTTCCGGCGAGCGCACCGGCGGCACACAGGTGCCCGCCGCGGGCGTCAATGCGTCGGCGACCTCGACCATTCTTGACAACTACGCGGCAAGCAGCGTACAGAGCACGGTTACGCTGAACAGCCCCAACCTGGCTACGGTGATCGCCGCGACATCGGAGGCCTTCTCCCCTGACATTAGCCTGCTGTACGCCTTCACCAACAACCTGGGCTTCAGTTCGCTTCCGGGGACCGATCCCAGCCCAAGTCCGAACACCTGGTCCAATGCCGGCAACGTCGTGACGCAGCCCTACGCCATCAAAATTACCAGCTCAGCCACCGAGCATGGCATCGGGTATCTCGACTTCAGTGCCAGCCCGCTGGACCTGCGCGGCTACTTCTCGCTGGGCCTGTCGGTGCGCTCGCTTGCCAACAACAACGCCACACCGCTGCGCATCCGGCTGATGGACACGGACGGCACAATCTGCCGCTACGACCTGCTTGCTTCGCCGCTCAGCGGGCAGCTTACCTGGACCTTCCTCTGCATGGCCGCCAACATCAACCTGCTGGCGCCCACCGCCACGGATGTTGCCGGCACGACACCGGGGTTGAACCTGGCGGCCATCAGCCGCATCGACATCAGCGGCGATTTGAGCGGAGCGAATCTGGCCAAGCTGGAAATCGCCGGCGTCTATGCGTTGCGCACGCTCGCGGTGCCCGGCGAGATCGTGCGCATCCGGCAGATCGTGGAACTACCCGAGGGCACATCGCCCGATTTCAGCATCTATGAAACCGGCATGCCGGCCGGGTTCAAGTACCTGAACGACGGCTCGGCGCGCGTGGCCTTCCTGGCCAATGGCACCGGCATTACATCCCTACCGTTCGGCAGCGGGGCCACGGCCGTCACCAACCTGCCTGCGGGCGCGGCGCTGAACCTGGTCGGGAGCGACACGAACCTGCTCTCCATCAGCCTGGCGCCCGGCTCCGGCAATGGGGTTCCGATTGGCGGGCTCGGCATCTACTCCAACAATGTCAGCACGGCCGCCAACACTGTCGGCACCAACTTTACCGTGAGTGCAAAGCCCTATTTCCGCCTCGGCACGCTGGTCAACAACGACAACGATGCGGACGCTGAGTACGTCATCCTCGAATTCAATGTCTTGATCGCGAATGATAACGACACCACGGCCGGCAATGGCTCGACCATCCAGTCCGGCGTCGCGTACGGCCCGACGTTCCTGACCTACATCAACACGAGCGGCACCAAGGTCCAGATCGGCGCGACGACGGCCGCCAACGACTTTGTAAACGTGCTGGTCGCCGAACCGCAGATCGACAACCTGACAGTGCAGACACTCGTGGCGCCGGTTGATGCCGGTGATCCGGTCACGTACCGCACGACCTTCTCGAATACGGTTGATCAGAGCGGCGGCGCCTACGGGCCGACGGTGCGCGCGGCCACCACCAATCTGTTTGCCGCCACCTTCGCAGCGACCGGCGGCCTGGGCGGCACCGGGCGCTACACCGGCGCTCCGACCGTGATGGACGGCGTGACCCTGGCGGACAACGATCGCGTGCTGGTCAAGGACCAGGCATCCAACACGCAGAACGGGCTCTACAAGGTCATCGACGCTGTCAGCGGCACCTGGGATCGTGCCACCGATTTTGCTGCCGCCGCCCAGATGAACCTCGGCTACCGCGTGCGCGTTTTGTCTGGCACGGCCAACGCCGGCCGGATGTACGTGCTGGATGCGACCGTCGCGACCATCAACACCAGCGCCATCACCTTCTCGCCGGTGGCAGCCAACCCCAGCGTGCGCGTGGCCACGACTGGCAATCTCGCGAACTACGTGTCGCCGATCATCACCGGTGTGGCCACCGCCATCGATGGCGTGACGCTGGCCCTGAACGATCGGGTGCTGGTCAAGAGCCAGACGACGGGCGCTCAGAACGGCATCTATGCCGTGACCAACGTCAGCGCCTCGTGCGTCCTGGCGCGCGTGAGCGACTTCGATGGCGCCGGCGAGGCGCCGCTTGGGCTGCAAGTCTACGTGGCGGCGGGGACGCTGAATGCCGGCCAGACCTTCGCCCTGCAGACTGCCAGCGTCACGATTGGCACGACGGCCACGGTCTGGGCGCCGGTGGCGCCGGTGACGGCCTTCGATGTGGTGCTGACCAACACCCTTCCGGCGGGCGTCCTGTTCCAAAGCGTGACGGTCACCACGCCGGACCTTCCGTCCGGAGCGACGTTTGCCGCCAACGGTAGTTCCAACGGTGTAACGGTGGTTGTGCCCGCCGTCGGCGCGACCGGCACGGTCGCCGTCACCCTGGCCAGCCTGGCGCCCGTCTCCGCCATTGCCGGCGCCGTCAAGGGCGTGACGCTGGACATTGCCGGCACGGTGACCAATGCCGCCGTGGCCCGCACCGAACTGGTTGACACCGCCGTGTTGCGCTACACCAGCGTGCCCGGCACCGGCACGGTCGGCAATGCAACCGGCTCCGTGGCGCCCGGCGTTTCCGGCAATGATCTGGGCGAACGCGATGGCAGCGGCTACGCCACGGCCACGGACAACACAATGCCCATCTACGGGGCACAGCGCAACACCTACGCCATCGGCGGTTCCACCATGGATACGCTCGCCAAGCCGATGTTCGACAAGAGTTTCCGCGACGGTGCGGCCGGCGCCTCGGCCACCGGCGTGGGATCGACCTTCAGCAACCTCGTGGCCGTGGGCGAGAGCGTCTTCTACGATCTGCTCGTCACCCTGCCTGAAGGCGTGACCACCAATCTCACGCTCGTCGACGCCTGGCCGGCCGGTCTGCGGCTGGACAGCGCGATGCTGGTCACCAACGCCGCGCTCAGCGCGCGCCTGGCGGCCGACTTTAACGGCGCGCTATTGCCCGTGGCCCTCTCGAATGCGCCGGCCCTGCCGGTGAGCGGGCCCACGAACGTGACCTTCACCTTCACGAATGCCATGGCCTTCGCGGACAACAATGCCGCCAACAACGCCTTTGTGCTGCGCTTGCGCGGCACCGTGCTGAATGTCGCCGGCAACGTGACCGGCGTCGCCTGCACCAACACGGCTTTCCTGTGCTTCGGGCATCCGGCCACCAACGGCCTGGTTGTCGCCGACTCCAATCCCGCCAATGATCCGGTGGTCGTGATCGTCGAGCCGGCCGTGACGCTGGCTTTGACCGGCCCCACCGGCCCGCTCGATGCCGGCGACCCCGTTGTCTACACGTTGGTGCTGTCGAACAGCAGCGCGCAGGTCGCCTATGACGTTGCGCTGACGAATGCCATCCCGGCACTGCTCGCCGGTGCGAGCGTGGCCGCGGATACAAACTTCGCCGCCAGCGGGTTCTATCAGGCCACGGTTGTTGCCGCGACGACCAACGCCCTCGCAGGCGTCACGTTCGCGCCGAACGGCGGCGCGGGCTTGGGCGGCTTCACCGGCGCGCCAACCGCGCTCGACGGCGCGACGCTGACCAATGGCGCCCAGGTGTTGGTCAAAAATCAGACCGATGCCAGCCAGAACGGCCTCTACGTCGTGACCGATGCGGGCGGGGGCTCATGGAGTCGCGCCAACAGCTATAATGAAACGACCGAGATGACCGCGGGCTACCGCGTGCAGGTGGCTGGCGGGCTGACGCAGGCCGGCCAGGTGTTCATCACGACGAACGCCGTGGCGACTGTCAATACCACCCCGCAGGCCTGGCTCTACTACGCGACCTACACCGCGCCGGCGGCCACAAACTTCGAGGTCGCATCCGGCTCGCTCCACGTGCAGCCGTCCTTTGCGCTCTCCCTGCCGCCCGGCGCCTCCGTCACGCTGCACCTGACGGGCGCCGTGACCAATGCGATGCATCCTGGCGACAGCATCGCCGATGCGCTTAACATCTGGTGGACCAGCACGCCTGGCGCAAACATTGACGAGCGCACCGGTGCCGGCGGCATCAACAGCTACACGACGTCCAACCAGACCGCAGCCACCGGCGCGACGCTGGTGACAGCCGACAAGACGCTCTTTGCCACGGATCGTGCGGAGACGGCCACGAACGCCGTGACCATCGGCGAAACGGCCATCTATGCGTTGCGCGTCGTGCTGCCGGAAGGCACGATCACCAACCTCACCGTGACCGATCTCGTACCAGCCGGCATGCAGTACACAGGATATGCGCTGATGTCAGCCGCCGCGGGCAGCAGCGGCCTGTTGACGGCCGACTTCGCCGGCACCCTGCCTGCACCGGTCGTCACGGGTGGTGCGAGTAACGGCGTGCCGGTGACCT
>Ga0316226_1001753_pt1 | contig 22105 bp, 18 predicted proteins | sample TBH18017metaG_FD_206009 | JGI IMG/M metagenome (GOLD analysis project Ga0316226, IMG submission 206009) | Freshwater microbial communities from Trout Bog Lake, Wisconsin, USA - TBH18017 | ecosystem: Environmental > Aquatic > Freshwater > Lake > Hypolimnion/Profundal zone | place: USA: Wisconsin...
GACGAGACGCGCGTAGCGGTGGCGGAACGTACCAACATGGGTCGATTCCTGGCGATCGGCTTCGTGGCGCTCTGGCTGGTGACGCTGCTGACCCTGGTGGGTCATGCGGGTGTCGGCGGCTTCTGACGATCGCAGGCAGATGAAGTGACGGACGAGCGCCGCCGGCTCCCTTGGGGGCGCCGGCCGCGCGCGCTGCGTACGGGGACCTACGGCCGCCTCGAGCGGGCAGGCGGCTGCTAGTCAGTCCCCTCGACGCCCCCGAACGGCTCGCCGACGAACGGCAGCTCCGGCAGCTCGCGGAGCCACTCGAGGAGCGCCGCCGTGACGGCGCCGGTGACGCAGGCGGTCGCATCGTCCGCGGCGGCCCGCCCAGCCGCGTCGAAGCGGGCGCCGAGGAGATCGAGGCTCGCCGATGACGCGGGGCAGGTGGCGCCGACGGGTGTCTCCGGTAGGGCGATGAGCCAGATGAGCTGTTCGTCGACGGTGACGATCGCGCGTGGACGCGGCATGGCGGCCCCCTGTGCTCCGAGGATGACGGGAGAGTCGAACGCCGCCGCCGGGGCGCGGCGGGGAGGTCTGCAGCGACCGGATCGCCCTGCGGCGCCGGGAGGACCGGCGCGCGCCGGCCGGCGGCGACGTTCGTGATCGAGTCTAGCCGCCGGGGCGGACGGATGTCCCCGCCGGCGCCCCGCGTTTGGGCTTGCGCGCGCCCGGTGACAATCCCGCATCACACATTCCGGCACCGTGGAGGGATCGTCATGGCGGAGAGCGTCTACAAGGTGGTCGAGGTCATCGGCAGCAGCACCGAGTCCTGGGAGAAGGCCGCGAAGGCCGCCGTCGATCGCACGGCGTCGAGCATCGAGGACCTGCGCGTGGCGGAGATCCTGGAGCTGGACATGAAGCTCGAGGCCAACCATGTCGTCGCCTATCGGGCCAGGGTCAAGATCTCGTTCAAGGTGCACGAGATCACCTCCTAGCCGCCCTGGCCGGAAGACTGCCCGGGAGAGACAGCCGTGCCTTTCTCCCGGGCAGTCGCATGCCGGAAGGCCATCACCGGGCGTCACCCGGTTTGCCCGTCTCTGCGCTTGGGTACCGTGCGCTGCGTCGCACGACGTTCCAAATCCGCAAAGGAGTGACATGGTCCAGGTAGGTCAGCAGGCACCCGCTTTCGCGCTCGAGGGTGTCCTCGACGGCGAGTTCGTCGACATCAAGCTCTCGGACTACGCCGGCGGCTGGGTGGTCCTCTTCTTCTATCCGCTCGACTTCACGTTCGTGTGTCCTACCGAGATCAAGGGCTTCTCGGCCCGCGTGGCTGAGTTCGAGGCGCTCGGCGCCAAGGTGATCGGCTGCAGCGTGGACAGCAAGTTCAGTCACCTGGCCTGGTCGGAGCGCGACTTCGGCAAGCTCGGCTACCCGCTGCTCAGCGACATCCGTCGCGAGGCGACGGCCGCCTACGGCGTACTGCTCGAGGACCAGGGCGTCGCGCTCCGCGGCACCTTCATCATCGATCCGGACGGCGTGCTGCGGTACGCGGTCGTCCACGACAACAGCATCGGCCGCAACACCGACGAGACCCTGCGGGTGTTGCAGGCGCTGCAGACGGGCGAGAAGTGCCCTGTCGACTGGAAGCCGGGCGAGGCGACGCTGGGCTGAGGCGACGCCCGGCTGAGGCGACGCTGGCCGTCACGCTTCGCGGAGGCGCCGAATGGCGAAGGCGGCGGATGGTAGGCTTGCCCCATGCCCGTCTACGAATTCACCTGCGGCGCCTGCGGCAAGACCTTCGAGATCATCTCGTCGCTTGCCGACCGTGACGACAAGGCCGTGTGCCCGGCGTGCGGCGGCCGCGACGTCAAGCCCGTGTTCAGCTCCGTGAGCCTCGGCGGCTCGCGGACCAGCGTGAACCCGGGAGTGTTCGTGCGGCCCGACAGGCCGGGCGCGAAGCCGTACCACAAGGAAGGCTGACCCTCACGAGGGGCCGGGCGGCCGGAGTTGCGTCGCGGCCGGGCCGCCGAAGGTGCGTCGCGGCCCGGCCGCCGAAGGTGCGTCGCGGCCCGGCCGCCGAAGGTGCGTCGCGGCCCGGCCCCTGCGTCTTCCGGCGGTAGGATAGGCCCGTCATGCGCCTGATCCCTCCCACGATCTCTCTCGAGAGGCCCAACGACGGCGAGCGCCTCGTGTTCAAGCGGCTCGCCGCGGACACCGCGCATGCCGGCTGGACCGTCTTGCACTCACTAGACATCGCCGACCCGGCCGCGCGGCTGGCGGCCGAGATCGACTTCCTCGTCGTCGTGCCCGGCAAGGGCGTCCTCGTCGTCGAGGTCAAGGGCACGCACTCGCTGCGCCGCAAGGAAGGCCTCTGGTTCTACGGCGGCGATCGCTCGCCGGACGGGCGCGGCCCGTTCAAGCAGGCAGCCGATTCGATGCACAGCCTGCGCAGCCACCTCGTCAAGGGCGGTCGAGGCCTCGAACGAGTGGTGTTCTGGTCGGTCGTGTGCTTCCCGTTCGTCGACTTCCCCGAGACCTCGGAGGAGTGGTTCCCGTGGCAGGTCATCGACCGCCGGGCGCTGGCGTCGCGCGACCTGCCCGAGCTCCTCGAGGGCGCGCTCGACCGCGCTCGCGACCGCCTCGTCCAGCGGGGCGCGCCGTGGTTCCACCCCGAGCGTGAGGAGCCCAGCGCCGCGCAGTGCGACGAGATCGTGCAGCGGTTGCGCGGCGACTTCGAGCTCTTCGAGAGCCCCCGGTCGCGCATGGAACGCGTGGACGTCGAGGTCCGGCGATACACGGAAGAGCAGTTCGAGGCGCTGGACGCCATCGAGAGCAACCCGCGTATCGTCTTCGACGGGCCTGCCGGCACCGGCAAGACGCTGCTCGCCGTCGAGACGGCGCGCAGGGCCGTGTCGGCCGGCAGGAGGGTCCTCTTCGTGTGCTTCAACCGCCCGCTCGGCCGCTGGCTTCAGGCGGAGACCTTGGCGCTGGCGCCGTCCGCCATGGGCAGGCCGGGGGTGACGGCGCGCACGCTGCACGAGCACATGCGCGTACTCGCCGGCGTCCAGCCGACGCCGCAGCAGGCCTGCAGCCAGGCGTTCTGGCAGGAGGAGCTGCCGGAGCTCGGTGAGATGGCGCTGCTGGAGCGCATCGACAGGGCGGCTCGCGACGGCGGCCGCTCGCGCTTCGTCTACGACGAGCTGGTCCTCGATGAGGCCCAGGACATGCTGCGGCCGAGCTATCTCGATTTCCTCGACGTGAGCCTGAAGGGCGGTCTCCGGAGGGGCATCTGGCGCTTCTTCGGCGACTTCGAGTACCAGAGGATCTACGACCCGGCGGCTCTTGCGGTCCCGGAGTTCCTCGCGAATCGCGGCCTGGACGCCTTTCGCTACGGCTTGCGCGTCAACTGCCGCAACACGCCGCAGGTGGCTGAACTCGCCGTCCGTCTGGGCGGCGTGCGCCCCGGCTACAAGCGCGTGCGGCGGCCCGGCGACGAGCACGCTCCGGAGGTGCGCTACTGGCGTGACGCGGAGCAGCAGCGCCGCCTCCTCACGGAGACGCTTGCCGAGCTCGAGCAGGCCGGGTTCTCCGGCGCCGACGTCGCCGTCATCAGCCCGGCCGGCGACGACGAGTGCATCGCCGGTAGTCTGCACGACGCGCCGTGGGGCGGCCGGCTCGAGCCGCTCGTGCGCGAGGCGCGCTTCGTCGACGGCGCCAAGGCGGCGGCCGGCGTCGTCCCCGAAGGGGACTGGCCGGCTGCCTGCATCCCTTCCGACCTCGATGCCGTCGACCTCGAGTCGCGCCGGACCCGCTACTGCAGCATCTACCGGTTCAAGGGTCTGGAGGCGCCGGCGGTGATCGTCACCGACGTGACGGATCTGGACGACCCGGTCGCCCGGTCCTTGCTGTACGTGGGCTGCACGCGTGCCCTGCAGAGGCTGGTCATCCTGGCGCACGAGCGCCTTCGCGGCCGGTTCTAGTCTGGATCGCCGGCGGCGCATCCGTCGTGATGGCCGCCGCCGCGTCTGTCGGCTCCGGCACCGCCTCCGGATAGAGCAACTCGATCTCGGCGAGGCGCTCGCCGAGCCGAGCGCCCGGAGCGGACGCTGCCTCCAAGCCCCCGTCCGCCTCGTCCAGCCGGGCCTTGAGACTCTCGTACTCACCGGCCCTTGGGACTTTCACGAGTTCGCGCAGGAACGGGTGCCGGTAGGGAAGCGACGTGTCCACGGTGAGCAGCACCGAGTCGCGGCCGCGGGTGACCCCGACGTAGACGACGCGCCGCTCCTCCTCGATCGCGCCGATCTCCCAGCGCGTGACGTCGCAGTCGTAGTCGGGGATGACGACCGCATCGTACTCCCGTCCTTTGGCCGCATGGATCGTCCCGACCACCACGCGGTCCTCGGCTCCCTCTTCACGCTCCAGCGTGTCGCCGGCCATGCCGGCGCCGGCCTCCTCGTCGGCCAGGAGCCGGCTCCAGGCACCCAGGAACGCGCCGGGATCCGGGAGCGTCTCGGCGACGACGAGCAGGCCATCGAGGATCCGCAGCGGGTCCTCGCCGCCGTCCCCGCGGTGGCCGCCGGCATCATCGCCCTGGCCCGCGCCGTCACCACCGCCATCGTCGGGTGCGGATGTGTCCCGCCACCAGTCCTCGAGCCCGAACGCGTCGACCGTCGACCACACGAGATCGCCGGAGGTGAGACTGGCCTGCCCGGTGAAGCCCGCCCGCCCGGTGAGCGCCGCTCCCAGGCGCTCGACCGCCAGCGCCAGCTGCGTGAGAGGCCGCGGCCCGGCCGCAGGCTCGGCCGCGGCCAGCGCCAGTAGTCTCTTCCAGGGTTCCCGCGCCATGGCGATGTCGTCGCGGACGACGTCGCGCACGTAACGGTTGGGGCGGTTGATCAGCAGGCGGACCTGGTCGGCGCTCGCCGCGGCGGGACAAAGGGCGAGATCGATGTAGACGCGCAGCAAGCGAGCGACGGGGTGGGTGAACAGGCGGTAGCCGAGCGCCGGCGTGCGCGGAACGCCGCCTTCGTCCAGCGCCAGCGCGACGCAGAGCTGCTGGGAACGGTAGCGGCAGAGGACGGCGAGATCCCGCCACGAGCAACCGAGGCGGGCGCGCTCGGCGCGCAGGAAGGCGCAGACGGCTGCGCCGCGCTGAGGCCAGGCGGGCGCCCCGAAGAAGCGCACGGCGCCCGCCGGCGCGCCGTCGCGGGGTCTCACCTCCTTGGTCTCGCGCACGGCATTGTTGGCGACGAGGCGGGCCGCCGACTCGACCACGGCCCGTGAACATCGATAGTTGGTGCCCAGCGTGTAGGTCGCCGACCACGGCGCCGGCGGCATCCGCTCGTGGAATCCGAGGATGCCGCGAGGGTCGGCGAACCGCCAGCCGTAGATGAGCTGGTCGTCGTCTCCGACCACGAACATGTCCCTGGTGGGCCGCGAGAGGACGTCGACCAAGGCGAGCTGTGCGCCGTTGAGATCCTGGAACTCGTCGACCAGGACGTGGTCGAAGCGCGCCTCTATCAAGGCGCGATGGCGGGGGTCGGCGAGCATGTCCAGCACCGCGAGGTAGATCTGGTCGTCGAACGACTGCTCCCCGGCGACGGCCTGAAGTCGCGCGTAGTGCCGGTGAACCGGCGCAAAGGGCACGTCGAGGACCGGGCGTTCGCCGAGCGACTCGATGCGGACGCTCACGTCCGCCGGGTCTTCGAGGCCGGCGCGGACCCGGGCCAGGCCGGCGAGGAAGGCGCCCACGGGGTCGCTGCCCCGGACAGGGCGAAGCCCCGCGAGCCCAGCTCCGGCGGCCTCCATGGCGCCGCGCATGAGCTGCCGCTGGCCGCGGCCGTCGGTGAGGCGCACGCGCGCGCCGGCGACTTCGCGCTGGTAGCGCGAGCCGAAGGCGTTGAACGTCGCGCAGTGGACGGCCGGCGGCCGTCCGCCGCGGCGCTCGCACAGGCGACGCGTGGTGGCGATGCCGGCGGCGGCCAGCCGCTCCTCGAGTTGTTCCGCGGCCTTGCGGTTGAACGCGAGGAGCAGGATCCCGCCCGGATCGGACCCTCGCGCCACGAGCTCGATGACGCGGCTGACCAGCGTCTTGGTCTTGCCGGACCCGGCCGGTGCGAGGACGCGCGCCGGCCCGGCGGCGTGCTCCACGGCGGCGCGCTGGGCGGCGTCGAGGCGCTGGCCTCCTTCGGCCGGAGCGCGCACGGCCGTGGCGCCGCTCGCCGTCAGGGGTCTGGTCGGGGTGGCCGAGGATCCGGCCGAGACGAGCAGTGATCCGGCGGAGAACGGGCTCTGGCCGGAGAGGAGCGCGCCGATGTCCTCCAGGTCCAGGGCGGCACCGTCGCCCGGCGCCAGTGCGCGTGGGGCGAAGACGTCTTCGGCGAACGGCCAGGCGACGCAGTAGTGCGCGCCGCTCGCGACGAGCGGGTGGACGAACCCGAGCAGGACGCTCGTCGCCTGCGCTCGCAGCTCCTCCTCGCCGTCGCGCCAGAGCCACAGACCGCCGCGCCCCTCTCGCCGTCGCGGCGGAGCCGTCCACGCGCGCTCGCGCGCAAAATGCACGCCAGGGTGTGCCGCGGCAAGGAACGCCTTGACCTGCTTGCGCCCCCGGGCGTCGAAGAGTTGCAGGCGGAGGCCGGTCGAGAGCGGGGGGTGGGGGCCGCACGAGAGCTGGGGGCCGCGGCCCGACGACAGGCTGACGGCGCGGATATCGGGGCGGTCCGGCGGCATGGGCGGCTCACACTAGCGGACGGCGTCCGTTTGTGCGACGGTGACGTGAATGCAGCTGGTGGACGTTGCGCCCGACCCTCAAGGGAGAGGGCGCACGTGGCGACAAAGGGGTCGAGGCGCAGCGGGTCCGGCGCCGTTGGAGACTGTCATGGGAGAAGCCCCACAGCACAGAGGGAGAGCCGCCCGCCCGGGAGCCTCGGCGGCCGCCGCCGAGGCGCGGATCACGGCGCTCGAACGGCTCGTGGAGCAGTATCGCGTGCTGCTCGAGACGAGCGCCGCCATCACCACCAGCACCGATCTCAAGGAGACGCTCGGCCTCATCACGCGTCTCGTGACGGAGCGGCTCGACGCGGGCTGGTGCGACATCTACGACTACGTCATCGCTCGCGACGAGTTCGTCGTGACGGCTTTCTACCAGTTGCCCGAGATCGAGGTCGACTCGAGTGAGTGGATTGGCACCAGCTACGACAGCTCCAAGTGGCGTGACCTCGACTCGTGCGTGCGCGAGCGGCGGCCGTCCATCTGGTATCGCGACGACCAGACGCTCAGTGAACGGGAGCTCGCCGACATGGACGCTTGGAGCGAGCTCTCGAACATGAGTCTCCCGCTCGTCCACAGGGGCGAGGTGATCGGCCTCATCGACGTCGGCGAGAGCCGCCGGATCCGCCGCTGGTGCGAGGACGACGTGCGCGTCCTCCAGGCGATCGCCGACCAGGCGGCGATCGCGATAGCCAACGCCCGCGCCTATGCACGCCTGGCCGAGCAGGCCGTGACCGACGGGCTCACCGGCCTCTTCAACCATCGCCACTTCAACGAGCACCTGCGGCAGGAGGTCACCACCGCGCGGCGCTACGGCGACGAGCTCTCGCTGGTGATCGTCGACGTCGACGACTTCAAGCGGTTCAACGACCGCTGGGGTCACCCTCGCGGGGACCGTCTGCTCGCCGACATGGCGGTTCTGCTCCGCGACTGCACGCGCCACGATGTGGACCTCGTCGCGCGCTACGGCGGCGACGAGTTCGCCTTGATCATGCCGCAGACCCGCGCCACGGGGAACGAGCCGACGGCAGCGCGAAACGTATCCGAGCGCATCCGCGCCGCGGTCTCCGACGAGCGCTTTGAGAGCGCGCCCGGTGTGCGCGAAGCGCGCGTGACGGTGAGCATCGGCGTCGCCGGCATCGGGATCGGCGGCTACACTGCCGCAGAGCTGCTCTCGAGCGCAGACAAGGCACTCTACCTCTCGAAGAGCCTCGGCAAGGACCGCGTCAGCGTCTTCGGCACATGAGGCCGCACGCGATCCGCCGCGCCCGCGCCACCACCACCGTCACTCCTCGGCGTCGAGCGGCGCGGTGGCCGGTGTGGGGATCGCGTAGAAGACGAGGACCAGGACGAAGATGGCGAGACTGCCCCAGGCGCTGACGAAGGAGACGCCGAGCGACGCGAGGTAGACCAGCGGGCCCACGGCGTACTGGCGCGTGAAGAGGCGCCTGGTCCGCGCCGGGATGTCGGGCTCCAGCAGGTGCCCGCCGCGGCGCCGCGCCCAGTGCCAGAGGGCGTTGAAGCCGAGGGCGATGATCAGCGCGACGCCGCTGTAGATGGCTGCGGCCACGTGCTCGCCGGGATGGCCGAGATGCTGGGCCAGGAGCTCGGTGGAGAAGGGGATCACGGTGACGCCCATCAGCACTACCCCGTTGATCAGCAGGAACGTGTGGTCGACGCGGCGGATGAGAGTGAAGATGTTGTGGTGGCTGGCCCACATGACGAGGATGCTGACGAACGAGACCACGAAGGCGAAGTAGGTCGGCCAGCGGTCGAGCAGTTCGTGCCAGAGGAGGCGGCCGCTCGCCGCCTCGCGCACGGTGGGAACGGTGAGTGTCAGCACGAGCAGGGTGGCGGCGATCGCGAACACGCCGTCGCTGAACGCCTCGACGCGGCTGGTCTCGGCGAGCAGCCGGTCCTCGCGCCGCCGCCGCGGCTCGCCTGCGGCGGCCGTCTGGTACTTGGGGGACTCGTCCACCGATCCAGCGTACCAGACGGCGCTCAAAGGCATTTCCCCGTACGGCGAGACAGACGCGATGTGAAGTTCGGCACGTCCGCCGCCGATACAAAGAGCGTGGAACCTCTACTCGCACACACGGCCTGGCTCGAAGGCGCCATTCCGAACGAGGTCCGCGACCAGATCCGGGGGCTCGTCGAGGTCGTGAGCCACCTCCCGGGCGCGCAGCCCCTCGGCGTGATCACGGCAGACGGCGTCGTCCTCGGTGCCAACGAACCGTTGCTGCGTCTCCTTCGGGCAAAGGCGGACGATCTGCTCGAGACGGTCTGGGACGACCTCATGCCCTGCTGGCAGACCCACGTGCGCGGGATCGGAGGAACGGAGTCCGCCCGCACCCGGACGTTCGACGAGTACGTGCGCTGCTGCGATGGCGAGCGTCGTCGCGTGCACGTCGTGGCGAGCCCCGTGTTCTCGCAGGCCGGAGACGACTCCGCGCTGGCAGCCTGGGCGCTCTTTCTCAATCGCCCCGTCGCGCGCGGCGAGAGGGGTCCTGCGCGCGGGCGCCGCGAGCTCGAGGAAATGATCTCGGGCGTCGCCGCGCGGTTCGTCGATTGTTCGTCGGAGACGTCGGCCGAAGCCTTCGCCTATGCCCTGAGAGAGATCGGCATGGCCACCGGCGTGGATGTCTGCCGCATGCACGAGCTCGCCGGTGATCGCGTGACGGTCGACTGGGCGCGGCAGTGGACGAGCGAGGATGACGAGGTGACTCCCTGCCAGGACATCGCCACGCTGGACTCCTTCCCGTGGCTGCATGAACGGCTGCGGGAAGGCAAGCTGCTGGAGGTCGGCGACGTGGGGCTCCTGCCGCCGGCGGCGGCTGCGGAGTGCGAACTCTGGACCAGCCGGAGACTGCGCGCTCTGCTTGTCGCTCCCCTGATGCACGCCGGCCTGCTCATCGGCTTCCTCACCCTCGGCGCCCGGCACGAGAAGGACGCGTGGCCCGAAGAGGACGTGAGCCTGCTGAGCCTCGTGGCCGACCTGATCACGAAGCTCCTGGTCGACCGCTGGGACGAGGACAATCTGAAGACGCTCAGCGCCTGCTTCCTGAGCTTCGGCGCCGACGTCGTGCTCAACATCGGCGCCATCTGCGCCGCCGCCGGGAGCGTGCTCGGCGCCTCGTTCGTGATGTACGAGCGGCGGGCCGGCGAAGACCTCGACGTCGTCGCCGGCTGGCGCGTGCCCGCCGACGTGCCGCGACGGCTCTCGGGAGCGGGCAGTCCGGGCCTCGACGTCATCATCGGGGGAGGCGACGACGCGTGCATCATCGAGCATCTCGACGAGTCCGCGTACGCGCTCACGTCGCCGCTCGTCACACGTCACGGCGCACGCACGTTCATGGCCTTCCCCGTCCGCGCCGCGGACCACCCGGCCGGCGCCCTCTGCGCCGTCTTCGACATCGACGTGCGGCCGCGGCCGAGCCAGCTGGACGTCTTCCGCGTGCTCGGCCGCGCGACCTCGGTCGAGGAGGAGCGCCGCGTGGCGATGGAGGAGAGCCTGCTCAGTCTCTCGCTCCTCGAGCAGGCGATGGAGCGCACCGTCGCGACGCTGTCGGCGGCGGTCAGCATCCGCGACCCCTACACGGCGGGGCACGAGCGGCGAGTCGCGAGCATCGCCGCCGCGCTCGCCGCCAAACTCGGCATCGAGGGCGAGCAGCTCCGCCTCCTGCGCATCGCGGCGACGGTCCACGACCTGGGCAAGATCGTGGTGCCGGCGGAGCTGCTCAGTAAGCCGTCCCGCCTGAGCGAGGCGGAGTTCGAGATCGTCAAGATGCACAGCACGGCCGGTGTGGAGCTGCTCAAGCCGGCCGAGCTGCCCGACGTGATCTCCGAGGCCGTGGTGCAGCACCACGAACGCCTTGACGGCAGCGGCTACCCCGGAGGACTCTCCGGCGACGAGATCGGTGAGTTCGGCCGCGTTCTCGCGGTGGCGGACGTCGTGGAGGCGATGTCTTCCCACAGGCCCTATCGACCGGGCTTGGGTATCGACGCCGCGCTGGAAGAGATCGAACTCGGGCGCGGCGTGCGCTATGACGCCCGTGTCTGCGACGCGTGCCTCGCGCTGTTCCGCGAGGAGGGCTTCGTCATCCCGGACTGAAGGGCGCGGGATCGACGCAACGGCGTGCCGTCTCAGCGGCCGGGCGCGCGGATCCTCAGAGCCCCCGGGACGACGGTGACGGAGAGCGGCACGTCGCCGAGCGGGTCACCGTCGACGTCGAGCGGGAACACCTGCCGTCCGGAGGGCGCCGCCCCAAGCGGTGTGAGCTCGAGTGAGCGGCAGCTGAAATGGCTCACGCCGGGCTCGCTCAGGTGGGTCCCCTTGTACACGGTGCCGAGCTTCGCGATCAGTCGCAGGCGCGTGCGCGTCTCCAGGATGATCACCTCAAGGAGCCCGTCGTCCGGACGCGCCATGGGCGCGATGTTCATGCCGCCGCCGAAGGTCCGCCCGTTGCAGATGACGACGGCGTGCGAGTCGACGACGCGCTCGACAGTCTCCCCGCCGGGCAGGACGGCACGGCAGCGCAGGCGCACGCGCCGGCACATGACGATGCCGCGCAGCGTGGCCTGAGCGTAGGAGAGGCGTCCGCTCAGGAACGCAGGCGTCGTGGCCGAATAGCGGTCGACAAGGCCGCCGACGCCGGCGGAGAGCACGTTGATCCACCAGCGCTCGCACGGCGTGCCGTCGCCGCCGGGAAAACGGGCGCGCGCGACGTCGACGGTGCGCTCGGCGCCGGCGGCGAGCACCGCGATGTGGTCGGCGGCTCGTCCGGGGATGCCGAGCGTGCGCCCGAAGTCGCCGCCGGTGCCGGTGGCGACGAAGCCGACGCAAGGGAGCGAGGAGGCGCCGGACCTGGTGGCGCCGTCGCGCGCGGCCCGCAGGAGCCCGTCGGCGATCTCGCTGAGCGTGCCGTCGCCGCCGATGCTGATCACCAGCGGCCGCCGGTCCGCCGCCGCCGCCGCGGCCAGACGGGACGCGTGCCCGGCCTCCGTGGTCTCGACGACGTCGACCTGGCCGACTGCGGCGCAGACGGCCGGGATGAGGTGGCGGAGCTCACGGCCCGTCCGGCCGCGGCCGGCCGCCGGGTTGGCGATCAGGAGGGGACGCAGGCGCGTCTCCGGGGGTGTGGAAGACATGACGGCGGCGGTCCGGGCGGCCGTCGGGCGTTCAGCCGCTGCGGCCGAGCCACTGCTCCTCGAGCATGGCCATGTAGTACACGCTCCAGTACTTGCCGCCGGCGCGGCGCGCCTCCACGAAATGACCCTCTGTCTTGAAGCCGAGGCCCTCGTACAGGCGGATGGCGGCGAGGTTCCCGTCGATGACGTACAGGTCCACCCGGTGCAGGTCCAGCTCGCGGAAGGCCTTGTCGAGGAGGAGGGTGACGATCTGCGCACCGGTGCCCTTGCCGCGGGCCGCCCTGTCGCCGACGAGCAGGCGCGATACGCTGGCCGACATGTTGCGGCGGTCGACTCTGCTCAGCTCGACGTGCCCGACGACGTCGCCGCTCTCGTCGTCGACGGCGGCGAAGATGAAACTCGTGGCCTGCGGCTCCTGCGCCTCGGCCAGGTACCCCTCCAGTTGAGCCTCGTCGAGCGGGAAGGCGAACTTGGTGCCGGCCCACTGCACGAGGAACTCCGGGCCGGCGTCGTCGACCCAGCGGATGAGACGAGCGAAGTCGGCGCGCGTGAAGGGTCGCAGGGAGATGCTCATGCAGGGATTCTATACCGATTGTGCAAAGAACCGGAGCCATGGAATCCCAGCAGCACGAGACGCGCTCCGAGCGAGCGAAGGACGTCGACCGCATCGCCGCGTTCAGCGACGGCGTGTTCGCCATCGCCATCACCCTCCTCAGCCTGCAACTGGCGGTGCCCGCAGCGAAGGACTTGGGACATTCGCTCGTCGAGCTCGCGCCGAATATCTTCGCGTTCGTGCTCAGCTTCCTGGTGATCGGCGCCTTCTGGGCTGCCCACCACCGGCTGTTCTCGAGGGTGACGAAGCACGACGACAGGCTCATCTGGCTCAACCTGGCGGTCCTGTTCTTCATCGTCGTCATCCCGTTCACGACGACAGTGATCGCCGCTCACGGGGGGAGCCGACTGGGCGTGATGGTCTACGCCTTCTCCCTCGTCGGCGCCGGCTTGGCCAACGTGGCCCTGACCGCCTACGTCCTCGTCGGGCGGCGGCTGTGCTCCACGTCCGTGCCGGCTGCGGCCGTGCATTGCACGCTCTGGCTGGCGGCGACGTCGCCGATCGTGTTCCTGAGCTCGATGCTGCTCCTTCTCCTGCCCATCGCTCCGTCGAACGTCACGTTCGCCTGGCTTGCGATCCCCGTCGTCCACCGGATGATCAGGTGGCACTTCCGCGGGCGCGCGGCCCGGGGCGCCGCGGGCCGCGCCTTGGCCTGACGGAGGCGACCGCCGCGAAGTTCGTTCAAGAACCGGTCTGCCGCCGCGCAAGGATCACCCAACGACGCGAGTGGCCGGGGCGCGGACCCGGTGGTATGAATGGACGACTGTGCCGGCGCGGCGCCGAAGCCCCCCGCGCCGACTTCGCAACCGTACCGAGCTGGAGGCTGACTCCGTGGCATTCATCGAGCGCCCTGCTATCGCACCGCTGAGGCCGGCGTTCCGGCAGACCTGTCACACCGCGGAGGAGCTCGACCGCCTCAAGCAGGCCACGCTCGACATCCTCGGGACGGTGGGCGTGCAGTTCCAGTCGGACAAGGCGCTCGAGCTGCTCGCCGACCACGGGGTGCGCGTCGACAGGGCGACGCAGGTCGCGAAGTTCCCGCCGGAGCTCGTGCTGAACGCGATGGCCCGGGCGCCACGCCGCTTCGGCCTCGGCGCCCGCGACGAGAGCTGCGCCATCGAGGTCGGCGACGGCAACACGTACGCGACCACCGACGGCTGCGGCGTGGAGCTCATCGACTTCGCCACGCGCGAGCGCCGCAAGTCCACCAAGGCCGACCTCGCCGACGTGACGCGCATCCAGGACTACCTCTCGAGCATCGCCTTCTGGTGGCCCACGCTGAGCGCCGGCGACTACGGCGAGACCTCGCAGCTTCACGAGCTCGACGCGGGCTGGAACAACACGGTCAAGCACTTGCAGGGCATGGTCAACGGCGAACGCGAAGCGCGCTACGCCGTGGAGATGGCGACGGTCATCGCCGGCGGCCCCGAGGAGCTCCGCCGCCGGCCCGTGATGAGCGACCTCATCGGCACGATCTCGCCGCTGGTCGTGGACAAGGACGGCATCGAGGCCGCCCTCGTGTTCGCGGAGGCCGGCGTGCCGGTGTGCTTCGTGACGATGCCCACGCTCGGCACCACCGCGCCGGCCACCAAGGCCGGCGCCTTCGCTATGGGCGCCGCCGAGCTGGTCGCCGCCAGCGTGCTCCTCGAGCTCGCGTACCCGGGTGCGCCGGTGCTCCACTCCATCATGCAGAGCTACGCCGACCCGCGTACCGGCGGGTTCGTCAGCTTCCCGCAGGACAGCCGCTGCCGCTTCCTCGCCACCGAGCTCGCCCACCATTGGGGTGTGCCCAGCGAGGCGGCGTGCTGTGGCACGGACTCTCCCGGCGCCGGCACCTGGCAGGCAGCCGTGGAGAAGGGCATGGACCTCGTGCAGGGCGCTTGGGAGGGCATCGACCTCATGCCGTCCATCGGCCTCGTCAACGTGTACACGCTGTTCGTCCCCGAGGACATCTTCCTGGACGACGACCTCTACCAGCGCGCCCGCTACTCGCTGCTCGACCTCGACCTCGGCGACGACGCGATGGCGCTCGAACCCATTGCCGACATCGGCCCGGGCGGGCATTTCCTGGGGCACAAGCACACGCGCCGGCACATGCGACAGACGTTTGTTCCGGCGATCACCCATCAGCCGGGTCCGGACGGAGCGTTCCGCGACCCGGTCGAGGTCGCGCGCGAGAAGGCCGAGCTCATCTGGCGCGAGTACCGGCCGGAGCCGCTTGCCGCGGACAAGGCCGCCGAACTGACCAGGATCCTCGCGGCGGCCGACGCGGAGCTGCGCGGGTAGGCCGGATGCCGACGTCGGCCCGCGGACCCGGAGGAGCCTCCTCCATGACGATCGCCGAGCGGCTGCGTGGCGTGATGGACGAGCTGGCCGGCATGGCCAGCGAGGCGAACCGCGTCGGCATGGCCCGCTATGGCATCAAGACCGACGACGCCTTTGGCGTCCCGGTCCCCGAGCTGCGCCGCATCGCCAAGGGGCACCGCCGCGACCACGAGCTGGCGCTCGCCCTCTGGGGGACCGGCAATCACGAGGCGCGCCTCCTGGCCAGCATGGTCGACGATCCGGCTCAGGTCACCGAGGAGCAGATGGAGGCGTGGGCGGCGGCGTTCGACTCGTGGGACGTGTGCGACCAGGTCACGTCCAACCTCTTCGACAAGACGCCGTTCGCCTACGACAAGGTCGCCGAGTGGAGCGGCCGCGAGGACGAGTGGGTCAAGCGGGCGGCGTTCGCCACGGCCGCCGCCCTGGCCGTCCAGGACAAGAAGGCGGCCGACGAACGCTTCGTGCCCATTCTCGCGCTCGTCCGGCGCGAGGCCGGCGACGACCGCAACTTCGTGAAGAAGGCGGTGAACTGGGCGCTGCGCAACATCGGCAAGCGCAACGCGTCGCTGCACGCGGCGGCGATCGAGACGGCCACGGTGATCCTTGCCGAGGCCGAGGCCCGCGCCGCCGCCGATCGCCGTGACCCGGCCGCGCGCAGCGGCCGCTGGATCGCCCGGGACGCCCTCCGGGAGCTGCGCTCCGAGAAGGTGTTCCGCCGCATCTGACGCTCCGTCGGGCTGGCTCGCTCCGCGCAAGGGTACTACTATGGTCTTCCTGCGCGGGTCCGGCCCGCGCCCACTGGCACGGAGGGTCACGTGGCGGTACGAGGGCGCACAGAGGCCTACGGGTCCTTGGGGCGACGCCATCCGCGCCTCGTGAGGCGCACCACGTGGATGCGGCTGCATCCCGTCGTCGTCGGCGTGGTCGCGCTCGTCATGATCGTCGCCATCTTCTCTCTCGATGCCACGGTCCATCCGGTCACGATGGCCGGGTTCTACCTGATCCCGCTGACGCTCCTTGCGCTCTCGGCCCGTGAGAGGCTGGTCCTGGTCGCCGGCCTCATCTGCATGCTCCTCACCATACTCGTCATGGTCCTGCAGGGGGCGGTCAACGCGGCCAACGCCTTCGGCCTGCTCTACGGCGCGCTCGCCGGCCTCGCGCTCGTGGTGCTCGCGTATCTCATCCGCCGGCTGTCCACGATCAGCGACAACGCCACCCTGCGGGCGCAGCTCTCGGAGGCCGGTGCCGACATCCTCACCACCGGCGGCACGCGTGATGATCTCGACGAGTTGCTGCAGTACGCGCTCGAGCGGCTCGGAGAGCAGCTCGACGCCACCGGCGGCGTCGTGCTCATCCTCGAGGGCGGGGCCTGGGTGGGCCGAGCCGGATTCGGGCTGGGGGTCGACGCGCGCGAGGTCACGGCCGCCTACGACGAGCTCCCGCTCGCGGCCGAGGCGCTGGCCGCCGAGGAACTGATGACCCGCGAGCTCGGCGGCGAACGCGCCGATGCGCTGGGACCGCTCGGCGGCCACCTGCGGCTGGAGCGCGTCCTGCTCATCCCCATGCGCGCTCTCGAGCGCCAGGTCGGCGTGATGGTCTACAACCGGCCGGCAGCCTCCGGCGACTACAACCAGGAGCAGCTGACGCTCGCCCCGACGGTGGCCGGGTACCTCGCCGTCGCGGTCGACAACGTCAGCCTCATGATCGAGCTGAGCACCAAACGCCGGGACCTCGAGCTCGTGCGCGACTCCAGCCTTGATTTCGCGCAGAGCAAGGACATGGACGAAGTGCTGGAGGCGGTCGTCCAGAGGCTCCTCGACGCGCTCGGCATGCACGCCTGCGACGTCTACACGGTCGACCACGAGACGCGCACGCTCGACTTGCTGGTGAGCTTCGACGACGGTGGCTTCGACGCCGGCGACGTGTCGGCGCGGCACTATTCGCTCGACGACTTCGTCTCCAGTGCGCTCGCCATCGACACGCGCACGTCCGTCCTGGTCACCTCGCTCGACGACCCCCGCCTCGGCCCTCGGGAGCGTGAGCTGCTCGAGAGGTACGGTCACCTCACGCAGCTCAGCGTTCCGCTGCGCATCCGCGACCGCGTGCTGGCGCTCGTGGAGCTCTTCGACCGAGTGCCGCGGGAGCTGAGCGATGAGGAGATAGAGCTGGCCGGTACGATCTGCCGCTTCGCGGCGCTGGCTGTGGACAAGGCGCAGTTGTTCGACGCCCAGCGCGCCCTCACCGAGCGGAGAGACAGACTGGCGCGACGCTTGCAGCGCCTGCAGTCCTTCGCCGTGGACCTCAACCGTCGCCTCGACCACGCCGAGCCGCAGGAGGTCCTTGACGAGGTGACCGGCGCGGCGCTCGACCTGCTGCGCGTGCGGTCGGCCGCGGTGCTGACCGGGGCGGGCGACTTCGTCGCCGTACGCTCGTTCCGCTCGCAGGGGACGCGGACCGCCGCCGACGAGTCGGTGGCGCGGTCGGCCCTCCTGGATCGCTGTCGCCGTGCGCTCGAGGCGCCGGCCGACGCGAGCATGGCCGGCGAGGGCCTGGTGTCGACCAACGTGGCGGCCAAAGAGGGTCTCCTGTTCACGCCGGTCGAGGTCGAGGCGGCCCAGCAGGCGTCGCTCCTGGTCGTCGCCGACAAAGAGGTGGGCGACTTTGACGACGAGGACCGGCAGCTCCTCGCGACGCTGGCGGCGCAACTCGGCGCGAGCCTGCACAACGCCACCTCGTACCAGCGTGAGCACGCCATCGCCGAGACCTTCCAGCAGACGATGCTGATGGATGCCCCGCAGATCCCGGGCATCGACGTGGGGCTGCGCTACCTGGCGGCGACCGACGACGCGAGGGTGGGCGGCGACTTCTACGACATCGTCCCGCTCGGCCCCGGCAAGCTGCTGGTCATGGTCGGCGACGTGTGCGGCAAAGGTCTGGGCGCCGCCGCCCAATCGGCCGTCGTGCGGTACATGCTGCGCGCCTACGCCGCCGAGGGATCGCCCGGGGAAGCGCTGTCGCGGCTCAACTCGGCGGTGATCGCGCAGACGCCGGGCCAGCCGTTCGTCACGCTCGTGCTCGCCTACGTCGACGTCGCCCGGCACATGTTCGAGTACGCGGTCGCCGGTCACCCGCGGCCGTTCGTGACGGCCGGGCACGGCGAGTTCCCGATGTCTGGCGACGGGCACGTACCGGTCGGCATCTTCCGCGGCGCGGTCTACCCGACGAACCGCGCCGTGCTGCCCGAAGACTCCTGCATCGTCATGTACACCGACGGCATGACCGACGCACGCCAGAACGGCGTCCTCTTCGGCGAAGAGCGCCTCAAGGAGGCGATCCGCGGCGGCCTGGACCTGACTGCCCAGGGGCTTGCCGACACGCTGCTCGAGACGGTCAGGGCCTACGCCGGCGGCGTCCTGCCGGACGACTGCGCCGTGGTGACGGTCAGGCTACCCTAGTCCCGTCCGGCTCCTGCGGGCGGCTCGTCACGTGCCGCGCACGACCGTCGCCATCGCGTCGGCAACTGCCAGCACGCGGGCGCGCCGCCCCAGGCGAGCCTCCGCCGAGGCGACGGCCGCGTCGGCAGAGTCGAACGCGCCGACTCCGAGCGGCTCGAGGAAGGCCGGATCTCGCGCGCCGACGACGGCGATGCGGAAGCGCTCGAGGACGCGCGCCAGCACGAAGGCGCGCTGTCCGCCGGGGCCGAGTGGTCCGCTCATGCCGCGCCGGATCAGCTCCGCGGGCGACGCGGCGCCGGCCAGCACCGCGGCGCAATTGCGCTCGCCGGGACCGTCGCCGGCGCCGTCCGGCAGGCCGGCGCACAGCACCACGAGGCCGCCGTCGGCAAGCGCGGGACGCGCCGCGAGGCAGATGTAGGTGGCGGCGCGCGAGGCCTGGTAGAAGTTGTCGCTCTTGGGCGCGTGGATGCCGGCCACGATCACGTCGAACGGCGCCGTGACCGGCCGCAGCCACGCGGGAGCGTGGTCGCGCGCCAGCGCCTCCTGCACGCGCGCGGGGTCGCCGGCGGCGAGCGCCGACGCTGCGCCGCCCTCGCCCATCACCGCGTTCACCGCCCAGCGCAGCGAGGTGCGCGCGGCGATCTCCCGCAGTTCGCTCTGGAAGGGGTTACCGGCGAGCTCGCCCACGGCGACTCCCGGCTGCGAGATGAAGCGCGGGTGGTGGGTGGCGGCGATGGTCTCGCGCCCGGCGCATCCGATCGCCACGCCTTTGACCCCGCCGCTGAAGCCGGCGTAGAGGTGCGGTTCCACGACGCCGACGCTGATCGCCAGGTCGGCCTCGGCGAGTCGCCGCGCGATGCGCGCCGGGATGCCGGCCGGCGTGGTGCCGAGGTCGGCGCACTCCGTCTCGATGCCCTGAGCGTCGACGACCGCGACGCGCGCCGCCGTCGCGGCCCCAGCGAGGTCGGCGCGCTCCTCCGGAGTCGTCGTGGCGTGGAGGCCGCAGCCGACGTGGACACTGATGCCGCCGTCGGGCACGCCGGCATGGGCCAACTCCTCGAGGACGTGCGACAGGATCACGGAGCTTGGGCACGGCCGCGAGGCGTCGGGGATCGCGATGGCGACGGTCGCGGCGCCGTGCGCCAGCTCGCGCAGGCGCGGCGCCGCGACCGGGTCGGCAAGGGCGCGCTCGACGGCGAGGTCGAGGTCGGCGGCGGGCGCGAGCCGTGCCGGCGGCTCGAACGCATCGGCGCGCGGTACATCGAGCCGGCTCGCACCGCAGAAGACCCACGGCGCCGCGTTCATCGCGTCCCGGCGCCGGCGACCGGCGGGTCGGCGGACGAGGTGGCCCGTTCGCTGGCGCCGCTCGCCGGCGCGCGGCCGCGCCCGGCGCGCCGGAAGAGCACGATCATCACGATGACGCCGGCGATCGGCAGCAGGGCGGCGGCGAATCCGCCGATGAGCCAGTCGAGCAGATCGCCGCGCCGGCGCCGGCAGGTGGCGTAGGCCAGCCACAGGCAGATGACGAGCTGCGGCCCGGCCGCCCAGAAGTAGACGACCGCCTTGAAGAGGATCCACGGGAGGCTCGCGACGATCACGGCTCGTACAGCTCGAGGATCCGCCGCACCGTCGCGCGCAGGTCCGCCACGGCTTCGGGCGGCGCCAGCAGGCGCGCCTGACCCGAGAAGCCGAGCAGGTGGTGCGTGAGCCAGCGCTCGTCCACGTAGGGCTGGCCGGCCAGGGCGCCGCCGTCCGACGCCGGGCGCAGCGACTCCCGTTCGGCGATCCAGCGGCGCACGACGGGGCTGTACCACACGGTCGCCGACTTGGGCGCGTAGCTGCCGGACGCCGGGATGCCCTCGCGCCGGTAGAGGTCGAGCTGCACGTCCGGGCGCGGCTCAAACGTGTCGTCGAGGAGCCGCGCCGTCTTCGTCGTCGCCACCCGGAACACGCGCGTGCCTCCCGCGGTGCGGCACCAGCACACGTAGTACCACTCGCCGCGGCTGTGCACGAGCAGGTAGGGCTCGACGGTGCGCTCGCTCATCTTGTCGGTGCCCTCGGCCCAGTAGTCGATCTTGAGGAGACGGCGGTCGACGATCGCGGTGTTGACCGCCGCCAGCACCGCGTCGCTGGGGAGGAGGAGGTCACTGCTGTCGATCGTCGGGGCGGCTCCGCTGCGCGCGGCGCGCAGCTTGACGGCGGCGCTCGCCAGGGCACCGCCGGACGTGGTCGGCAGCTGGCCGCCGACGAGCTCCACGGCCAGCAACAGCGTGTCGGCCTGCAGCGGCGAGAGCCGTGACGGGCGCGTGAACTCCGGCCCGGCGAGGTCACAGGAGACGCGCAGCTTGGAGCGGCCCTCGTACTCCGCGTAGAGAAGGGCGCCGTCGGCGCCGAAGTTGACGAGGTTGAGGAGGCGCACGTCCGCACGCAACTCCTCGGCGGAGATATGGAGATCGGCGCGGATGCGAGCCACGTCGAGCAGGGCCTCGTCCTCGCTGCAGCTCCCGATGAGGTAGGTCGTGAGCGCCGTGAGGCGGGTGAAGCGGTCGACCTCGACGCGCCAGTCGTCGCCACGCCGCCGCCGGGCCGCCGGAGGCGCGGAGGCGGCGCCCGCGGCCTCGGGCGGCGCGCCGTCGTAGAGCGCGTCGAGGCGGTGCAGCTGCTCGACGAGCTGCCCGCGCAGGGCGGCGGGGCCGAGCACCTCGGCCGCCTCGGCGAGCCCGAGGACCCAGGTCAGCAGTGGTCGCGCGTCGGCGTAGTCGGTCTCATAGACGATGGCGCCGTCGGGCTGCGTCTCGATGCTCCCACAGTGCGCCCAGTGCGCTTCGACCCACCACGCCATCCCCGCGGCGACGCGCACGCGCGCCGCGCCGGCCGACTTCGCCAGCTGCCAGGCGGGGCGGTCGCGGTAGGCGCCGATGTCAAAGCCCTCCGGTGCCGGGAAGTCGTGCGGCGCGCGCGTCGCGTGCGTCACGCGCGAACGGATGCGAGAGAGCCGGAAGGTGCGCTGCGCCTCGCGGGTGTGGCACCAGCCGATCAGGTACCACTCGCCGGCGACGAGCTGCAGTCCGTAGGGGTCCACGACGCGTTCGAGCTCCTCGTCGCGGCCGATCGCGTAGTAGCGGAAGCGCACGGTCTTGCGCTCGGCCACGGCCGCCTGGAGCTTGGGCAGCACGGCCGCCGCCGGGCCCGACTCGGGCACGACGGTGAGCGGCGGGGCGGCCGCCTCCGCGAGGAGCTCGGGGCGCCCCTGAGCCAGGCTGAGGAGCGCCAGCCGCAGCGGCTGGGAATACGCGAAGCGCTCCTCCAGCACGGCGAGGCAGGCAGCCAGCGCCGTGAGCTCCGCGTGCGTGAGCTCGATCGCCGGCAGGTAGTAGGCGTCCGCCGGCAGGCTGTAGAGCTCCGAGCCGTCGTCAGCGGGCTCGGCCTCCACCTCGACGCCGAGCCCGGCGAGCTCGGAGCGGTCCTCGTAGAAGCGCTTCTTGAAGGCTTCCTCGGTCATGAGCGGGTAGCCCTCGACCCTGCTTCTGATCTCGGCCACGCTCACCGGCTGCCCCCGCCGGGACAGGAGCAGCGCGACCAGCGACAAGCGGCGCACCAGCTTGTCGGCGTCCTTGGAGAAGCCCTCTTCGCGCACCCTGGCCGTGGTCATCGGTCGGCGCTCCTCGCGGTGGTGGACGGGCGGGCGACGTGGGTGGCCGCCCGCCCGTCATGCTATCTCACGAGCTTGCGAGGAGGGAGGGGCGGAGGCGCGCGGCGGCGGGGCGCGGAGAGGCCAAGCCGCCGCGCCCCGTCTCGGAGCGCCGTCCGCGAT
>Ga0316226_1001754_pt1 | contig 22091 bp, 20 predicted proteins | sample TBH18017metaG_FD_206009 | JGI IMG/M metagenome (GOLD analysis project Ga0316226, IMG submission 206009) | Freshwater microbial communities from Trout Bog Lake, Wisconsin, USA - TBH18017 | ecosystem: Environmental > Aquatic > Freshwater > Lake > Hypolimnion/Profundal zone | place: USA: Wisconsin...
TCACCGGCTCGTCCGGCGAATGTGCCGGGCGCAGCACGAGAAAAATCTTTCCGCTCCACGGCGCGTTGGCGGCGAGGCCGAGCTGCGCCCGGAGCGCGGCCTTGAAACGCTCGGCGGAAACGGCAAGCAGCGACGGCTCCAGCCGGAGCAGTTCGGCGTTGGTGCCGGCGTCCGCGCGGTGAAAATAGGGATTGCTGTCCGGCGCGGTGGAGATGATGAACTGCCCGGAAACGCTGCTGGTCGTGCTGGGCGCGAGGAATGAAGGCTGGCCGCGGGCGGCGGCGAGGAAAAACATCAGGCCGGCGGCCAGCGCGCAGACCGGGCGCGGACGGTTCATTTTTTTTCCGTTTTGGCGGCGGGCTTGGCTTCGGCTTTCGGCGCGGCTTTCGGTTCCGTTTTGGCGGGCGCGACGTCTTTTTTCGCCGAGGATTTGTAGCCTTCGCTGCGGTAGTCGGTGATGTAAAATCCGCCGCCCTTGAAGAGCAGGCCGGCGCCCGCGCCAATTTGTTTGGAAACCTTGCCGCGCCCCCATTTTTTCTGCGCGCACAGCTCCTTGGGACAATTTTTCAGCGCCGGTTCGGACATGGACTGGCGCGCCTCAAACTCGTGGCCGCATTTTTGGCAGACGTATTCGTAGGTCGGCATGGCGGCTCAATGCGCGGGGGCATTGGTCGGCGTGCCGAGCGGCGGGATGACCCGCACCGAACCGTCGGAGCCGACCTCCACGTTCAGGCCGTAGTTCGGCGCGGCGGCGGGATTGTTGGTCACCGGGACGGTGCGCTGGATGAGCAGCTGGGCGCCTTTTTTCTGGCTGTTGTCATTTTTCATGAACTGCAGCCGGCGGGCGACAAAGAGGTCGTCCTTGATTTTCCTGACCTGCTGGCGGAGCTCGTCCACATCGTTGAACTTGTGCTCGATCTCGGCCTTCTGCGCCATCTGCTTCTGGAGTTCCTGCTGGAGATAGACGCTGTTGCTTTCCGAGAGGCTGAGTTTGCTCTGCGTGTCCGCGATCAGCGAATCCAGCTTGGCGATGGTGTTGGTGAGTTCGCTGGCCTGCTGGTCGAGCACCTTGTTCTGGACTTCCAGGTCGTTGATGCGCGAGTTGAGGTTGGTGATCTGCTGCTGGGCGGTGGCGATGGTGGTCCGGCTGTCGGCAATCGTCATCTGCGCGGCGGCGAGGCTGTTGGAAAGCTGCGCGGCCTGCTGCTGGCTCATGGCAAAGTCGTTTGAATAGGTGAGGTTGGCGTTATTGAGGTCGGTGATTTTCAGCTGGGCATCCGACACCTGTTTGGAAAAGTCCGCGATGGAGCTCGCGTCTGCGGCGTGCTGCTCCTCGCCCTGTTTCTTGACGGCGATGAGGCCGATGAGCAGGCCGAGGCAGGCGACGGCCAAAATGACAATGACGATTTTAAGCTTCATAATGTGTTGAATTTGTCCGCCGTTGCCGCCGGTTTGTCAAGCCCGCTTACTGCGCCGGGTCGGCCAGGTTGGTGTTGGTCATGGCAGCGTCGGCCTGGGCGCGGACGCTTTCGTCCAGCGCCTTGAGCGTCGGGTCGGTGATGACCACCGACAGCTCGGCGCGCAGGTTTTTGACGTAGGCCGGCGCCAGCTTCTTGATCTGGTCCGACTCCACCTCGCCCTTGCAGATTTCGGCGACGGTCTTGTTGACCTGCGGCAGCGTGTCGTTGTAGCCGAACGTTTTTGCCGGCGTCTTGTTGATCATCTGGAGGATGTGGTAGCCGAACTGCGTGGTGATGACGTCGCTGACCTGGTTGTTGGTCATTGAAAACGCGGTGGCCTCGAACTCCGGCACCATCTGGCCGCGCGGAAATTCCGGCAGTTCGCCGCCGTTGTCCTTCGAGCCGGGATCTTCCGAATACTGCCTGGCCAGCGTCGCAAAATCCGCACCGCCGCGGATCTGCACGAGCAAGGCGTCAATCTGCTTGCGCTTGGCGGCGATGGAGTTCGTCGGCAGCGGCGTCCGCGTGGCCGGCTCCATCGTCATCAGCAGGATGTGCCGGACGTGCGCCGTTTCCGGCTGTTCAAACTCCGCCGCGTGCTTGGCGTAAAACGCCTTGGCCTGGTCGTCCGTGACGCTGATGTTCAGCTGGTGCTTGAGCGTGGCCTTGGCCGTGGCCTCCTGCGTGGCCTTGGCGCGCAGGTCGTCCACCGTCATGCCCACGGCCTTGAGTTGGCGCTCGAAGGCCTCGGTCGAGCCGAACCGCTTGATGAGGCTGGCGTATTGCACGTCCGCCTCGGCGGCGCCGGCGGCGCGGTCGGCGGGCGTCGCCTTCTGCAGCAGGCACTGGATGGTGATCAGCTGGTTCAGGATGGCGATGGAAAATTCCGTCGGCAGCTGCTGCCCCTGCGCGGCGGCGTTGGCCTTCGCGCCGGTCAGCACCTGGTCCAGCTCGCTCTGCTTGATGTCAAAGCCCTTGGCCGTGACAATCGCCGGGTCGCCGAACAGCGCCTTGATGGTCGCCTCGGGGCTGGCGTTCGTGCCGGCCGGCGCCACGGCGGGTGCGGTGACGGCGGCGGCGGAAATCACACCGGCCATCAGCGCGGCGGACAGGATCAATTTTAATTTCATTTGGTTCAATTGGACTGACAAGTTGCGTTTTGGTTCAAAAACAGGGTTACAAACTTACCACTTTAACATTGCTGATGTCATGGTCTTTTTTCAGTTCCTCCAGCAATGCCTGCGGCGGCACGCTGTCGAGGCTCAACACCGTCAGCGCCAGCCCGCCCACCGTGTCGCGGCCGAGGCTCATGCTGGCGATGTTCACCTTGTGCTTCGCCAGCAGCGTGCCGAGGTGGCCGACGATGCCCGGCTTGTCCGCGTTGTTCAGCAGCAGCAGCGTGCCGGTGATCGGAATTTCCACCGGCTGGCTGAACAGCCGCACGATGCGCGGATTGTTCGGCGAACCGAAGAACGTGCCGCCCGCCGAGATCAATTTCTGCGCGCCGCTGAAAAGCTGGACGTGCACCCATTCGTTGAACGTCACCGGCTCGTCGGATTTTTTCTCCTCGACCGTGATGCCGATGCTCTGCGCCACGCTGCGGACGTTGACGTTGTTCACGTCCTTCAAGTTGCTCGTGGACAAAAAGCCGCGCAGGACCGCGCGGGTCACCGGGTCAATGTTCGTCAGATTTTTCGCGTTGCCGCCATAGGTGATGTGCAGCTTGTCCGCGCTCGCCGGCGTGAGCTGCGCCAGCAGTTTGCCCAGCGCCTCGCCGAGCGGCAGATACGGCTTCACCTGCTCGGAGGTCTTCGCGTCGAGATACGGCAGGTTCACGGCGTTGCGGACTTCGCCGGTGAGCAGATAACCCGCGATGACTTCCGCGACCTCGATGCCGCATTTTTCCTGCGCCTCTTCGGTGCTCGCACCGAGGTGCGGCGTGAGAATGAGATTCGCCTGCTTGCGATACGGATGATCGGCGGGCAGCGGCTCGACGGCAAAAACGTCCAGCGCCGCGCCGGCAACCTTGTTCGATTCCAGCGCCGCGATCAAATCCGTTTCGGAAATAATTTCACCGCGCGCGCAGTTCACGATTTTCACGCCCGGCTTCATCTTGGCGAACGCGGCTGCGTTCAGCATTTCTTTCGTTTCCTTCGTAACCGGCATGTGGACGGTGATAAAATCCGCCACGCGATAAACCGCGTCCAAGTCCGCCGCGAACTCCGCGCCGATGGCTTTCGCGCGGTCTTCGGTCAGATACGGATCATACGCCACGACCTTCATGCCAAAGGCGATGGCGCGCTTGGCGACTTCGGTTCCAATTCTGCCCATGCCCAAAACGCCGAGCGTCTTGCCGGAAAGCTCGACGCCCTGAAATAATTTGCGATCCCATTTGCCGGCAATCATCGTGGCGTGCGCCTGCGGCACCTTGCGCGCGAGCGAGAGCAGCATGGTGAACGTCAGTTCCGCCGTCGTCACCGTGTTGCCGCCGGGCGTGTTCATCACCACCACGCCGTGCTGCGTGCCGGCGTCAATGTCCACGTTGTCCACGCCCACGCCGGCGCGGCCGACCACGCGCAACGACTTCGCCGCCTCGATGACCTTCTTGGTGACCTTGGTTTCCGAGCGCACGACCAGCGCCGTCGCGTCGGCCACGATGGGCAGCAGTTCCGCCTCGGACAGGCGCTTGGGCAAAACCACGACGTTGAATTCCGGCCGCGATTGCAGCAGCGCGATGCCTTTGGGTGAGATGGGGTCGCAGATGATTATTTTCATAAAAATAAAATGGACGGCGAGTTTAAGTTGCCGCGCGCTTCGGGTCAAACAGCGAATCGTCAAAGGCAACTGATGCGACGGATGCGTCAAACTGCTGGCGGCAAAAATTCAGTGTTCATTCCCGCGCCGCCAATTATCATGGGCGCAAGATGAGCAAACTGCTGTTGATTGACGATGAAGAGGACATCCGGTATTCGCTGCAACGAACACTAGCCTCCGAAGAAATTGAGATCGCCACCGCCGCCAGCGGCGAGGAGGGCTTGAAGGTCATTCCCAAGTTCAAGCCCGACCTCGTGCTGATGGACGTGCGGATGACCGGCCTGACCGGCATGGAAACGCTCCGCAAAATCCGCCAGAGCGACCCCAAATTGCTCGTCATTTTGATGACCGCCTACGGCACGACGCAGACCGCCATCGAGGCAATGAAGCTCGGCGCGTATGATTATTTGCTGAAGCCGTTCGACATCGCCAAGCTCAAGGAAGTCATCGCCAACGCGCTCAAGGCCGCGCGCGACATGAAGCAGGTCGTCTCCTACGCGCCGCTGCTCGAATCGGAAGATTACGAACTCGGCATCATCGGTCGCAGTGGCCCGATGCAAGGCGTTTTCAAGCTCATCGGCCAGATTGCCGCGACGGACACCACCGCGCTCATCACCGGCGAAAGCGGCACGGGCAAAGAACTCGTCGCGCGTGCGATTTATCATCACAGCGACCGTGCGCAACAACCGTTTCTCGCCGTCAACTGCGCCGCGATTCCTGAACAGCTTTTGGAAAGCGAATTATTCGGCCACGAAAAAGGCGCGTTCACCGGCGCGACCGTCCAGCGCATCGGCAAATTCGAGCAATGCAACAAAGGCACGATTTTCCTCGATGAAATCGGTGACATGACGCCCGCGACGCAGACAAAAATTTTGCGCGTGCTGCAATCCGGCACATTCGAGCGCGTTGGCGGCAACTCGCCGCTCAAGGTGGATGTGCGCGTCATCGCCGCGACGAACAAGCCGCTCGAAGCCGCCGTCGCCGCGAAACAATTCCGCGAAGATTTATTTTATCGCCTCAACGTCGTCCGCATTCACCTGCCGCCGTTGCGCGACCGCCGCGACGACATTCCGCTGCTGGTGAATTATTTTCTGGAAAAAATTGCGCGCGAGCTGTCACGCAAGCCCAAGTCCATCGCCACCGCCGCCGTCAAGCTGTTTGAAAAATACCACTGGCCCGGCAACGTCCGCGAACTGGAGAACGCCATCCGCCGCGCGCACGTCCTCGCCAAAAGCGACGCGATTTTGCCCGGCGATTTGCCGCCGGAAATTTCCGGAGCCGCCACCGGCGTGGCTGCGCCGCCCGCCAACATTGGTGTTGGTGACGCCGCGACCGGCGACGCCGCCGCGCTCGCGCGCCAGCTTTTCCAGATCGCCAAGCGCGATCCGAAACTGAAAATCATTCCCGCCGTCGAGCGCGAGTTGGTGATCCAGGCGCTGATTGAAACGAACGACAACCAGGTTCACGCCGCCAAGATTCTCGGCATCACCCGCGCCACGCTGCGCAAGCGCATCGAGAAATTCGGCATCCAGCGCGAGCTGAATGTGAAGTAAGCAAAGACTGTCCGCAGCGGACAGCTTTCAGTCCGCCGCCGTTTCTGGGAAGATTTTTTGGAGCGCCTGCCGGAGTTCGCGGAGGGCAAAGGGCTTGTTGAGGCAGGCGAGGTTTTCCTGTTCGAGAAAATACTGGAGCGGTTCATTGATGACGTCGCCGGTCATGAAAACAAGGCGGCGCGCATATTCCGGCCGGCTCGCGTTGATCCAATCATAGATCTGCCGGCCGTTCAGCCCGGGCATCTTGATGTCGCAGCAGACGGCGTCAATCTGGTGGGCGTGGAGTTCCCGGAGGGCGGCCTCGCCGTTGTTGGCCGTGATGACTTCGTAGCCGTGGCGTTGCAGGTCGTCGCGGATCATTTCGAGCAAGATGTTTTCGTCGTCCACGAGCAGGATGGTTTTGCCACGCCCTTCCAGCGGGTTGACGGCGGCCTCGCCGGGGCTGGCCGCATCGGCGGCCTGCGTGCCTTCGGTGGCGGGCAGCGCGATGGTGAAGGTGGCGCCGTGGCCGGGCTGGCTGGCGACGGTGATGTCGCCGCCGTGTTCCTTGATGAGGCCGTAGCACAGGCTCAGGCCAAGGCCGGTTCCCTTGCCAACTTCCTTGGTCGTAAAAAACGGGTCGAAAATCCGTTTCAAATTTTCCGGCGGAATGCCGGGGCCGTTGTCCGAGATGCTGATGCGGATGAATTGTCCGTCGCGTTCCGTGGCGAGGGTGATGCGGCCGGAATCCTGATGCGCCTCGATGGCCTGCCGGGCGTTGTTGATGAGATTGAGCATGACCTGCTGCACCTGATGGCCGTCGGCCAGCACGAGCGGCAAATCGGCGGCCAGCCGGCAGACGACCTCGACATTGCTCGTGCGAAGTTGATACGCGACGATTTCCAAAACGTCCTCGATGAGCTTGTTGATGGCGACCGGCTTGCGTTCCGGTTGATGGCGGCGCGCAAAGCTCAAGAGCGACTGGACAATCTTCCGGCAGCGCTGCGAGGATTTGAAAATCAAGTCCAGATGCCGGCGGTGCTGTTCGTTCACATCCGCATTCTTCAGCAGTTCGGAGAAGCCCATGACCGCCGCGAGCGGGTTGTTCAATTCATGCGCCACGCCGGCGACGAATTCGCCGACGGCGGAAAGTTTCTCGCTTTGGACAAGCTGCGCCTGCGTGGTCTTGAGCGTGTTCAAGCTCTGCCGCAATTCTGCCTGCGCCGACTGCACGTTTTCCGTCATGCGGTTGAAGGCCGTCGCCAGCTCGCCGCATTCGTCGCGGCCGCGCACGGCGACGCGCCGGGAAAAATCGCCGCGCCCGACCGCCTCGGCGCTGTCGCGCAATTCGAGCAGCGGCCGCGTGACGCGATGCACAAAAAACCAGACGACCGCCGAGCCGAGGAGAATGGCGATGAGGCTCGCGGCCAGCAAAAGCTGCTGCGTTTCCAGCGCGCTCGCGGAAGGATCGTAGGAGCTGAACAGCAGATAGCCGATACCTGCATCGCCCTTGAGCGAGGGAAAATTTCCGCCCGCGCAAAAATAATGTTCCTTGCCCAGCGCGAGGCGGACGACATTGTTGCCGCCAGCATCGGCGCGAAGCCGGCGGAACAAAGATTCCACCGGCGCAGCTTCCGTTTTGCCGGGCAAAGTCGAGGCGGCCGGCCGGCCATCGGCGATGAACACAATCGGCTTGCCGGCGACCGTGCCGTATTCCTGCGCCGTGACCGCGCCCATCGCCTCGCCAAAAGTCAGGACGCCAAGCTGCACCTGTTCCGGCGTGAAAACCGGAATGGAGATGAGGTTGTAAAGTTTGCCGCCGACGGCGACGGTGTCCACGATGGTCGGCGGCGTCCCGCCGTCGGGATGCAGCGCGCGGCGGACATTTGGCGCGCTGGCGTTGACGAAATCCGCACCGGCTTCCGGCGGCTGGAGCATCGGCGCGCGGCTTCCGGCGGATTCATCGGCGGGCGTGAACAGCGCAAAGGCGATGTTTTCATCCAGCGCCGCGTTCTGCTTGAGCAATCCTTCTTCCTCCAAAATGGAAGCCAGTTGTTTCTGGATGGTGTTGAAGTCGAGCGTGCCAAAGGCGGAACGATTTTTCGGTTCGTTCGCGAGGCTTTGAAACCGCAGGCGCAGCGTGTTCAGATGATAGGCCTGCAACTTGCGGAACACCACGTCGTCGGTGCCCAGCGCCTGGCGGGCGTCCGTCTCAATCTGCTGCTTGAGCCGGTAGTCCACAAACCAGACGGTCATGGCCAGCATGCTGATGAACACCACGATGACCGGCACCAGCACTTTTGTGCGCAGGCTGCTCCGCAAAAGTTTTCCCGGTTTCGCCATGCGTCAATACTTCGGGAGATTTTTGATCGAGAGCGTGAAATCCACGTTCGTCGCGCCGGTTTCCGGCACGGTGATTTCCTGCTCGTCGGCGGGCAGCCGTTCGTGCCACGCCTTCAACTTGTAAGTCCCCGGCGGCACATTCGTGATGACGTAATGCCCGTCCGCGTCCGTCATCGCAAAATACGGGTTCTCCATGACCAGCACGATGCAGTGCATGTTCGCGTGGATGGAGCAATACACATCCACCTTGCCCGGCCTGTCAAAAACCACGTTCTTGCTGGGCGGATTGCCCTTGTAAAGATCGAGGTCGAACTGTTTCGCGTCCGAATCGGAAAAGACGTTGTGAAAAATATTGTCGTTGTTCGGCCACTCCACTTTTGTGCCGGCCAGCACCGGCAAAACGTGCGGCGTGAACACCGCGCCTTCCTGCGCGACCCGGCTGGTCGTCACCGCGACCGTGTTGGTCGGCGCGGCGTTCGTGCCGATTTTGCCTTCGAGACAGACCACAAAATCCCGCATCGCCGCGTAATCCACGCGCTCGGCAAACTTGAGCTTGCGGCTCGAATACGCGGCCTGCGCCGCCGATTGGTTTTGTTCCGCGCCGGCCTTCGGTTCCGCGCGCACCGTGCCGGTGATGTCGCCGGCGAAAATAATTTGCGCGGCAAAAACGGCGGCGAGCGTGGCAAAAATTATTTTCATGCGCGCCATCAAAATTTGAAGGCCGCCTCCGTGCCGAAGAAATCTTCCTGGTTGCGCGGATCGCCGCCGGCTTCCGTGCCGCGCTCAAAGGAGTATTCCGTCTTCAGCACCAGCCGGTCGCTGAACCGGTAGCCGAGGCCGAGGCTCAGGCGCCACAGTTCTGTCGTCTGCGATTCAAAAAAATAGTCGTCAAAATTTCCGTAGCCGACCATCGGAATGCCGTTGTGGCAGAACGCCTCGCTGAAGCGCGTCACGGCATAAAATTTCTTCGGCAGGTTTTGCAAAACTTCCGCCGAGTAATAATAGATGTCCCGCGAATTGCCGGACGGCTTGTCGTTGTCGTGGTAGCCCGCCCAGCCGCCGAACGCGCTGACGTGGCCGCCATTCCAGCGTTTCCAGCGCGCGGTGATGTCGCCTTCCACGGCCTCGGCGTGGAACAGGGTTGTGTTCGCCGAGCCGATGGAGCGGAAAAATCCGTTCGCAAACCACATCGCCGAAAGCTGTTCGGCATTGAGGTTGCCGGTGCGCATCGCGCTCACGCTGAAATGCCAGGCTTCATCGGGGTCAAAGCCGATTCGCCCCGCGACGGACTTGTCGCCGCCCGCGCCGTTGGCCTCGTTCGCCCCGTTCTGCACGGCGGCGACGTAGGTGAATTTTCCGAGGTCGCCGTAAAGCTCCACGCCCGGCGTCACGCCCCAGAAGTCCAGCAGCGACTCCGAGATGAGCGGATTGTCAATCGCGTTGCGCGTCAGGTATTCCTCGCCGAACGGGACATACATCTGCCCCAGCCGCGCGTTCAACTGGTCGGTCTTGTTCCAAAGCTTGGAGATGTTTTCAAACTCGACGTATAGCTCGCCCAGTTCGAGGCTGTTGTCCTGCTGGCCGGGATAGGCCAGCACCACCTCGCCGTAAAAATAAACGTCGTTATAAACCGGTGCCTCCAGGAAAAGCCGCGCGTCGTCCAGTTGGAACTGCCCGTTTGGCGCGTAGCCGTCCGGCCCCGTGGCCGAATAGCCCGCGCCGCCTTCGCCGCCGATGTGCACCTGGTTCAGCCGGCTTTCCACGGACGGCTTGTCGCCGCCCCCGGTTTGCTGTGCGGATTCGAGGCCGTTCACTTTTTGGATGAGCGTGTCGAGCTGCGCGCCCTGCGATTTCACCTGTTGCTGCAGCAGCGCATTCTCCTCGCGCAGCATGCGAACCTCGTCGGTCAAATTGGTGTTGTCCGCGCGCAAAGGCAAAACGCAGGCGAGGGAAAAGGCGGCAAACGCGGGACGCCACGGCCAACGCCGCCGGGCGGGCGGGCGGCCTTGCTGATGAGCAAAAGGTTTTCGCATGGCGGCGTCAGGGAAACTCTTACCCCATTTTGGCGCGGAACGGAAATAAAAATATGACCGTCCGGCAATCGCCGCCCGCCAAAGGTGGAACCCGTGCCTTGACACAAGTTGGTTCACTGCTATTCTCCCACGCTCCGGTTTTTGCGCCGGTCACGAACTATTTAATTTTATGAAACGCCAGTATCAACCGTCGAAAATCCGCCGGAAACGCCAGCATGGGTTCCTCAACCGCAACTCCACCAAGAGCGGCAAGGCCACCCTCGCCAACCGCCGTCGCAACGGACGCAAGCGCCTGACGCCGGTCTGATTTTGTGAACCCCGCGCCGCCGAAACGCCTGCGCTTTGGCCGTTCGTCGCGGCTCGCGCAAAACCGCGATTTCGCGCGCGTGCGCCAGCGCGGGGAGCGCCTCGTGGTCGGCTGTCTCATCGCGAACTGGAACAAGCTGCCCGACGGTTCTGCGCCGAAGCTCGGCGTCGTCACCAGCAAAAAAATCGGCGATTCGCCCGCCCGCAGCCGCGCCCGGCGTCTGCTCCGCGAAAGTTTCCGGCTGCACCAGCATGAATTCGCGTCGCCGGTGGAACTCGTTTTGGTGGCGCGCAACTCGATTGCGCAAAAGGATTTTGCCGGGGTGGAAAAGGATTTTCTCGCCGCGCTGCACCGCGCGAAGCTGGTGAAATGAAAAACATCCAACATCCAACATCCAACATCCAACACCCAATGGCGATGCGATCCCGCCATCATTGGATGTTCGTTGTTGGATGTTGGATGTTGGATGTTCCCAGGTTTGTTTTGATTTTCGCGGTGCGCGTTTATCGCCTGGCGGTTTCGCCGGCGCAGGCGTTTTTGTTCGGCGGAAATTCCGGTTGTCGTTTTACGCCGACGTGTTCGCAGTTTGCGATTGAAGCCTTGCGCGAGCGCGGCGCGATGACGGGAACCATTTTGTCGGCGAAGCGGATTTGCCGCTGCCATCCGTGGGGCGGCCACGGCCACGACCCGGTGCCGAAAGCAGATGGCAGATGGCAGATGGCAGATGGGGGAATTGCAGCAGCGGACACACATTAAAATTTTCATGGATAAAACAGGAATCATCGTCATTTCAATCTGCGTGCTGCTGCTCGGCTGGTGGTTTGTGGAGCAGAAGAAAATTGCCGATCAACAGGCGCAATATCTTGCGACCCATCCGGTCGCCGTGGCGGCGGCCGTTTCCAATGCGACGGCCACGGCAAACGCCATTGTCTCCACGCCCGCGCCCTCCATTGTTTTTGACACGAATACGCCGGAGCAGACGCTGGTGCTGACGAACGGCCGGGCGCGCTACACGTTCACCTCGCGCGGCGGCGGCCTGAAGCTGATTGAGCTGCTCGACTATCCGCAGACGGTTTCGGCGCGCTGGAAGGATTCCGTCACCAACGCGTCGTCGTCGGTCACGGCGCTGAACGCGCGGACGACCGTGCCGGCGCTGGCAATTCTTGGCGACGAAAGCCTGATTGGCGACGGCAATTTTACGCTGGCAAAAACCGCAACCGGCGTGCGCATGGAAAAATCTTTTGCCGATGGTCTGCACCTGGTGAAAAATTTCCAGTTGAGCTCCAATTTTCTCGTGCTGGCCAGTGTTCGCATCGAGAACACTTCCGGCCAGCCGCTGAACCTGCCGGCGCAGGAATTCGTGGTCGGCACGGCGACGCCGATGGACGTGGACGACAACGGCCAGGTGGAGGGCGCGATGTGGTTCAACGGCGAGACGGCGGTGGATCAGCCGCTGGCGTGGTTTGGCGGCGGCATGGGCTGTTCGCGCGGGGCGCCGAAAACGGAATTTCGCGCGGGCAGCGGCAATGTGATTTGGGCGGCGGCGCACAACCAGTTTTTCGCGATGGTGGCGATGCCGCCAACCAACGAGCCGGCGCAACAAATCGTCGCACGACCGGTGACGCTGCCGCGTTTTCAAAATGTCGGCGTGGTGACGAATCTCGTCGCGCCGCGCGGCATCCAGACGGCGCTGGTTTACCCGGCGATGACGCTGTCGGCCAATTCGGGTTTCGACCGGCAGATTGTTTTCTTCGCCGGGCCGAAGGAATTTCGGACGCTGGCGCGTGTGGGCGAAAACCTTAACAACCATGCGGATCAGGTGATGAATTTCGGCACGGGATTCGCCGGCTTCTGGGGCATCGGCACGTTTTTCGCCAAGCTGCTATTGTCCGCGATGAACGGGCTGCATGACTTGACCGGCCTCGGCTACGGCTGGACGATTGTGCTGATCACGATTTTGATCAAGGCGCTGTTCTGGCCGCTGACGGCGGCGAGCACGCGTTCGATGAAGCGGATGCAGGCGCTTGCGCCGGAACTCGCCGAGCTGAAGGAAAAATACAAGGACGACGTGCAGAAGCTCACGTCGAAGCAGTGGGAACTTTACAAGAAAAACAAGGTGAACCCGATGAGCGGCTGCCTGCCGATGGTCATCCAGATGCCGGTGTTCATCGGGTTCTTTACGATGATCCGCAGCGCGATTGAACTGCGCGGCGCCAGTTTCCTGTGGGTGTCGGATTTGTCGAAGCCGGACACGCTGTTCATGATCCACAGGGTGACGTTCATCCCGATTATCTGCACGCCGGAAGGGCTGCCTTTCAATCTGCTGCCGCTGCTGATGGGCGGTGCGATGCTCTGGCAATCGCACCTGACGCCGGCCTCGCCGGGCATGGATCCGGCGCAGCAGAAGATGATGCGCTGGCTGCCGGCGATGTTCATTTTGTTCCTCTACAATTATTCGTCCGGCCTCGCGCTTTACTGGACGGTCAACAACCTGCTGACCATTTTGCAGACGAAGCTGACGAAGTCGAATGTGCGGTCCGCGCCGGTGGTCACGACCGGCCCGGCGACGAATCCGGCATTGACTCCGGCGTCAAAAAAGAAAAAATAATTCCATGCCCGCATCGCCCAAAGAAATCACGGAAAAAATCCTCGGCACGCTCGGCTTTCCCGCGACCGTGACCGAACAAAAAATTGGCGACGACCTGATGCTCGACGTGAAAGCGGACGAGTCGGGCCGGCTGATTGGCCGGCAGGGCCAGACGCTGGCGGACCTGCAATACATCGTCAACCGCATCCTGTTCCAGGCGGATCAGACCGCGCCGAAGGTGATGCTCGACGTGGGCGGCTACCGCGCGCAGGCGCGCGAGGCGCTCGTGAAAAAGGCGCAGGAAGCCGCCGAAAAAGTCCGCCGCTGGGGCGACGCCGTGGAAATGGAGCCGCTCAACGCCTTTGACCGGCGCATCGTCCATCACGCCCTGCGCGACGATCCCGACGTGGAATCGCACAGCGTGGAAGTGGAGGGCACGGAGAAAAAGGTTTTGATCCTGCGCCCGAAACGGCGCTGAAACTTTTCGGAGGGACGAGTTCCACGAGTCCCTGATGTTTTTGAATTGGGACTCGTGGAACTCGTCCCTCCAAATAATAAAAAAAGCGCGGACATCGCTGTCCGCGCTTTTGTTTTTGCCCGGATTTACTGGTCGAGAACTTTCAAGGTGTAGGCCGGCGACCACGCGCTGTCCGGCTGCGGGCCGTTGCCGAAGGTGTTGCAAAGGTAGTCAAACTTGAAACGGTAGGTCACGCTGTTCGCGGTCGGCGGCACGGGGACGAGGCCTTCCCAGCGGTTTTCGACGACGGGCACCGGCCGCAGCGGCAGCGGCTGGCCGTTGACCACCACATAAGGCTTAAGGCTGTCCCAGCGGAGCGACTGCTGGCCGGAGTTGAAGGCGATTTCCACCGGATAAAGGTTGTCGGCATTGCGGGGCTGCACGCCGGGCGTCATGCGCGTGAACGTGGCGGTGGTGCTGCAGCCCGCCAGCAGCAGGATCGGGAGCAACGGCAGAAACTTTTTCAAATTCATCCCGGTAAACTGCCGAAAAAACGCGGTTTTGTAAAGTTGATTTCCAATCTTGAACGGTTCGCCGCTTTCGGCAATCCTCGCCAAAATGAATTCCCCTGATCTGTCCCGCCCGGCGGCGAGCAACTTCCGCTGGATCATCTGTGCGCTGCTGTTTTTTGCCACGACGGTCAATTACATGGACCGGCAGGTCATCAGCTACCTCAAGGATTATTTTTGCACACCGGCGGAACTGGGCGGCTTCGGCTGGTCCAACACGGATTTCTCGCACCTGACCGCGTTCTTCACCGGCTTTTACGCCGGCATGACGATTCTCGCCGGCTGGGTCATTGACAAAATCGGCACCAAGATGGGCCTGGCGCTCTCGCTCATCGTCTGGTCGGTTTTCGGCATCCTCAACGCCTTTGTCGGTCGCCTGGTGATGATGCACGTCCTGGTGCGCAGCGCGTTCGGCATCGGCGAGGCCGGCAACTTCCCGGCCTCGATCAAGACCGTGGCCGAGTGGTTTCCCCGGCGCGAGCGCGCCCTGGCCACCGGCATCTTCAACAGCGGCTCCAATTTCGGCGCGATGATCAGCGCGCTGTTCGTGCCGTGGTGCCTCGTTTATTTTGGCAACGAAAAAGGCTGGAAGATGGCGTTCATCCTCACCGGCGCCGTCGGCTTCATCTGGCTGATTTTCTGGTTCTGGCTCTACGACACGCCAAGTAAAAGCAAGCGGCTGTCGCCGGCGGAATACGATTACATCCACAGCGACAAAGATGAGATCAAACCGGCGCAAGACGGCGATAAATCGGGCAAGAAAGTTGGCGTAAATCTTTTTTCCTTCGCCGGCCGCGTGCCGCGCTCCGCATTCTGGGGCATGACCATCATGATCCATATCCTGTGCGTCTTCATTTATTTCATCACCGCAAAAATCGTTGGCGCAAATGTGCTCCAGAACAAATACTCGCTGGGCTTCTTCGCGGTGACGGTCGCGGTCGCGGTGGCGGCGAGCATGGCCCTGCACGTCCGGCGCTGGCACGACCAGAACAAATCCAGCTGGCTGGCATTGACGTATCTCATTCCAGTCGTGGCAGGGTTTGTCTCGGTGATTGTGCTCGGGTTTGAAAACCAGATTTATCTTGTTGGCGTTGCGCTAGCGTTGTTGGCGATGGTTGTTGCCGGTTTCAGTGCTGGCGTTGCCGAAGCAAATCAATTTGGAAACGTCGGCAGCCCCGGCCTGCTCGGCCACCGCCAGACGTGGTCGTTCTTCGTCGGCAAACTGATGACCGACGGCATCTGGTGGTTTTATTTGTTCTGGCTGCCCGACTATTTGGTGAAACAGTTCAACATGAAAATCCACGACACCATGTGGCCGACCTTCATCGTTTACGGCGTCGCCATCATCGGGAGCGTTTACGGCGGCAGCGTGCCGATGACGCTGATGAAACGCGGCCTGCCCGTTTACAAGGCCCGCATGACGGCGATGTTTCTCATCGCGCTCTGTCCGCTTGTCGTGTTGTCCACGCAGTATTTCGGCAACGTCGAGCATTTCGGCGACATGGCAAAATATTACGCCGTGGCCGTCATCTGCATCGGTGCTGCCGCGCATCAGGCTTGGTCGGCGAACCTGTTCACGACCGTTTCCGATATGTTTCCGAAAACAAGTGTCGGCTCGGTCACCGGCATCGGCGCGATGGCCGGCGGCCTCGGCGGCGTCATCGTGCAATTGATTGCCGGCACGCTGACCGACACCTACAAAGCCACGCCGCAGAAAGCCTACCTCATCATGTTTTTCATCTGCGCCTTGAGCTATCTCATCGCGTGGGCTGGAATGAAAATGCTGGTGCCGCGCCACAAGCCAATCACGGATTTGTAAGATTGTTGAACTGTTAAAAACGTTGAAGCGTTGAACTGTTTCCAATTCAACGCTTCAACTGTTCAACGAATTACAATCCGGTTAGATGCTCATTGCGTCAAAACCGCCGTCCACCACCAGTTCCGCGCCGGTGATGAAACTGCCCGCGTCCGACGCCAGCAACAGTGTCGCACCCACGAGTTCGTGCGCTTCGCCAAAACGCTTCATCGGTGTCTTGCCCATGATCTGCGCCACGCGTTCGGGATTGAGCACCTTGCGGTTTTGTTCCGCCGGGAAAAATCCGGGCACCAGGATGTTCACGCGCACGCCGCTCGTCGCCCACTCGCGCGCGAGGTTTTTAGAGAGGTTGTGCACCGCCGCCTTCGATGCCGAGTAAGTGAACACGCGCGACAGCGGCGTGAGGCCGGACGCCGATCCGAGGTTGATGATGCTGCCGGATTTTTGCTCCACCAGATGTTTGCCGAAAACCTGGCACGCCAGCACGACACCCTTCAAATTCACCGTGATGATGCGGTCAAACTCGTCTTCGGGAATGTCGAAGAACGGCGTTGGCGAATTGATGCCCGCGCCGTTCACCAAAATGTCCACGCGGCCAAATTTCTTCAGAACGTCCGCCAGCAATTGCTGCAATGCGGTTTTGGAGGTGGCTTCGCACGGAAAAAATTCCGCCTTGCCACCGCCTTTGGAGATTGAATCAAGCCGCGCCTGCGCTTTGGTGGCGTCGCGACCGACCAGCGCAACCGTCGCGCCGGCAATCGCCAGACCTTCGGCCATCTCGCCGCACAGCACGCCCGTGCCGCCGATGACGACCGCCACTTTGCCCTTGAGCGAGAACAGTTCTGCTGGTGTTTTCATAAATTAAAAATTAACGCTGCACCCGGGCGCTGCCGCCGCCGAAGGTTTTTTCCACTTCCTTGCGCGTGGCCATGCTCGTGTCGCCGGGTGTCGTCGAGGCCAGCGCGCCATGCGCCGCGCCGTAATCCACGGCCTTCTGCGCGTCGTTAAATTCGAGAAAGCCGAATTGCAGGCCGCTGGCAAAACTGTCACCGCCGCCCACGCGGTCTAAAATTTCCAACTCCGGGTATTTCCGGCTCTCGAAAAATTTTCCGTCGTGCCAGAGAATCGCGCTCCAGTCGTTCTTCGTCGCGGTAATGACGCGGCGCAACGTCGTCGCGGCAACTTTGAAATTTGGAAATTCTTTCACCGCCGTTTCAATCATCGCCTTGAACGCAGCCGTTTCAATCGTGCTCAAATTGTGATCCGCGCCTTTCACTTCAAAGCCGAGCGATGCGGTGAAATCCTCCTCGTTGCCGATCATCACGTCCACATACTTCGCAATCTCGCGGTTCACTTCCTGCGCCTTCTTGAGGCCGCCGATGGATTTCCAGAGCGACGGACGATAATTCAAATCGTAGCTGACGATGACGCCGTGTTTCTTCGCGGCTTTCACCGCTTCGATGGTCAGCGCCGCCGTCGTTTCCGACAGCGCGGCGAAAATGCCACCGGTGTGCAGCCAGCGCGTGCCAATCTTTCCAAAAATAAAATCCCAGTCAAAATCGCCCGGTTTGAGCTGCGACGCGGCGGAGTTGCCACGATCCGAAACGCCCACCGCTCCGCGAATGCCGAAGCCGCGTTCGGTGAAATTCAAACCATTGCGAATGCTGCGACCGATGCCGTCATCCGCGCGCCACTGGATGAAGTCGGTGGCGACGCCGCCCTGCATGATGAAATCTTCGATGAGATGCCCGACCTCGTTGTCCACGAACGCCGTGCAGACGGCCGTTTTGTAGCCGAAACATTTGCGGAGGCCGCGCGAGGTGTTGTATTCGCCGCCGCCTTCCCACGCGGTGAAACGCCGCGCGGTGCGGATGCGGCCTTCGCCGGGGTCGAGCCGGAGCATGACTTCGCCAAGAGAAATCTGGTCGAAAGTGCAACTGGCCTTGTCGCGTAGCTGAATGGACATAAATTGATTTTGATTCTAGAAGACTAATCAATTTCGTCGAGACACTTTTCCGGTTTCACAGTAAACAAGCCGAGCCGGCTATTTTTCAAACCGGCTGCGGCAAGCCCATAACCCAAGCGCCGGATTCGAGATGTAAAAAATCTTTTCGCCGTTGGCGAGCGTGTTCCAGCCGTCCTTCAATTTATTCGGGTCGTAGCGGTGCGTCATCGTTTTCAGATCGGCGTATTTGAAACCCACGCCTTCGATTTCGTGATGCGTCAGGTGGCCGGGACAATAGGTGATGCTGAACCGCCCTTCGCTGGAGCCGTGAATCAGGTGCGCGGCCGCGCTCAAATTGTTTTGCAGCTCGGGATTGGCCTTGGCCGCCGCGAGCGTGGCGGGCGTGCCGCGATAGCCGTATTTGCGGATTAGCCGGTCAATCTCGTGGTCTTCGCCAAACTCCTTCAAGCCGGGCGCGAGGATGATGAGTTCGCCGCCGTCGGCCATCGCCATGCGGGTGCGATAAACCGCCTTGTTGCCAAGCCAAGTGCTTTTGAATTCCGACGGGTCGAGATAGACGACGACTTTTTTCAGCGGCTCGGCGAGCATCTCGAAATTCACTTCCAGCGACAGCGCTGCCGCCTTTTCAAAGCCGGAGGCGTCATCGCTTACATACAGCCCGCGCACGACGAGCTTGTCGTCGTCGTCGCGTCCGATGACGGTGTGGACATAAACGATCGGCAGGTGCTTGGTGAAATGCTCCGAGGCGTAGTTCAGGATTTTACGAACGGGCGTGTTCGCGCGCCCCATCATGCGTTCCATGCCGAACGCCGCGCCGACGTAATGGCTCTTGTTGATGCCCTCGACGCCGCCGGTGCCGACGAAAATGTTTTTATTGTAGTTCGCCATGCCAACAACTTCATGCGGGACGACCTGGCCGATGGACAAAATCAAATCGTGTCCGCCGCCGGCGATGAGATTGGCGACCTGCGCGGGCCACGGAAAATCCACCGCGCCTTCGGAAACTTCTTTGACGAACGCCGCCGGCACTTCGCCGACGGTCGTGATGCCGGTGCGCCAGTTGTGGATGCGAAAAAGTTTTTCCGGCACGCCGGGAAACATTTCATGGATCTGCTCGCTCGTCATCGCGGTGTGCGTGCCGAGCGCGGGCAGAATGTCCGTCAGCTTGTCGCCGTAAAAATCGTGCGTGAGCGCGGTCAGCAAACCGGCCTGCGAATGGAACCGCGTGAAATCCGGCGGCACGGCCAGCACGCGGTTGCGCGAGCCGAGTTTTTTCAGCGCGGCAAACAATCCGTCGCGCAAATCGTCCTTGGACAATTTGTCGGTGACGGAGCCGCGCGCGAAATACAGCATAAAATCAGCGTTGGATGCGGGCGGAGCCGCCTTTGGCAAACGCCTTGACCTGTTCGACCGTCGCCATCGTCGTGTCGCCGGGGAACGTCGTGAGCAGCGCGCCGTGCGCCCAACCGAGGTTGACGGCTTCCTGTTCGGACGCGCCGGACAGCAGGCCGTAAAAGAAGCCAGCCGCGTAGCCGTCGCCGCCACCGACGCGATCCACGACATCCAGTTCGCACATTGGCGACTGATACGTCTTGCCATTCACCCACGCGACCGCGCCCCAGGTGTGGCGGTTGGTGGAATGCACTTCGCGCAGCGTGGTGGCGACGGCTTTGACGTTCGGAAATTTTTTCACGGCCTTGTCAATGACCGCGTAAAATGCCGACGGGTCGAGCTTGCCTTTGCTTTCCACGTCCTGGCCTTCGATGCCGAGACCTTTTTGCAAATCCTCCTCGTTGCCGACTAAAACATCAACGTGCTGCACGATGCGCGCCAGCACATCCACGGCCTTGTCCTGTCCGCCCCAGATGTCCCAAAGTTTCTGCCGGTAATTCAAATCGAAGGACGTGACTGCGCCGCTAGCCTTGGCGGCTTTCATCGCCTCGACGATGAGTTCGCCGGTCGTCTCGGAAAGCGCGGCGAAAATGCCGCCGCTGTGAAACCAGCGGACGCCATTGCCGAAAATCTCCTGCCAGTTGAAATCACCGGACTTGAGCTGGGCGGCGGCCTCGTTGCTGCGGTTGTAAAAAACCACCGGCGCGCGGACGCCCTGACCGCGATCCGAATACACCGTCGCCATGTTCGGCCCGCGCACACCGTCGTGCTTGAATTTTTTGTAGAACGGTTTTACGCCCATCGCGCGGACGCGTTCGGCAATGAGATCGCCAATCGGGTAATCCACCATCGCGGACGCAATACCGGTGTTGAGGCGGAAGCAGTCGGCGAGGTTCGCGGAGACGTTGAATTCGCCGCCGCTGACGTGGATGTCACAGTGCGACGCCTTGCGGAACGGGATGATGCCGGGGTCGAGCCGGTGGACGAGCGCGCCGAGCGAGAGGAAGTCGAGCGCGCCGTCTTTTTTGATTTGCAGGCCGTTGTTCATGGTATGTGTTTGGATGAAAATTTGTTTGCGGATGTTTTGACCAGTCTAGCTTAAAAAAAAATCGGCACTCCGTCAAAAAAAATAGCCCCGAATACTTATCGGGGCTTGCAATTCAGATTGAAAATTCTGCGTTCAGCCGACGCCAAATTCCGAGCGCGCCATCGCGCCGAGCTGTTTTTCCGCCTGCGGCGTCAGGCTGGTGAACAGCATCGAGACGTGGTAGCCGGAGTGTTTGCTGCCAGCGCACGCGACCACGACGCCGTGGCAGGATACGTGGCTGCCGTCAAACGGCGACTGGAGCGAGACGGTCATCTCGGACCATTCGTTGAACGGCGTGGGGCTGCAAAACTCGATGCCGCTTTTGTGGACAGAAACCTTGTCGGCGCCAAGCGCCAAAGATGATTCCCGCCCTGCAACACTGATGGAATTTCCCATTGAACCCAGGCTCCCGATTTTTTTGGCACTCATAATGTAATCCAACGTAGCACGTCAATGTTTGACGTCAAATTAAGTTTTCACCATTCGATCACCGCCGCGCCCCACGTCAGGCCCGCGCCGAACGCGACGATCAAAATCAGGTCGCCGCGCTGGATTTTGCCCGAATGCACCGCCTCGTCCAGCGCGATGGCGACGGACGCGGCGGAGGTGTTGCCGTATTTGTGGAGGTTGATGAAAAGCTGCTCCGGCGTCGCGCCAAGCCGTTCGCCGACGGCGTCAATGATCCGGCGGTTGGCCTGGTGCGGGATGACGCACTTGATTTTGGTGATGTCAATTTCGCAGCGAGTCAGCACTTCGGTCGCCGCGCTGCACATGGCCTGCACGGCGTTCTTGAAAGTCTCCTTGCCGTCCATGCGCAGGAAATGCAGCCCGTCCGTGACGGTCTGTGCCGTGGCCGGGCAGCGGCTGCCGCCGCCGGGCATCGAAAGCAGTTCCGCCTTGCCGCCGTCCGCGCCGAGCGCCGTGGTGAGCAGGCCGTGGGAGTTGTCGCGGTTCTGCAAAATCGCCGCGCCCGCGCCGTCGCCGAAGAGCACGCAGGTGTTGCGGTCCTTCCAGTTGGTGATGGACGAAAGTTTTTCCGCGCCGATGACGAGCACCGTTTCGTAGGTGCGCGACATGATGAACTGGTGGCCGATTTCGAGCGCGTAGATGAAGCCGGAACACGCGGCCTCGATGTCGAACGACGGGATGCGCCGCGCACCGATTTTCTGCTGGACGAGGCACGCGGTGTTCGGGAACGGCATGTCGGGCGTGATGGTGGCGACGATGATGAGGTCAATCTGCCCGGCGGTGACGCCGGCCATCGTCATCGCGCGTTGCGCGGCCTTCGTTGCGATGTCGGAGGTGAATTCGTTGGCGGCGGCAATCCGGCGCTCCTTGATGCCGGTGCGCGTGGTGATCCATTCGTCCGAGGTCTCGATCATTTTTTCGAGGTCGGCGTTGGTCAGGATGCGTTCCGGCACATACGAGCCGACCCCGGTGATGGAGCAGGTGCGACCGACAAAATTGTGCTTGGCGCGCGGGTTTTTCATGATTTGGCCGGTGACGTTTCGGCGTCGAGAACTATGTTTGCCGCCGCGATGTCACGGGCGATGGTCTGGTTGATGTGGGTTTTCACCGCGTTGGCCGTGACGCGGATGGCGCTCGTCACCGCGCGTTCGCGCGCGGACGCGTGCGCCTTGAACACGAGGCCGTTGAAGCCAAGCATCGGCGCGCCGCCATAGACTTCCGGATCCATGCGGCGGCGGATGGTGTGGAACGCGCCTTTGG
>Ga0316226_1001755_pt1 | contig 22088 bp, 24 predicted proteins | sample TBH18017metaG_FD_206009 | JGI IMG/M metagenome (GOLD analysis project Ga0316226, IMG submission 206009) | Freshwater microbial communities from Trout Bog Lake, Wisconsin, USA - TBH18017 | ecosystem: Environmental > Aquatic > Freshwater > Lake > Hypolimnion/Profundal zone | place: USA: Wisconsin...
GAGGCGGCGCGCGCCGAGCTCGAGCTACAACTCAAAACGATTCCTGCCGTCAATGGAACCTATCAAGTGGATTGGTTTGCAGTGTTGCTGGGCCACACCAAACAAGGCTTGCCCATCTATGACCTGGGGCTGGTGAGCGCCAGCCCGCCGTAGCGCTGGTGCCAAGCCAGGGTCCGACCTTTCCGGCCCGGCGGAAAGAACCGTGCGCGAGCCGACGCGTGTTGAATCTTTGACACGACTCACTCAACCCCTACCAAGTCCGGGCGGCAGGGATGCCGCCCTTTACGTCAGGCAAGGATGCCTAACGCCACCGCGACTTTCGGCTTTTGCTTTGGCCCGGCACACTTTAACTTGCGCGCTGGCAATGGCCCTGAAATTATTCAACACCCTGACCCGCTCCCTCCAGGAGTTCGCGCCGCCCGCGGCAAACGCCAATAAAGTCGGCATGTATTGCTGCGGGCCGACGGTTTATGACTATGCCCACATCGGCAACTGGCGCACCTTTGTGTTTGCCGACCTCGTCCGCCGCACGCTGGAATTTTCCGGCCTCGAGGTGCGGCATGTCATGAATATCACCGACGTGGAGGATAAAATCATCAAGCGCGTCCAAGAACAAACAGTCTCCCTGCGCGAATTCACCGGCCGGTTCGAGACCGCCTTTTTTGCGGACATGCAAACGCTGAACTGTCTGCCGCCGCACCAAACTCCCCGCGCCACGGAGCACATTCCAGAGATCATCGCGCTGATTGAAAAACTCATTGCGCGCGGGATCGCCTACCGGGCGGGCGACGGCTCGGTCTATTTTTCCATCGAGAAGTACCGCGGCTGCGGCTGCACCTACGGCCAGTTGCAAAAGCTGAATTTCGACGAATTGCGCGTGGGCGAACGCGTGGCGGCGGATGACTACGACAAGGAATCATTCGCCGACTTCGCGTTGTGGAAAGCCCGCGTGCCGGCGGATGGCGAGGTGTTCTGGCCGAGTCCTTGGGGCGAAGGCCGGCCCGGCTGGCACATTGAGTGTTCCGCCATGAGCATGAAGGCGCTCGGCGAGACTTTCGACCTGCACCTCGGCGGCGAGGATCTGAAATTCCCGCATCACGAGGACGAAATTGCGCAGAGCGAGGGCGCCACGGGGAAGCCGTTCGTCAGACACTGGCTGCATGCCGCGCATCTGCTGGTGGAAGGCAAGAAAATGAGCAAGAGCCTGGGAAACTATTTTACCCTGCGCGATTTGCTGGAGAACGGTTTCACCGGCCGCGAAGTGCGTTTTCTGCTGCTCAAGGCGCATTACCGCGAGACGTTCAACTTCACGCTCGATGGTTTGCACAGCGCCAAGGCTTCGCTGGCGCGGATTGACGAATGTGTTGGAAAACTGCGGGAAGTTGGAGTCCAAGCTGCAGCTTGTCCGTCGGACATGCTAAAGCATGAACTCCAACCTGCTGGCGCGCCACCACTCTTGGTCGCCGATTTTTCGACCGCCCTGGCCGATGACTTGAACGTTTCCGCGGCCTGGGCCGCCGTGTTTGAATGGGTGCTTGCGACCAACAAGCGCCTGGCCGAAAATACCGTGACTGCCGCCGCGGCCTCCGCCGCGCTGGCCGACTGGGAAAAAGTGGACGCCGTGCTCGGCGTCGGTGCGAAAGCTGCAGCGGAAATTCCAGCCGAGATCGCGGCGCTGCTGGAGGCCCGGCAAGCCGCCCGCCAAGCCAAAGATTTCAAGCAATCCGACGCCATCCGCGACGAACTGAAGGCCAAAGCCTGGGTCATTGAGGACACGCCCAAAGGACCAAAACTGAAGAGAATTTAACCACGAACCCACCCATCACACGAAATGAACGCCGCCCTGACCAGACCGCTCTCGCGGGTTCGTGGGCGTCAAGGTTTCCAGCGCGGCGCGTAAACCGTAAATCCTGAATCGAAAATCCAAAATGGCCAAAGGTGTTTTTATTTCCTTCGAGGGCTCGGAAGGCTGCGGCAAGTCCACACAGATGGAGCTGCTCGTCCGGCACCTGCGCGCCCTCAGCTACCGTGTGCGCACCGCGCGCGAACCCGGCGGCACCCCCATCGGCGAGGAAATCCGCCACACGCTCAAGCACAGCAAGAGCAATACCGCCATGACGGCCGAAGCCGAGCTGCTCTTGATGAACGCCAGCCGCGCGCAACTCGTCCGTGAAGTTATCCGCCCGGCGCTGGCCGGGGGCGAAGTGGTGGTGTGCGACCGTTTTTACGATTCCACCATCGCCTACCAAGGTCATGGCCGCCAATTGGATTTGAAGCTGGTCCAAGCCGTAGTGGACATCGCCGTGGGCGAAACGCGCCCCGATTTGACGCTGCTCCTGACCGTCACCCCGGAGGTCGGGGACCGTCGCCGCGCCCAGCGCCAATCCTCGATGCCGTTCATGCGCGACCGCATCGAGGAAGCCGACCGACAGTTTTTTGAGCGCGTAGATCGCGGTTTTGCCGCCATCGCCGCCGCCGAACCGCAGCGCTTCCGCACGGTGGAAGCCTCCGGTTCCTTGGAAGGCGTGTCCGACCGGATCTGGGACCTGGTCCGGCCCATCCTGCCCAAAATCGGGCGGTGGTGAAAAGTCGGAGTTCAAGCTTTAGCTTGTTCGGGGGACAAGCTGAAGCTCGAACTTCAACTTTTTTGCGTGCTTGCCGAATTTTCGGCAACCAGTAGCTTTATAGTCAGACATGATAGAAAAGACCATCAACGAAATCGAAGCGAAAATCAGCGGCGCGGAATCCGTCAATCCGGATCGGCAGCGCGAGCTATTGCAACTGCTCGCCACGTTGAAGACCGAAGTGGCGAAACTGTCCCAAACCAATAGCGAACAGGCCGACAGCATCGCCGGTTTCACCCAGCTTTCCACGCACGAAGCCATGCGCTCCGAGCAAAACCCGCAATTGCGCGAACTTTCCCTGCGCGGCCTGCGCTCCTCGGTCGAGAACCTTGAACAAACCCATCCGCGCCTGACCCAGATTGTCAACCGTATCAGCCAGTCGCTCTCGGATTGGGGAATCTGACCTGACATTTTCGGCCTCGCTCTCGTCCACGTCCTCGATTTCTTGGTCTTCGATTTCGAGGACGAGAGCGAGGACGGTTGCTATCCCGCCCTGGCTTCCAGTTGCATGATCGCCGCCATGATTTCATCAGCGACCTGTTGATAGATTACTTTCAGTCGGGTCTTTTCACAGGTTTTGGCCTCGGCGCGCAGAGCTTCAAAATTCATCGGCCGGCCGTATTTGACCATGATGCGCCGCGGCCGGGGAAATTTGACGTGCCGGCCATAAGCCTCATACGTCCCAAAGACCCGCACCGGCACCACCGGCGCGGTGGATTTGATGACCGTCAACCCGATGCCCGAACGCGCAGGCAGAAACCGGCCGTCCGTGGTCCGCGTGCCTTCGGGAAACAAAATAATCGCGCCGCCGGCCAGCAACCGGTCCAGAATGGCCTTCAAACCCCGCGCCCCTCCGCCCTCGCGATCCACCGGCACGGAATTCCAAGAACGCAGCAGCGCGCCGACGCCCGGAAAACGGAACAGAGATTCGCGCGCCAGATAATTAATATCGCGCCGCAAGCCCGCGCCCACCAGCGGCGGATCCAGGAAACTGGCGTGGTTCGAAGCCAAAATCACGCCGCCTTCCAACGGCACGTTTTCCGCATTGAACACGTGCCAGCGAAAATAGGTGGCATAAATGGCCCGGAAGGTCAGCCAGCCGAGGCGGTAGCTTGGGTTCATAAAAAGCGGACGGAGGATGGAGCATGGAAGCTAGCAAGCCGGCGGCACGAATTGGTTTTGCCCTCCTCCATCTTCCATCTCCTATCTTCTATCCTCGCCCTTCTGCGCCGCGAGGCGCACGCGGATTTCCTCTAGCAGCAGCCTGCTGGTCTGCTCGGAGGTCAGGGCGGAATTGTTGATCACCTTGGCGCCGAGCGCGATCATCAGCGGGGCCACGGCGCGCTGGCTATCCCGCTGGTCGCGCGCGGCCAGATTTTCGTTCACGCCGTCGGCCGCGCGACGGGCGGAACGCTCGGCCAGGGTGGCGTCCAGATAAAACTTGAAGTCCGTTTCCGGGAACACATTCGTGCCAATGTCCCGGCCTTCCATGACCAAATCGCCGAACCGGATGCACTCGCGCTGCGTCTTCTTCATCCATTTGCGAACGCTGGGCACGGCGGCCACGTGCGACACCGCGGCGGCGGTTTCCTGCGTGCGGATTTCCGTTTCCGGGTAATAGCCGTCCGCCAGCAAGCGCACCGCGCGCAAACCGTCTTTCTCGACGCATTCCAGCGAGGTCTTCCAGCGGCGGCACGCGGCGGCGACGGCCTTTTCGTTGTCCACCTCCACCTTATTTTGGAGGCAATACCACGCCAGCGTGCGATACATCGCGCCGGTGTCCACATAAACATAGCCGAGGGCCCGGGCCACCAACTTGGCGTTGGTGCTCTTGCCGCTCGCGCTCGTGCCATCAATGGCAATGACGATTGGGTGCTTTTTCATCAAATCTTCATTCCTCCTCGTCCTCCTCCTCGTCCTCGTGATCGAAAGCAAAATTCGAGGACGCGGAGGAGAACGAGGACGAGAACGATTTCATTCCGCAAATAAATCCGCGCCGCTCAATTTCCGGGTGCGCTGGCCGCCCATAATCTCCCAAATTTCCGCGCCCAAGCCCTGGGGCGGCGGCGCGGCCAATTTTTGGAAAAAATTTGGGAACGTCTTTTTCACGCACGCGGGATTTTTAATTCTTATGCCCGGAACTTTCAATCCCAGAATCGCAAAACACATCGCCATGCGATGGTCGTTGTAGGTCTCGATTTCCGCGCCGTGAAGCTCCCCCGGCTTGGACGGATACACCGTCAGCGTGTCGCCTTCCTCGACCACTTTTGCGCCACACTTGGTCAACTCCGTCCGCAAGGCGACAACGCGCTCGCATTCCTGGACGCGCAGGCGGCCAAGGTCGGTGAAATAAAATTCTTCCATCCTTGCTGGGGTTATCGCGATTGCTGTCATTATGCTATCGCCAAGATCTGAAGTCCTGGAAATAGTTCCTTGGGATGGTGAATTCACCAAATCCGCTATCTGGTTTTTGCTTAACGGTCTTCCGGTTTTTCCCAAGGCAATATAACCATGTAACAGCGGACCAAATGACAGAAATTCCATGAAGTTTTCATCGATTTGCCATCCTGATCTCGGCCAGCCAACGACATCAACTCGGTTGAGAATTTTTGTTGAAACTTCCATTTCCCATTCTTTCGAGTATTCCAAATACTCCGGCGAATCCGCAATTCTCCCGGCCGCCAAAAAATAGCTCCCGCTGCTTGCATCCGGCTCGATTTGAAATGTGCCGCCGGTGGGAAACGCCTCGATTAACTTTGACGTCATCACCACATACGGCGATTCCTCCGCGTTTTCGCCGTCAATTTCGATTTGCCAGCCACCCACTTTGGATGACAACAACAGCGCGGACGCAAACTGCGAACTTTCCGCGATGCTGACGCGGCATTGCTTGGGCGCCGCCGGAACTGATTTTCGGTGCTCAAATTCAGTCTGTGACTCCTCGAAACGGCCCGCATTCCCGGCGAGAATGCGCACCGGCAGCTTGTCGTTGCCATTTTCGGACTCGACCTGGTACCCAAGTTCACGCAAGGCCTGAAACAAGGCGGCCTGCGGACGCTCGTGCATTCGCGGCACACCGTGCAACCGGTACACGCCGCTGCCCAAACACAAAAACGGCGCCAGGAACCGCGCCGCCGTGCCCGCATTGCCGACAAACAATTCGAGTGGCTGCGACTCCGTGCCGCCGGGCGGCACCGCGCCGCCATTGCCATAAACGGTGATGGTGCGGTTGCAAGCCTCGGCCGGGTCCGGCCCGAGGTTCACCATGAAACCCAGTTCCCGCAAACACTCAACCATGATTTGCGTATCCTCGCTCCAGAGCGCACCTTTGAGCGTCACTTCGCCGTCCGCCAGAGCCGCAAGAATCAGCGCGCGGTTTGTGATGCTTTTTGAACCAGGCACAGTGATTTCCGCGCGCACGGGTTGGTCGAGCGGGACGATTTCGATGAGGGCCGGTAAAGACATATCAACCAGAGATGGACACAGATGGACACAGATGAAAACCAGACCGAATTATTGGACTTTTAGATAAATGGATTGAAGGATGCCGGCGCGTTTGCCAGCAATCCACAAATCCAATCATCCAACAATCCATTGCTTTATCTGTGTTCATCTGTGTCCATCTGTAGCTAATTCATTCCGGTGAAGTCGAGACGCCACCGGCGCACCAGTGGTCGCGGCGCTGCTTGGCAGTGGCGAAAAACTCCTCAACTGCCTGGGCATCGTTCCGCTTCAGGGCGGTTTGAAAATGATTCAGTTCCGCCTGAAACGCCTCCACCGAGCGGGCCAGGTTTTTCCGATTGGCCAGCGCGATGTCGCGCCACATTTCCGAGGAACCGGAGGCGATGCGTGTCGTGTCGCGAAAGCCCGTCGCGCACAAGCCCGCCTGGTTTCGCGGGCTGGCCGGCTGCAAGATCAGATTCACCAAGGCCGCCGCCGCCACGTGCGGCAGATGGCTGGAACGGCTCACCAGCAAATCGTGTTCCGCCGCGTCCATCCGCAGCGTCCGGGCGCCCAGCGATTGCCAGAACTTCTCCAGCTTGCGGACGGCGCTCGCGCTGGACTTTGCCCCCGGGGTAACCACGCATACAGCGTTGGCATACAAGTCGGCCCGGGCCGCCAGCACGCCCATTTTTTCGCCCCCCGCCATCGGATGACTGCCGACAAAGTGCGCGCCCGCTTGATGGACGACCGCACCCACCTCGCGCACGACTCCAGCCTTGACGCTGCCCACATCGGTAACCAGCGCGCCGCGCTTGAGCGCGGGTAAAATCTGTTGCGCCAACGGCCGCATTTGGGCCAGCGGCACGCAAAGGATGACCAAGTCAGCCTGGGAAACCGCAGCCAGCAGGTCGGTGGTGGCGTAATCCACCGCGCCGGCCTTTTCGCAATCCCGCAAACTGGCCTCGCGCCGAACGTAGCCGGCGACCTCGCGCGCCAGGCGCCGCTGCTTGACGGCCAACCCGGCGGAGCCGCCCAGCAAGCCGACGCCGATGATGGTGATTTTCTCGAACTGCACGCGTGGAGGATAGCGGATGGAAGTGGGAAATGTGAAGTGAAACCCGAACTCATCAGCGCAGTGGCCCGAGCCACATATCCCACATCATCTTGAGGGTGAGGAGGAAAACCATGGTGAGAAAGACCGGGCGGATGAATTTGGTGCCGCGCGCGAGCACCATGCGGCTGGCCATCCGCGCGCCAAGCCACTGGCCGCAGCCCATCCCCACACCGGCAGCAAACCACACTTTCCGCACCCACAGAAACACGACCAGCGAGGCGAGGTTGCTGGCGCAATTGAGCGCCTTGGCATGGGCGGTGGCCTTGGCGAGATTACAGCCGAGGCCGAGCATGAACGCCAAAGCCAGAAATGTGCCCGTGCCGGGACCAAGCAGGCCATCGTAAAAGCCGATGCCCAAGGCGAAAATGACATCAAACTTGATCCGCGAGATGCGCGGGTGGATGTCTTGTTCACCCAACTGCGGGCGCCACCCGACAAACAGCGCCACCGCGAGCAGCAAGCAGGGGACAATTTGCTTCAACCGGTGCGAGTCAAATTGCTGCACCAGGATGGAACCAGCCAGGGAACCAAGGAACGCGAGCAGACAGGCGCGGACACAATCCCGCGCACTCAACGCCCCGGCGCGGGCGAAATGGAAGGTGGCACTGCTGGAACCGAACGACGCTTGGAGTTTGTTTGTGCCCAGGGCGACTTTGGGGTCAGGACAGAAGTTCAACAACACCGGCAGGGTCAGCAAACCGCCGCCGCCGGCGAGTGTATCCACGAATCCGGCGACCAAACCTGTCGCAAACAACAGCCCGAGTTGCCACCATTCGATCATGGCGGAATCAAGCCTGGAGCTTCACCTCGACATTTTGTCTTGCCGATTCATGGCAGGCGTCCAAAACCTTCTGTGTTTGCAGCGACCACATGGGCCATTCCTCGTTCAGAGTGCCGGAAAAAATCTGGTCCGCGAAGTTCCGCCACATCCGCGTGTCCTGCGCGGTGGAATGGCCGAATCCCGCAGGGTCGGCGTCCGGCGGACAGGGCACACCGCCCGGCACGGTGATGAGTTTCTCATTCACCTCGAACGACGGTGCATAGCCGTTGGACGGATGCACGAAATCCGGCACCCGCAGCCAGCCCTGCGGGCCGCCAACGTGAACCCACTGCTGTTTGGCCGCGCGAAACGATGCGTAAAACTCGACCGTCACGCCGCCCGGGTAAAGGAGCGTGGCGGCAAATTCCGTCGGTGCAGACATGCGGCCGGGCAACGATTCCGACTGCGAAAGCATCCTGCCGGCGACGCTCACAGGCAACTGCCAATGGAACGTCCAGAGCGCGAAACGAATGCAATACCAGCCCAGATCACCCAGGCTGCCGGTGGGTTCAAGCGCGCCATCCGCGCGGATGTTGGTGCGAAAAAAATCCTCGCCGGGATAAAAAGTGAAGGCGGAAGCGATGCGGCGGATGGGCCCGACGCTCCGGCCGTCGTCCAAAACTTCGCGCACCCGCGCGAGGCGCGGGCTGTGCATGAACATCACGCCGTCCAAAAATTGCACCGCATGTTTGCGGCACGCCGCCAGCATGTCTGCCAATTCGGCGGCATTCACCGCGCACGGCTTTTCACAGAGGACATGCTTGCCGTTTTGCGCGGCACGAATGACCAGATCCTTTCGCAAACCAGTCGGCACGGGAAGATAAACCGCATCCACGTCCGGCGAGGCCAGCAATTCGTCGTAGCTCCCCAGCGCGACGGGCGCTTCTCTAAACGGGTACTCCCGCTGGCAATCGGCGATGTACTCGCGGCTGCGGGACACGTCGCGGCTGGCCACGGCAGCAATGACGGCGTTGCCGGAATTGCGGATGGCCTTCCAGTTTTTCCGGCCAATGCCGGCGGTGCCCAGGAAACCGATGCGAAGTTTGAGCATGTCCAATTTTTGTGATGTCATATTGTTATTGAACGAGGATAGAGGATAAAGGATGGAGGATGGCAAAACATCATGCAACCTTCCATCCTCTATCTTCCATCTTCCATCCTCGATGCCTCAAGCACCCGTTCCAAAATGACCTCCGCCAGCCCCGGATCGGTGCCGACAGACGACGAATACCAAAACAATTTGCCGTGTTTTTCGGTCGGATTTCGCCAGGTCGGCAGGCCAGCGGCATGGCGCGCTTTAACCACGCCTTCTGCTTCCCCCAGAAGCACGGGAATGTCCTCGACTACGTGCAATCCGTCGCTGATGAAAAAAGGCACCATGACACAATACCTCGTCCCCGCCAGCAAATGGCAGTCCGCAATGCGCGGCGTTTCCTCCAAGAAAACCGCTTGGACATCGGCGTAAATGCTCCGTGCGCGAATCAACTCCACCTGCCGCTCGATGGACTGACGCGATTGGGCGCTTTTCCCCGTGCCGTGACCCGCGATAAACAGCGTGGTCTCCGTCGGCTTGGGTGCGCGCGGAAAAGGAAAATGTCGGGTGATTCCGGCTGCCCGCGACAAGATAACCTGCGTCATGTGCTCATGCGTGCCGACGGGTTTGCAGTAGCATGTGATGCGTGGTCCCCCTGCGCCGCGCTGCGGCGCGGCAAGTGCGTGATGCGTGATGCGTGATGCGTCGAAACCAAGTTCCTGTGGAATTAGCTCGCCGGCAAAATAGCCTTCGCTGATAAACAATGGCGCGATGAAGACGCGCGGGGCGAAAATCCCGGCCAAAACCTCTTTGATTTGCGGCTCCTGTTTCCAAAACGCCTCCCGCACCGCGCCAAAGATCTTCCGACGGCGCAGCTCCGCCGCATGCTGAAACACCGGAGTGGCGGACTGCTCGTTCAAATCGGTGCCGTGGCCTAGTATGACAAGGACGGCATCAGCAAAGCTGGTGTTGTTCACCCACCCAAGTTGGCCGAGCCACGCGCCAACCGCAAGCCGCGACCCAACCCAGAATCTAACCGACAAGCCGATCGCCGTCGCGAAGCGACACCGGATATTAGCCACACGTCAGTGTCTGGAACCCGCCCACCCCGTTTCAAAATCGTCCCGCAGGGACAATGGAAAGCGTCACCATTGTGGTCCTCACAAAGTCCGCCCTGGCGGGCGAGCTAAGAATCAACCATCTGCGCAAGCAAGTCCGCCGTCCCTTCAGGACGGAAGCATTTGTTCGGCAGGTCACCAGTCGCTGGCGTGTCTGGCTAATATCCGAGGTCGCTTTGCGACCGGGCTGGGAAGCCCGGCTCTACGGCAGGCAGGGATGCCTGCCGCCACGCCGCCACGCGCGGCAGATTTTTTTGAGTGGTTTTTCGGTTTCCAGCGTCTTATTCTCCGTTCGACGATAAACAAAACGAATCGAATCAATAAAATGAACATGAAACCATCTCTATCCACGCTGGCAACCTTGGCGGCGGCAGTCAGCTTTACCCTGACAGCCTCCGCGGACGACTCCAAACTGCCGCCCGCCTCAACCAAAACCGGCTTAACCTACGCTTCCGACATGAAGCCGATCTTCGACACCGCATGCGTAAAATGTCACAGCGGCGACAAACCAAAGGCGCGGCTGCGCATGGATAGCCTCCAAGGCGTGCTAAAGGGCACCAAAGAGGGCAAGATCGTGACCACTGGCGACAGCGCCGGCAGTTTTCTCGTCAAAGCCATCGCGCACGCAACCAGCGACCATGATGCTTGGATGCCGCCGCTGAACAACAAGGCCGGCATCCAACCGCTCACGCCGGAACAAATCGGGCTGGTCCGCGCCTGGATTGATCAAGGAGCGAAATAATCCGGCTGCTTCGTCTGGCAAGGCGCCTTCCAGCAGAAGGGCGCCTTGCTGCTGCTTCCGGCAAAAAATGCGCAGTTGCCGTTTTCGGCATGATGATTCACAATTCCATAAATTCTAAATGGCAGAATTTATTAAGAGTGAATGCCCGCATTGTGGGCAGTCTGTGGAGTATTCCCCGGAAGGCACGGGGCAAACCGTCCCCTGCCCAACGTGTGCCGAAGATTTCATTTTGACGCCCTCCCAGCCGTACCGACCAATCGCCTCGCCTCCGCAGTCACCGCCAACTCCACCTGCGTCATTTCAAGAAACAGCGCCATCAACCCCCTCCGCGCCGCCTGCGGCACCGAAGTCACGTCGGCGTATTTTGGACTGGATCTGGCCCAGGTCAACACGCGTGCCAGCATCACCAGCATCGGCAACGCTGGCACCGCTGTCATTCTCACCGAGGTTGCCAGCCACATCCCCGGCAGCGATAGCCCAGCCGAATCCATCCCCAGCGCCGGAATTGACTGCGGAAACGGAACCTTTGGGCCTGTTTGCTTGGAATCCGCCAGTGCCGGCTCCTGCGGCGCTTTCCACGCCTGCCCCGGCGGCAACCCAACCCTCACCACCTCCGCCAGGGACACAACCACGTCCAGCGACACTGAAGCCTCTCAACGACGTTTGGTTGGCAGCCGCACCACCAACGCCGGCATCTGTGCCAGCACCAGCCTTGAACGCAGCGGCACTCCTGCCGGCCAAAAAAACCAGACCATTGCCACCGCTGGATCAAGCGGTCGCCGAATTTGAAAATGACCAAGCTTTCGCCGGACGGACGCCAACGCGCGAACAAGTCGCGCGGGCTTGGGCTCTTGCCAGATACAAAAGCGAGAATGAAATCAACGTGCCCTCCCATCCGGAAGTCGTTGTCGCCTTGAAGAAGCTGTTTCCAGAATTCAGGAGCTCCAAACCAGTCTTAAGCCATTCGCGCTCAACAAGCCATTCGCGCCCGAGCAAATAGCCTCAGTTTGACAAATTGCCTTCCGGCTTCCGGGAAATGGGGCGGTACACGATTCACCGAAAGCCCGTCAGGGCTGACATATTTTGAGTACTCCGTCCAAACCGGACCAAGCTCCGTCAGGAGCAGCATAGTTTTGCTACCTCGCTAAATATGCCACTCCTGACGGAGCTTGAATTGGTTTGGACTTCAAACTGAGAAATTTTCTCGCCCGCGTGGTCATTTCCCGGTTTAATTTCCCCTACATGAAACAAAAAGCTTACGCCGCCGCCGGCGTGGACATTGATCTGGGCAACAAAGTCAAAGCCACCCTGCCCCAATTGCTCGCCGCCACGCACCGCCGCGAGGTGCTCGGCAAGGTGGGCGGCTTCGGCGGCCTCTTCGCGCTGGACGTGAAGAAGTACCGCGAACCGGTCCTGGTCAGCAGCGTGGACGGCGTGGGCACCAAGCTCAAAATCGCCTTCGCGATGGACCGGCACGACACCATCGGCGCGGACCTCGTGAACCATTGCGTCAACGACATCGCCGTGCTCGGCGCGGAGCCGCTGTTTTTCCTCGATTACCTCGGCACCGGCAAGCTGGAGCCCCATGTGTTCACCGAAATCATCCAGGGCTTCGCCCGCGCCTGCGCGGCCAACCACTGCGCGCTCATCGGCGGCGAGACGGCCCAGATGCCGGGCTTTTACCAGCCGGGTGAATACGACGTAAGCGGGACCATCGTCGGGGTGGTGGAAAAAGCCCGGATGCTCAACGGCCAAAAAACCGTACGGCGCGGCGATGTGGTCATCGGCTTCGCCTCGAGCGGCCTGCACACCAACGGCTATTCCCTTGGCCGCAAAATTTTCTTCGAGCAATTGAAGCTGAAACCGTCCAGCCGGGTGCCCGGCTTGGACGGCACCCTTGGCGAGGAATTGTTGCAGGAACACATCAGCTATGGACCGCTGATCCGAAAGTTGCTGAAGAAATTCAACACCCAACCCCCAACATCCAACACCCAAGATCCAGTCAAGGCGTTTGCCCATATTACCGGCGGCGGGTTCGTGGACAACATTCCGCGCGTGCTGCCCAAGTCGCTCGACGTGGTCATCCGGAAGGGTTCCTGGGACATGCTGCCCATCTTCCAGATCATCGCCGCCAAGAGCGGGGTGCCGGACGAGGAATTATATCAGGTCTTCAACATGGGCATCGGCATGGTGGCCATCGTCCGGGCGGATCAGGCGGATGCCGCGCTAAAATTCATCCGCGCGCAAAAACACCAGGCCTGGATCATCGGTGAAGTAGTCAAGGGCAGCGGTGAAGCGAGAGTGGAATAGTCAGACGAACCAGATCAAAGGGGCATTTTTCGAACCACATGCGCCGGGTTCGGCCCGCTAGACCGCGACCGGTCCCCGGTCGCAGCACTCCGGATTCACGCAAAAGCACCAAAGGTTCGCCGCAGGTGGCTTGTTTCCCCACACGCTGCGCGCCGAGACGTCGTGCGGCCCGTATGCTGCGGCATCTTTGTGGAACCTGCCGTCACCAATTCTTAAGCTCCGTCAGGAGCGACATAGGCGGATGTCGCTGACGGAGCTAAATTTATGTTTGCATGGTTAAACTGCAAAGACTCCGCGCCTGACGGCGCTTGCTCAAGCCCACACACACTCCGGGCTTTTCAATTTCTCCAGCAGTTGCGCGTCGGCGGCAGGAAATGCATGCTCATCTAACCCGACCGGTTGAATCCACTTCACGGCCGCGCAATCCAGTAGCTGCGGTTCGCCAGCGAGCAACCGGCAGCGGAAAAATTTCAAATGCACCGACTTTTCCGGATAGACATGGGAAATTTCCTCGAACAATTCACCGACGGCGATGTCCACACCGAGTTCCTCGCGAATTTCCCGAATCAGGCATTGCTCGAAGGTCTCCCCGGCCTCGCGTTTGCCACCGGGAAACTCCCAGCACCCGCCCAAGTGCGCACCCGCGTGCCGCTGGGTGATTAGCAATTGGCCGTCGCGGAAGATGAGCGCAGCGCTCACTTCAATGACGAATGACGAATGACGAATGGTTAAACCCGCCCTGTGCGAATTCGATTCGTCATTCGTCATTCGTGATTCACCGTCCCACACTCTTGTAGATCCAGCCCAATTTCTCCATTTCCGCGGGGTCAAACAGGTTGCGACCGTCGAATAGAATCGGATGCGTCAGCCCTTTTTTCGCGCGGGCCAGGTCAAGTTGCTTAAACTCGTCCCACTCGGTGGCCACTACGAGGGCGTCGCAGCCCTCGGCCACGGCATTCATGTCATCCACGTAAGTCGCGTTGGGTAGCAGCGGTCTGGCCTTGTCCATCGCCTTCGGGTCGTGGACACGCAGGGTGGCGCCGTCTTTGAGCAGCCGCTGACACAGGTCAATGGCAGGCGACGAGCGCACGTCGTCGGTGTTTTGTTTGAAGGCCAAGCCGAGCACGCCGATCTTTTTGTCCTTCAATACCCAGAGCGTATCGGTGATTTTCTTGAGGAAGCGGTCCATCTGGTCGGCGTTGATGCACTGGACCTCCTTGAGGAGCTTGAAATCATAGCCGACCTGTTCGGAAATCTTGATGAAGGCGCTCAGATCCTTGGGAAAACAACTGCCCCCGAAACCGATGCCCGCGTTAAGGAAACGGCGACCGATGCGTTCATCCAAGCCGATGCCGTGCGCCACTTCGAGCACGTTGGCGCCGGCCGCCTCACAAATGGTGGCGATGGCGTTGATATAGGAAATCTTGAGCGCGAGAAAGGAATTCGCTGCGTGCTTGATCAATTCCGCGGAGTTGATGTCCGTGACAATGATGGGCGCCTTGAACGGGGTGTAAATCTCGGTCATGGCGGCCACCGGCCGCTGCGAACGCACGCCAATAACCACGCGGTCGGGATTCATCAAGTCGCCGACGGCAAAGCCTTCGCGAAGAAATTCCGGATTGCTCACCACGTCAAACTCGGTCTTGGCGGTGCAATAACGCTTGATGGTTTCGGCCACCTTCTCACCCGTTTTGACCGGCACCGTGCTTTTGTCCACGATGATTTTATAGCTGGTCAGGGCGGCGGCGATGTCGCGGGCCACGCGCTCGATGTAACTCAAGTCCACCGAACCATCCGGCTGCGGCGGCGTAGGCACGGCGATAAACACCACGTCGGAATTTTGCACGCCTTCCGCCGTGCTGGCGGTGAATTTGAGCCGCCCGGCGGCGGTATTCTTTTTGACGAGCTCCTCCAAGCCGGGTTCATAGATCGGAATGCCGCCGTCCTGAAGGGTCTTCACCTTGGCCGCATCGTTGTCCACGCAGGTGACCTGGTGTCCGACTTCGGCAAAACAGGTGCCGGTCACCAATCCGACGTACCCGGTACCGATGATGGAGAGCTTCATGCTCGCGGCGGTTATGGTTTGGCGGCGGGTTGGGTCACCGGCGCGGCACCCGGAGCAGCAGCCGGTTTGGCGGCGGGCGCGGAACTGGCCGCCGGCGCCGCTTTGGGCGCGGCCGCATCCATTTTGATTTTGACGCTCGACGCATGCATCATGGCCTCCTCGCGGAGCGATCCCCCCAAACTGACCTGCACCACTTTTTGATAATGGCCCATGGCTTCGGTCAATTTATTCTGCTGCTCGGCGATACGGCCCAGCGCATATTCTGCCGGGGCCACGCTGGAGGAAGTGGGGAAAACCGAAAGCACCCGCTGGTAGGCCGCCGCCGCCATATCCGTTTGATTCTGGGCCTCCAGACTTGCGGCGAAACCCAGTTCCGCGGTATCCGCAAACGGACCGGTGGAATTGGCATCCAGGTACTTCTTGAATTGCGCCTGCGCGTCCGCATAGCTCCCGGCATCGAACAGCGCCGCTGCCGCCTGCAACTTGGCGCGCTCGCCGGCGGCGGTGCCCGCGTAATTCGCGGCCAACTGTTCAAAGGCGCTGGCCATCTGGCTGCTGCCGCGGTTCGCCCCCGGATTGACCATCAGCGCCGTCAATGCTTCCCCGGCATCAATCTCCTTTTGCGCGCGCTGCGAGGAAATAAAATAGGCGATGCCGGCCACCACCAAAACCGCCACCAAACCGCCAATCAGCCGGTTTTTGTTGGCCTCCACCCACGGCCAGAGTTTGAATATGATTTCCGCCGGTGCGTCTTGTGTTTGCATAGTTCAGTAAAAGAATCATTTTTTCCTGCCCACACCCGAAACGCAAGCGGAAACCGTGGAAAAATGGGGAATCGGGGAAACTAGTTCTGCCACAGATGGACACAGATGGACACAGATCAAACCAGACCGGTTTGTTGGACGGGTGGGAGCCGGCGCGTTGGCCAACCAACCAGCCAGCAATCCAACCATCTTGCGTTTTATCTGTGTCGATCTGTGTCCATCTGTGGTTAAAGTCTTGTTCACTTGCTTGGGACCGGTCTGGCGGCGGCGATAAACTGCCCGGCCAGTCCCGATCCGGTTTCGCCCCGCCAAACGGCGCCCACCTCAAGCGGCGGCAGGGAATGGTTCAACGGAATCAGCTTCAACCGCGCCCCCACCATGCAGGCCAGGCATTCGGGCACCAGCGCAACACCATGCCCGGATTCCACCGCGGCAATCAGGCTGGTGACACTATCGTGTTCGCCAGCCAGGCGCGGTTTGCGTCCGGTCGGCGCGAACAACTCCTCCAGCATGGTGTGATATTCGGGATAGTCCTTCCGGCTATAGGCGATGAGCGGCTCACCCACGACCTGTTCGAGGCTGACGGACTTGGATTTCGCCAGCTCATGTTTGGGCGCCACCGCCACGCGCAACCCGTAGCGCGCCAGCTCTTCAAAACGGAAATCGCGCATCCATTTTGCCGGCGGCCGGACCGTCAGGGCGACCTGCAACTTCCCCTCCCCAAGTTGTCCCAGCATTTCTTCGGTAGACAAATCGTGCAGCACCACACGCACCTTCGGAAACTGCTCCTGAAACTTCCGCAAGGCTGGCGGCAGAATTTGCACCGTGAGCGAGGGCGCGTAACCGATGTTGAGTTCGCCCGCCATGCCACCCGCCACTGCGCGAGCGCTGGCCACGGCTTCCTCCGCCCGTTGCAACACCGCGCGGGCCTCCGCCAGAAAAACGCCGCCGGCCGCTGTGAGCCGCACGGATTTCGCGCTTCGCTCGAACAATTGAAAACCAATTTCATCTTCGAGGTCGCGGACTTGCCGGCTGACGCCCGGCTGCGACACATGTAGCTTGAGCGCGGCCCGGGAGACGTTTTCCGCCTCAGCCACGGCGACGAAGTAACGGAGATGGCGCAGTTCCATTTACCCGGGATTCTGCCTGATATTGTCAGGCAAGTCGAAATCGAAGATTTTGTTTGATTTGCAGGGCATGGCCCAACATGTTCACTGCTGCCATGCCCACGGTTTTCATCCATAACGGTTATCGGGTCGGCTTTTTCAGTTACGATCTGGCTGAGCGGATGCATGTTCACGTGTTCAAGGCCGGCCACGAATGCAAAATCTGGCTGGATGATCTCTCGCCGGCATTCAACCGCGGGTTCAAACCCCATGAAATCGCCGAACTTCGGCGGGTGATTGCCGAACGCCGCGCGGAAATTGTGGAGCGCTGGCTTGAACACGGACGCAATGAGAGCTAATATATTTCTGTAAATGCAAGCTCCGCCTGCCATCACCGAAGTGGTCGTGAACGATGAATTGCTTGGCTTCCACCTGGAAGACGGGCGATTCATCAGCGTGCCGGTGGCATTTTATCCGACGCTCGCACTGGCGACGGACGCGGAACGTGGACGGTTCGAGATTAACGGCTCGTCCGTCTATTGGTCGGAGCTGGACGCCGACATTGGGGTGGAGGGATTGCTGGCCGGGGCGCATGAACATCATTACTACGCCCGCAAAGCAGTGGAGCGCGCCGTCCGGCTGGGACGGCTCCCCAAGACCGCCTTGGAAAAAAGGGCCGGCCCACCGCTTCAGCCGGTATGACCGAGAAATGTAAGGCGCCAGTGGTTCTGACACGGTGAGATTAGATCATCACCACGTGATCCCGTTTTTCTGTCTCTAAATCTTTCTGTCTCATCTGCCGATGCTGCGAGCGCCGGTCTCCTGACCCGGCTCATTTCAAACGAATCACCATCGCGCCGGGTCGGAGACCGGCGCTCCGGCACGGCCTATCGTCCATCCACTTCCTTGCGCCTTTGCGTCTTGGTGTCTTAGCAGCCTGTTGAAGAACCCCCAAAGACGCCGCGTGAGGGCACGCGGCCTACAGGATTTCCTAGCAAATCACCGATTCTGTAGGCCCGGTGCCCCCACCGGGCGCTTTCTTCAACAGGCTGTTAGCGTTTAAACTCTTATGCCTGAAAGTTATGCTCAGGCAAGAAATATGGTATTTCTCAAAGTCCCGAACCGCGTGCATAGTTTGCTCATGATGATTATACGAAAATCAAATGAGCGGGGCCACGCCGAACACGGCTGGCTGGACAGCTATCACACGTTCAGCTTCGCGGACTACTACGACCCGCAATGGCTGGGGTTCCGCACGCTGCGCGTGATCAATGACGATTTGATCATGCCCGGGATGGGCTTTGGCACGCATCCGCACCGGGACATGGAGATCATCAGCTACGTGCTGGGGGGCGCGCTGCAACACCGCGATTCCATGGGCAACGGGCGCGTCATCCGGCCCGGCGAGTTTCAATACATGGCCGCCGGGACGGGGGTGGAACACAGCGAGTTTAATCCGTCCAAAACGGAGGCCACGCGCCTGCTGCAAATCTGGATTCTGCCCGACGCGAAAGGAGTCAAGCCGCGCTATGCCGAAAGAAATCTCGCGCAGGCGGAGATGGGCAAATTCCATCTGGTGGCCAGCAAGACCGGGCGCGATGGCTCGATGGAAATCCATCAGGACACCGATCTGCTGCTGGCCAAACTGGAGCCTGGCCAAAACGTGAGACATGCGCTCCCCCCCGGGCGGCACGCGTGGGTGCACGTGGCGGAGGGCGAAGTCAGCCTCAATGGCCAGAAACTCGCCGGCGGCGACGCCGCGGGCCTGAGCAAGGAAAGCGCGTTGGAAATAGGCGCCACCAAACCGTCGCAGGTGCTCTTGTTCGACTTGAACTGAACGAACTGCAGGGGCGCGGACAGCTTGTCCGCGAGTAGCCATCGCAACTTGAAGCAGAGAGACAGGTTTTCGCGCCCCAAAAAATGGCATTGGCGGTCACTAACCGCCGCGAACAAACATGCCAAAAGATTTTATGAGCAATTCAACCATATCGCCTGGAATGGAAGCGCGAACAAACGCGTCAGCGGTGGACTCAGCCAACCCTCGGCCGGGCAATCCGCAGCCACAAACCATTCTGCCGCCGCTGGATCCCCGTGTCCGAATCGGTCATGTTCACCTGAAGGTGGCTGACCTCGACCGGGCGATTACCTTTTATCACAACGTGCTGGGATTTCAGGTCACGCAAAAATTCGGGCGCAATGCGGCCTTTCTATCGGCTGGCGGCTATCACCATCACATCGGACTGAACACTTGGGAAAGCGCGGGCGGTTCGCCGCCGCCGCAGGCCGCGACCGGCCTTTATCATCTGGCCATTTTGTATCCCACGCGCGCGGAACTGGCCACGGCGCTGCGCCGCCTGCTCCAGGCGGAAATCCCGCTCGAAGGCGCCGCCGACCACGGCGTCAGTGAAGCCCTTTATCTCCGCGATCCCGACGGCAATGGCGTGGAACTTTACTGGGACCGGCCTCCGGCCCAGTGGCCGCACGCGGCGGATGGCCAACTGGCGATGTTCACCAAACCGCTGGATTTGGGGTTGCTGCTGACGGAGGCCCAAGCCAAATGAAACGCATCTTACAAATATTATCGCTGCTCCTGGTGCTATCCGCCAGCCTGACCTGGCTGGTCACGGGCGCAAATCGCGGCTGGACTAAGACCAGTGTGCCAGTAAAAACCCTGGATGAAGTCACGGGTATTGAGGGCATCACCTACCAGAAAAAATTCCTGCCGGGTGTGGATTTTCTCGGCGCGGCCGGCGCCGGCGCCGTGCTGCTTCTGGGCGCATCGTTCCTTTTCCGTAAACCGAATACAAACAACAACCAACAATAAACAATAAACAAATAATAACATGAAACTGACACATATTTTTCCACTCCTGTCCTTGGCCGCCGCGGTGCAAGCCGCGCCGGAAACCTTTGATTTCAAGGATCCCAAGGGCGTCAACAATGCGGTCTTCAATCTGGATGCGCCACTCGAGTCCGTCAACGGCAGCGCCAATGGCATCAGCGGCGCCGTTTCGTTCGATCCGGAAAACCCAGCGGCCACCAGCGGCAAGATCGTGGTGGCGGCGGAATCCTTGACGGTTCCAAACCCAATGCAGAAGGAACACTTGCACAGCGCCAATTGGCTGGATGTTGCGAAATATCCGGAAATCACTTTTGAGGCCAAGTCGCTGGCCAGCGTAAAGACGGATGGCAACGTCACCACCGCCGACGTCACCGGCACATTCACCCTGCACGGCGTGGCCAAGGAAATTACTGTGCCCGTCAAACTGACATATCTCAAAGACAAATTGAGCGCCCGCGTGCCTAGTTTGAAGGGCGACCTTCTGGTAATCCGCGCAACCTTTGCCATCTCGCGCGACGACTTCAACATCCAAAAAGGACAATATGAAGATAAAGTGTCGCCAACGATCAACCTCACCTTGAGTATCGCTGGCGCGGCCACAAAATGAGCCTTTGGCCATGCAACTCGGCATGGTCTGCATCGGTCAGCCGGAGCTGCCGATGAATGACAAGGGCATCAACCGTTTGAGCAGCTACAGTGGCGTAAGGGCATCGGCAGGAAACGTTCAATTGTCTTGATTCCAGGAGGTTTGTGATAAAATGCCTGAATCATGGCATCTGAGTCTGTATTGAACACGCCGGTTTCGCCCCGCCCGCCGCTGGATCTCGCCGCGCTGGTCCGCGAACATGCCGGCGAGAATTATGAATTGCACGCCGAGCACATCAATCCCGCCAATGTCCGCACCCTGAAGACCATCGGGTTCGACCGCTGTTATACGCGCGCCACGGGCGCGTATCTCTGGGACGTGAAGGGCGAAAAATATCTCGATTTGCTGTCCGGCTACGGGGTGTTCGGTCTGGGCCGCAATCATCCCGAAGTCCGCCGCATCCTCAAGGAATTTCTCGATACCGAATATCCCAGCCTCGTGAAGATGGAGGCGCCATTGCTCTCGGGTTTGCTCGCCGCCGAGTTGAAGCGGCGCATGCCCAACGAGCTGGACATGGTGTTTTTCACCAACTCCGGCGCCGAAGGCGTGGAGACGGCCATCAAATATGCCAAATGCGCCACGGGCAAACCCGCCCTCCTCCACTGCAAGAAATCCTTTCACGGCTTGAGCAGCGGAGCCCTGTCCATCAATGGCGACGATAGTTTTCGCGACGGCTTCGCGCCCTTCCTGCCGGATTGCCGCGCGATACCGTTCAACGACCTCGCCGCGCTGGAACAGGAGTTGAGAAAAGGCGACGTGGCAGCGTTAATCGTGGAACCGATTCAGGGCAAGGGAGTGAATCTGCCGGCGCCCGGCTATCTGCTCGAGGCGCAGAAACTTTGTCGCCAGCACGGCGCGCTCTTCATTGATGACGAAGTGCAATCCGGCATGGGCCGCACCGGAAAATTCCTCGCCATCGAACATGAAGGTGCGGTGGACCCGGACATCGTCGTGTTGGCAAAAACACTTTCCGCCGGCTTCGTGCCGGTGGGTGCGGTGCTCTGCAAGAAATGGATCCACGAAAAAGTCTTTTCCTCAATGCAGCGCTCGGTGGTGCATAGCTCGACGTTCAGCCAGGGCAGTTTTGCAATGGCAGCCGGGCTGGCCGCCCTCGATGTGCTCGACCGCGAGAACCTCATCGCCAACGCCGCGAAAATGGGCGACCTCATTGGTAATGGCGTGAGGGCGATGATTCCGCGCTTCGAGTTCTTGAGGGAAGTGCGCTGGCGCGGCCTGATGGTGGGGATCGAATTGGGATCGCCCAAGTCGCTCTCGCTCAAACTCGCCTGGACGACGTGCCACGCGCTCGACAAAAGCCTGTTTCCGCAGGCGGCGGTGATTCCCCTGATGGACAAGCATCACATCATCACGCAAGTGGCCGGCCACGCGGTGGACGTGGTGAAACTCCTGCCGCCGCTGGTCATCACGGAGGCGGACGTGCAATGGTTTCTGACGGCGTT
>Ga0316226_1001757_pt1 | contig 22061 bp, 18 predicted proteins | sample TBH18017metaG_FD_206009 | JGI IMG/M metagenome (GOLD analysis project Ga0316226, IMG submission 206009) | Freshwater microbial communities from Trout Bog Lake, Wisconsin, USA - TBH18017 | ecosystem: Environmental > Aquatic > Freshwater > Lake > Hypolimnion/Profundal zone | place: USA: Wisconsin...
ACACCATGCCACCTCGATAACAAAAACCATTGGACGAGTCTTGCCGCATTGGACTTCGGGCCTGCCGCGTTCTACGGATTCTTTTTTTCGTCGCTAACGTCACGGCTCAGCCTCGCCGCCTTGTTCATCAACTTCTACCTGTCCGCAACCGGCGAGGCTGCAGCCGTTTGTTGGGCGAATTGTTTTCTCTGAAACTGATCCTCTACTCCAGGAACGAACCACATCGCGCATACGGTCATCCCTGAAAAAAAGGATGCGATTCCGCTTGCGATATCTACCCAGCATGTGTGGACTGCAGGTGTGTATCCCATGGGTATGGAAATGCACCATCCGAAAAGTACAGCCATTGTGAAGACGGATCGTGCCCACGGGCGCCATAAGTAGGCACCGACAATTGAAGCAATAGTTGAGGACAGCAATATAAGCACTAGCAGCAAAAACACGAGTGCAGATGCAAGTCCGAGCGATGGTTGACGCGTATGGAGATAGGATCGCAGCGCATCGGGAAGTTGCGACCGAGTACTAAATATTAAAATAATGGCCAGAACTGAGCCAAGCCAACTGAGTGTCAGCGATATTCGGAATGTATTTTTTATTTTCATCATTCTCTTTGCCCAACGTTATATGAGCCGCCAATCGGACTTTCCGGCGGTTGCCACCGCAAGCAAGTCCCGCGCCCATTTACATTTGAAACGATAGAACTTCGCATTGTAAGCGTCAATGCCGAATGCAATGGGTTTAAGATCAAGGGACTGTGACGGTGCAATTATTCTGAATCTCGCCGGGCTTGATTTTCGCAGGACTTGGAACTGCGCGGCATATCCATGGCTTGCCGTGAATGGTCCGCCAATCGGACTTCCCGAGAAATTTTGCCAAGATGTGTAAGATTCTGCCCCGCGTTTGCATATACATGTGAAGGAAATGCCCCTGCTTGACGTGGATATGCCGCTGTCTGCGAAACGGACGAAACCATTATGCATAATTTACAAGCCATTGATCTGCATGACGTGGAGACGTACTGGAAAAGCCGGAACTTGGTGGATGAAGACCATCTTTCGTACTACATCCGCTGGTTACAGCGCTTTCTGGCAGGTCCCGGCGGGGATTCGCGCCTGTCCGCACAGGACGCACAGATGGCCTTTGTGGAGAAACTGGACCGCGATGGCTGCATCCCGGAGTGGCAGATCAGGCAGGCTGCGCGGGCTGTGGAATTGTTTCAGAAGCATTATCTGCGGTATCGAGCCGAGGTAAGAGGTCCGGACGCGGCCCCTGACGACAAAACACCATCTGCCGCAATGCCCGCCTCACTAGATGCGGCCATGGAAGATACGCGGCGACTGATTCAGGTGCGTCACTACGCATATCGGACAGAACAAACCTACATGGCCTGGTTGTCGCAATACCGGAACTTCGTTCAGAAGAGCGGGCTGCCGTGGGATGCGCCGGATACTGCCCGTGCGTTTCTGGCCCAACTGACCTTGCAGCGTGGTGTCGCCGCGTCGACGCAGAATCAGGCGTTTAGCGCAGTTCTCTTTCTGTTGCGCGAAGTCCTGGGCCGCGACACAGTTGTTTTGAACTCGGTGCGCGCCAAACGCGGCCCGTACTTGCCGGTCGTATTCAGCGAACGTGAAGTGACGCAGTTGCTTGGTCTCGTCGAAGGGACGGAGGGGTTGATGCTGCGTTTGATCTATGGCGGCGGACTGCGGGTGGGCGAGTGCGTGAGCCTGCGGGTGAAGGACCTGGACTTTGACCATGGCATCCTTTATGTCCGCAGGGGTAAAGGCGACAAGGACCGCAGCACCCTGTTGCCAAGTTGCCTGTTGGCATCCCTCAAGACCCACTTGGCGCGCATACAGCAGATCCACAACAAAGAATTGGCGGAAGGGCATGGCGAAGTGGAATTGCCATACGGGTTGGCTGCCAAATACCCGAAGGCCGCCTGGGAATGGGCCTGGCAATATGTTTTTCCGGCAAAGGACCGTTCCGTGGACCCGCGCTCAGGTGCCGTACGGCGACACCACATTGGCGAGGAGGTGCTCCAACGCGCGATGCGGCAGGCGTTGGTACGATCCGGTATCCCCAAGCATGCCGGGCCGCACACGTTGCGCCACTCCTTCGCCACGCACCTCCTGATGCGCGGCGTGAACATCCGCGAAGTGCAGGAATACCTCGGCCACAGGAGCGTCGAGACCACCATGATCTACACGCATGTCATGCGCGGCCTCAACAGCACCGCCGTCAGCCCGCTGGATGCGCTGGAGAAGACGGTAGATACCCGATGTGCATGCTTGCCGATTTGAAAATGATCTTTTTGGCCGATCTGAAACGCCGCGCCCTATTCTGATCGCTGCTCTCCGCTTCCCCCTCTTCCTCAAAAAAAGTGTCAAGTATTATTTTTGTCGGTTTACCCATCCCTTTTGTCCCTTCCTGTCCCTTCGCGTCACTTCAGGACGTTTCACATTGTCGCATTTTCAGACCCCGCTGCTGCCCCACACGCATTAATGAATTTACAGGGTGTATAACTACACCATTCTACGGATAAGCGGAGATCTGATAGCCGCGGCCGCGAAGCGGCTGCGGACAGAAACTCCTCTGCGTTCCCTGTAGCATTTGTTGGGTTGCGGGCTGGCGCCCGCCTTGGGTAGGGAGTGGTCTTTTCACACAAGGGGGACGTGGCAGGCAAGGGACTGCCCGCCCGGGGCGGTCGCGACGGCGCGCGACATTCCAGGGGGACAGCGGCGGCAAACCATGGTCGCAAAAAGGCGTTTGCGTGGTAGGGCTTTCGTTTTCTGCTGTTTTTGTTGATTGTTTTTCGGTTTTTAGTTTTTTCGTGCGGGTTTGCTCCTCTTATGCAAAGGGCAGTGGTGTTTTTTTATGGGGTCATCAGACCGACCTGTAACCAAACCTAACAACCTACCGCCTAAACACCTTCTTCAGCAGGAACGACACGATGAAAATTAGACACGAAACACCGGCCATAACCCCGCCATTCGGATGTAACGCATTGATGCACCGTCAGATGCGAAAAATCATGTGCAGCAGGGGGGCCTGTTTTGTGTCTATTTCTGTCTATTTTTGTCTACTTCTTCCCCCTCTGATCCTAACCGCTACCAACCAACTTCTTTCACAAACCAAAAGGGGCAAACGTGTCGCGGATCGGGTTTCCGTCTGCACGGGCACGCGTCAGACCGATTTGGCCGCAAGGCTTCGATGGGTGGGGCAGGATACGTATCCGCCCCACCCGGAGAAACGCAGCGAACGAGCCGGTATCACGCGCGATCCGTGCGGCCCCGATCCGCGACACCCGCGCGTCAGCCTTCCCCATTCCGCGCCACACATACGCCAGAAAAACCGGAAGACTGGCAACGGCTGCGCGAGTTATGCCATGACCTCGTCGCACTCCGCAGGGGCGATCACAACGCCGAACGGCGGCACTGGTGATCCCGACCGCTCGCCACCTGCCGGAAATCAAAGTAAATCAAGTCAGATCAGGGTCAATCAAGGTGAATCAAGCCACTAATTTTTTTTGCGCGTAACCAAGCCCGCCCCTGTTGCTATAGTCTCTCCTGTCCTCAACTTCTACGGAGCAGTTGACGGCAGTTGTTTTGTTCAACGTTATGCTGCCGAGGGCGTTACAGAGAACAATTCTTTCACCTGTTGGGTGAAACGATTTGGCCGCCGGAAAAGCCACCGTTTGCACGGGGGAATGCCATCAGCATCGGCGCGGTGCGTTCACACCACTCGCCAATACGCCTTTGCGCACGTCGTAAGGGAAACTCTCACCTACAGCCTACAATCTACAGCCTTCCCCCAGCGTACGCGGGACAACGCCACCTTGAACGTTCCAACTGCTTTTTCAGGTTCAGTCGCCCGCTTCTGGCAGGATTTTGACCTCTTATCCCAATCATCCTTCTGCTATCATTCCCCCTGTTTCGCAGCCTGATGAATGGAACCGTTATGTCGAACTTTGAAGTCGTCCAACTGTCCCACGGTGGCGGTGGCGCACTGTCGCGCAATCTGATTCGCGACGAGATCGTTTCGCGTTTTGGCGCAGGTCCGCTGCAGGGGCTGCCGGATGCGGCGCGCGTGTCGCTGGCGGCCGGGGAAGTGATTTTTACCACGGACAGTTATGTGGTCCAACCCATCGAATTTCCCGGCGGCAATATTGGCAGTCTGGCGGTGCATGGCACGGTCAACGACATCGCCGTCAGCGGCGGCCGCCCACGCTGGCTGTCGCTGGCATTGATCCTTGAAGAGGGCCTGCCGCTGGAGGTCCTGCGCCGGGTCCTCGATGCCGCGCAAGCCGCCGCAGCAGCCTGCAATGTGCAGATCGCCACGGGCGATACCAAGGTGGTGGCGCGCGGCCAGTGCGACCGGCTGTACATCAATACCGCCGGCATGGGCGATCCGATCCCGGGCTTCCGTCTCGGCGCTTCCACCATCCGGCCCGGCGATGCGGTGCTGGTTAGCGGCACGCTGGGCGATCATGGGCTGGCGGTGCTTTCCGCCCGCAAGGGAATCGACATTCGCAACGGGCCTGTGAGCGACAGCGCGCCGGTGCATCGGCTGGTGGCGGCCGCCGCGCCCGTGGCGGCGCAGGTGCGCTTCATGCGAGATCCCACGCGTGGCGGCGTGGCGGCGGTGCTGAACGAACTGGTGGAAGGCCAAGCCGTCGGCGTGCTGTTGCAGGAAATAGCGCTGCCGTTTGCGCCGCAGACGCGCGCGGCCGCGGAAATGCTGGGGCTGGATCTGCTGGACGTGGCTTGCGAAGGACGCGTGCTGCTGGTGTGTGCGGCCGATGCGGCGGCGGCCGTGCTTGCGGCCTGGCGTCAGCTTCCCGAAGGCCAACACGCCGCGCAAATCGGCCAAGTGACCAGCCGGGGCGGCCAGGTGGTGCTCGAAACGCTGATGGGCGGCCACCGCTTGGTGGATGTGCCGCAGGGGGAAGTTTTGCCCAGGATTTGTTGATTTTAGGAAGCTGAAAAAATGGAGGTAGGGCGCGGACCTGCACGCGCCGCCAGCGGCGGCAAGCGAACTTGCCGCCATGTGACTGGAAAGTGGCGGGTCCGGCGGCCCCGCCCTACCAGGAAAAACACGGAATCCATGCACGAACTTTCATTGGCAACCGCGCTGGTCGAACAGGTGCAGCGCGTATGCGACACCGAACAGGCGGTCGCCGTGGTGTCGATCCGGCTGCGCATCGGTGCGTTATCGGGCGTGGACCGCGAATCGTTTGCCTTCGCGTTTCCGCTTGTGGCGGAAGATACATGCGCGGCACAGGCGAAGCTGATTGTCGAGGAAGTTCCGGCGGAGATCCTCTGTGAGGCGTGCGACAAGCAAACCGCGCCGGGGAAAATGTTTCTGACCTGCGGCGCCTGCGGTTCAAACCGCGTGCGCATCGTTGCGGGGCGGGATTTTCAGATTGTGTCGGTGGAATTGCGGGAGAAGACGGCAGGCTGAAGGCTGTTCGGCAGACCGTGGTGACGCTTGCGGCTTCACGCTGCGTTCCATTTACAGCCTAAAAACCACTGCGTTACAGGCAGGCTTCGGGAAGGACAACGAACCATGTGCAAGGATTGCGGGTGCGATCATTCAGACAGGCGTGCGCATCGTCATGCCGACGGGACCATGCACGCGCATGATCATGGGCTGGCGACGCGCACGGTGACAATCGAGCAGCGAGTGCTGGCGGTGAACGACGAACTGGCGGCGCAGAATCGCGCCTGGTTGAGGCAGCGCGGCATCGTGGCGCTGAACCTGATTTCATCGCCCGGCACGGGCAAGACGCTGCTGCTGGAAAAGACCATGGAGTTGCTCAAGGCGCGCATCGGCTGCGCGGTGATCACCGGCGATCAGCAGACGGACAATGACAAGGTCCGGATCGCGCGCACGGGCGTGCCGGTGGAGCAGATCGAGACGCACAATGCCTGCCATCTGGATGCCGCGCGCATCGCCGAGGTGCTGCCCCGGGTGGTGCGACCAGAGACGCGGCTGCTGTTCATTGAAAATGTCGGCAATCTGGTCTGCCCGGCGGCCTTTGACCTGGGCGAGAATTTCAAGGTGGCGCTGCTGTCCAGCACCGAAGGGGAGGACAAGCCGGTGAAATATCCGGTGTTGTTCACCAGCGCCGAAATTGTGGTGCTGACCAAGATGGATCTGGTGCCGCATCTCGAATGGGATCTCGCCGCCTGCCGCCGCGCCATTCAAAGCATCCACCCCGGCGTCTTCGTGTTTGAAGTCAGCGCCAAAACCGGCGTCGGCCTCGACGCCTGGTGCGATTATCTGCTGCGCCTGGTGGGTTGATGGCGCATGTAGCACGGGCTCGCCCTGAGCCCAGCGCAGAGCCATCACGAGCCGTTTAGCTCGTTCTGTTGTGAGACGCGATGCAAATCGTCGCATCTTGAATCATTCCAAGCGGAAGGCCACAAAGGTCGCTGAGATAAAATGAGAGCACGGAGTTGGACATCAGGTTGCCGCAGCCGCGCAGTCGGCGGAGGACAGGAAGTTCTCTGTGCTCTCGGTGGCCATTGGTTGGGTTGCGGGCGTAGCCCGCTTCAGGTTATCCAACAAACGGCAAAAACCGGATCAAGCATTCGGGTGATTCCCAGTCTCACCTATCAGGATAGGTGAGACTGGGATGATGCGAGTAGGAGCGCGGCAAATTTACGCTTTCGTAGAGATGGGTACGAATTCATTATGGAACAACCCATCGTCGACCCCTAATCCATGCTCGCATTTGGCTGTAGAACATGTGGTAGTATTTCGCGCATGACAACCATCACGCTACGCATCCGGCGGATCTGTGCGGCTGCGGTTGTTGCGATGGCGCTGCTGCCGTTTCCGGCAACGGCGGCTTCGCTTGACAACCTGCGGCGGTCCGTGGTCAAAATCTATGTCACGGTGCAGCGCTACGATTACATGCAGCCGTGGCAGGCCACGCCACCCGGGTATGGCAACGGGTCGGGATTCATCATCGAGAAAAAGCGCATCCTTACCAACGCGCATGTGATTTCCGACACCACCTTCATCGAGGTGCAGCGCGATGGCGATCCCCGACGTTTTCCGGCGCGTGTGGCGTTCGTGGCGCATGACTGCGACTTGGCGCTGCTCACGGTGGATGACCCCGCATTTTTCGAAGACACGCAGCCGATCCGGTTCAGCGAAGATCTGCCGAAGTTGGATGACGAGGTCATTGCGCTTGGCTTTCCCATGGGCGGCACGCGCCTGTCGCTGACGCGCGGTGTGGTTTCGCGCATCGATTACAGCGGCTATGCCCACTCGGGCGTGGATGCGCATCTGGTGATCCAGACTGATGCGGCCATCAACCCCGGCAACAGCGGCGGCCCCGTGTTGCTGGATGGCCGGGTCGTCGGCGTGGCGTTTCAGGGCGTGCAGGCGGCCCAGAACATCGGCTATGCCATTCCGCTGCCGGTGATCCATCACATGCTGCGCGATGTGGCCGATGGCCAATACCACGGCTATCCGGAACTCGGCGTGCGCACGGCGGACACCCGCAATCCCGCCCTGCGCCGCTTCCTGGGGCTGTTCCCGGTTGGCGGCGGCGCGGTTGTGGACTGGATCGATCCCTTTGGCGCGGCCAGCAACCGGTTGCAGAACGGCGATGTGTTGCTGCGCGTGGAGGGTCTGGAGATCGCCACGGACGGGTCGGTGGTGCTGGACGGCAATGCCGTCGAATTCAGCGAGTTGGTCGAACGGCGGCAGTGGGGCGAGAACATTCACTTTGATGTGGCGCGCAGCGGCATGGTCCAGCGCATCGAAATTCCCCTGCGCAATCCGGTGGATCCGTTCTGCTATCGCATCTTGTATGACGAGCCGCCGGAATATCACATCGTGGGCGGGCTGGTCTTCATGCCGGTGACGCGCAACCTGCTCGGCGCACTCGGCGGCGACACGGACAGCCGTGCGATGCACAATCTGTTTTATCTTTCGACATTTGCCAAGATGGAGGACGACCTGATCAGAGGCCGCACGCAGTTCGTGGTGCTTGCCAACCGCCTGCCGCATCCGGTCAACACCTACGACGATGCCTTCCGCTATCAGGTCGTGTCCGATGTGAACGGCCAGCCGATCGGCGCGCTGCGCGATCTGGTGGTGGCGCTGCAAACGCCGACCAACGGTTTCCAGGTCATCCATTTCGAAGGCACGGAAAATCCGCTGGTGCTGGATGCCGCGCAGACGCGCGCATCCGATGCCCAGATCCGGCGGCGCTACGAGATTCCGGCCATGACCCATCTGCGCTAGTTTAGCCGAGGAGAAATTGCATGTGGTTCAATGCAGAGACGCCGACGGCAAAGAATGCAAAAGTAACCGTATTATTGACGCTTGGATGGATTTTGACGATGACGTCAGTTCACGTTCGAGCCGGCGAAGCGCCTGCGACCCCGGGCGTCCCCAGCTTTCATGTTGTGGACGTGCTGGTGACCTGCCAGAACTGCGATGAACGCATGCCGTGGCGTCTCAGCCGGCCGCAATTCCGGCAGGGCTACGGCGTGGTGGTGGGGTCCAATCGCGTGCTGACCACGGAGGAGCTGATCCGGCAGGCCACGCTGGTCGAATTGCGCCAGCCCGGCCGTGCCGCCAAGTACGCCGCCGTGATCCGGCAATCCGACCCCCAGCTCGCCTCGGCGTTGCTGGAGGCGCAGGATGTTGCGTTTCAGCGGGAACTGAAACCCGTTGAACTGGCCGCCAATCTGGCGCGGGGCGCACAGACGCGCATCGTGCAGTACGACGATTCCGGCGTGCGGCAGGAAGGCGCGGGACGCATTGTCGAAATCGGCGTGGAATCCCTGCCTTCGGCGCCCGCTGCGGTGCTGACCATGCGTGTGCTGTCGGATTTGCGCGTGCAGAATCCCGGCGCGCCGGTCTATTGCGAAGGCTTTCTGGCCGGAATCATGATGCGTTATGACGCACAGCACCAGACGGGATTTGTGCTGCCGGCGCCGGTGCTTGCGCGTTTCCTGCAGGCCGCAGGGGAGCGCGAATACCTGCCTCCGCCCAGCGGTGGGTTCGGATGGACGCCGCTGGTGGATGTCGCCAAGCGCCGCTATTTCGGATTGGCAGAGGATGTGGGCGGTGTGCAGGTGACCACGGTGGCGTCCAATGCCACGGCTGCCGGTGTGCTGCAGCCGAACGATGTCCTCCTGAACTGGGACGGCTTTGCCATCGATAATCAGGGCTACTATCAGGACCCGGAATATGGCCGGACGCGCCTCAGCCAGGCGATCGAAGGCCACCGCCGCGCCGGCGAGCGTGTGCCGGTTGAATTTGTGCGCGAGGGGCGGCGGCAACAGGCGGTGCTGACGTTGCGGGTGTATCATGACGCGGATGCGTTGGTGCCGGAAAATACGATTGGCGCGCCGCCGGATTATCTGGTGGAGGAGGGTTGCGTCATTCGCGAACTGACGGGCAGTTATCTGCGGACCGCCTCATCCGGCAATCTGCGCCTGGCGCACCTGTATCTGTCGCGCGCCCAGCAACCTGAGCATGCCGATGACCGCGTGGTGATTCTCGCCGGCGTGCTGCCGGATCCGGTGAACATCGGCTACCAGGAACTGCGCGACGAAATCGTCACCGACGTCAACGGCAAACCGGTGCGTAACCTGAAGGATGTGTTCCGCATCTTGGAGCGTGACCACGGCATCCAGCGGCTCACCATTCAGGGCCGGGGTGTGGATGTGGTGCTGGACACTTCGCAACGGGAAGCCGTGAATGCGCGGATCGCCAGGGCCTACCGGATTCCGGAACTGCAGCGGTTGTCGGCGGGGAAGTAGCAGGTAGCGCTATTGCCTCGCTGAAACAGGCAGCTTTTATAATGATGCCGTGGTTCTCCGTTTCTTTGGGGAAGTGCTCTTCGCTTTGGCGCATGCCCTCACGAAGGACGCGTTTACGACATTGGGCCGGACGCCATGACTCAGGCACAACGCGGCAATGCGGGCATCATGCACCATCGGGCCAATCGCTTTTGCCGTCAAAACCAGTTTCGCAAGCCGGTCAAGATGCTCGGGGCTTTCGCCAATAAAACGGAGCGTGGTTGATCCTGACCAGACGCGTATTGTCTCCAGCGCGATCGGCATGGGTGTTGGCGGGCGGTAGATTTTGGGGTGGGTCACAATTGCCAGAAATTCATGTACGCAGGGCCAGGGAATGGCCCATAAAGCCGGGCCATTCGCCAGTTTCGTCAGCACCTGTAAAGACTGACCACGGCGAGTCTTCCCGATGGGCATAAATCAGCAGGTTGGTGTCGATCGCGATCATGAGCCGTGTCCTTCGTACGCGGCATCGCGAATCGCTCCCCACGCGGCATGTTTGAATTCCGGCGCAAGGCCCTTGCCTTTAAACGTGACCGCCTTGATGTGCGTTGGGGGCGAGGCAGGTCTCTTTTCAAGGGCGTACACAAGCCCCTCCAAAAAAAGTTCGCGCATGGGCACGCCTCGTTCGCGTGATACCTGTTTGGAGCGCAAAAAAAGATCATCAGAAATATCTATGGTTGTCTTCATATTTCGAAGCTGTCAATTTCGGCCCCTGCCCGAAAAATTCGGCAGCTGCGGTTTAGAGCTTCAGCAACTCCGCCACGCGCAGCAGGGCAGGGGTCAAATCGATCTTGCGACGGGCGTCGCCCAGTGTGCCGCTGAAGACATGCACGTAGTCATCCCGTTCCAGATTTTGCACCAGGCGTCCGAATTTTGACTGTTTCCGGCGCAGATTCATGACGATCTCCACGCGCGCGTTGCCGCGCGTGACGGCCTCGCTGATCATGCCGGTGGAGTCGCTGGTGACGAACACGGTTTCGCACAGCATGACAAAGGCGGGAATGGGATTGAATTGGTCGCGGCTGAAGATGAGTTTGAAATCGAATGGCAGTTTGTCCACCAGATCCTCCACGGCATGCGGCGTGCGGCGCGAGGTGGTGACCCAGCGCTCACATCCTTCGGTGGCGGCGAAGATGCGGTCGAACTGGCGGGCCATTTCATCGGCTTCCATGCTGGCGAACGGATTGGGCCCTCCGATGATCAGGCCGACAGCCGGGCGCTGGGGCGCGTGACGCTGGCGGAAGGCGGCCACGCCTTTTTCATAAAAATCGACGTTGGTATTTGTGAAGTTGACGGGAATTTGGACGACGTTTGGCAGCCTGGGCGGACGGTCAAACTCCGGCGCCACGATGCAGTCATAATCGAGACGGTAGCCGCGCGGATAAAGAACGGCTGCTGCCGGGATCTTCATCTTGCGAGCCAGCACCTTGACGGGAAAAAAGGCACCGGAACCGGTGCCGATGATGGCATCGAATTTTCCCTCGAACGGCGTGATGTCGAACCACTTGCGCGAGCGGATGCCGAGACGATCCCACAGATAGGTCGCGATCTTGGCAAAACGCGAGGAATAGGCCACGCGCGCCACTTCGCAGGATACGCCGAGTCCGGCGCATAAGGCGCGCGACTGGTTTTCATGACCGGCTTTGCCGTCGCTGACGATCAGGATTCGTTTGGGCATAAGCGCCATTGGTCATGCGACAATAGCATCCGTTCTGTGAGGTCGTCAAATAGTTGGACTAAAAACCCTTGCCCCCTGACGGGGGGTGCACTAGATTGCAAAGTCGAAAAGAACAACGGAGTTTGCCGCATGCCCAAGATCGCCCCTGAAGGACATCCATTCATTCTGGTCTTTGCCCTGCTCTCGCTGATTGTAGCGGTGGTGGCGCGCATGCATGACGGCGTCTGGGGGTTGATTGCCGTGGCGTTGACTCTGGTGTTGGTGGCGCTGACGGGGTTCATGCTCTATTTTTTCCGCGATCCGGAGCGGCAGACACCCGATCGGCCGGACGCGTTCATCTCCCCCGCAGATGGGCGGATCATCGTGGTGCAGGAAGTGGTTGAGCGTCGGTATTTCAATGAGCCCCGCCTGCAGATCAGCATCTTTATGTCACCCGCCAATGTGCATGTAAACCGTTCTCCCTGTGATGGTACAGTATTTTCAACACGCCACAACACCGGCAAGCATTTCGCCGCCTACCGCGAAGGGGCCTCGCTGCGCAACGAGAACAGCGAGATGGTTTTGGAGACGAATAATGGCCGGATTCTCGTGCGGCAGGTGGCGGGGTTTCTTGCACGGCGCACGGTCTGCCGCGTGGGTCCCGGCGCGGTGCTGAAACAAGGCGAACGCTTCGGCATCATCAAGTTCAGTTCACGGCTGGATGTCTATCTGCCCGCCACAAGCTTGCCACAGGTGGCAATTGGGGACCGGGTCCTCGCCGGCGAGACGATTCTGGCCACGATGAAAAAATGAGTCATGGATCTTGCGGCGTCGCCGGCGCGGCGCCCCCGTTGTTGAATTCGCCGTTGCCGCCGCCCCATAAAGGATTGAGCACTTGAAAAAAGGCATCTATATCATTCCCAACAGCATCACGCTCTGCGGCATGACGCTGGGTTTTTATTCCATTCTTGCCTCGCTGAAGGGCGAATTCAGCTATGCGGCCGAGGCGATTCTGTTTGCGAACATCACCGACGCGCTGGACGGCTGGGTGGCGCGCAAGACCAACAGCACCAGCAAGTTCGGCGTGCAGTTGGATTCTCTCTCGGACATGGTGACCTTTGGCGCGGCGCCCGCGGTGCTCGCTTTTAGCTGGAGTCTGCACTCGCTGGAACAGGTCGGCTGGGCGGTGCCGTTATTTTTCGTACTGTGCGCGGCTCTGCGCCTGGCCCGTTTTAATGTGCAGGTCGACACGGCGGAAAGCCGTTTTTTCACCGGGATGCCAACGCCCAGCGCTGCAACCATTCTGTCTTCCGGCATCTGGCTTTGCATTGAGGATCAGATCAAATTTAAGGGGTTGGGATTTCTCTTTCTGGGGCTGACGATCTTGCTGGGATTGTTGATGGTCAGCACGGTGCGGTATCATTCGCTCAAGGAAGTCATGATGATGAAGGGGAAGAAGCCGTTCTGGGCGCTCGTGGTGGTGGCGATTATCGTGATTCTGATCGTGCATTATCCGTCGCACACAATTTTCATCGCCTCTTTCCTGTATTTGCTCTCCGGGCTGATTGAAGCGGTCTACCGCCTCCGCTATCCCCGCATCCCCCCTTCGGCCAAGCCCAATCCGCCCGCCGCCGTTCATGGCGGCAATCCGGCGTAAGGGCAAACCGGAATTCCACGGTTCCATTCTACTCGCCTATGGCTCAAATCTCTCTGGTGGCGTATAGTGACCTGTTGGCCTCATGCCGTGAAGGCATGCTCGGCGAACTCCGGAGAACGCCGCCGTGGTTGTGTTGCATGGGTCATGGATGGAAGGCGCGCTGCATCTGTGGGCCGAAAACTGGTCTGCGGAGGCGGTCGCTACATATCCGCATGCCACCACCTTGGGCAGCGATGATGAACGGCGGCGACGGAGCGCCGCCCTCCAGCCGGAAGATCACGGGGATGGAGGGCGCCGCGCTGTCGGAGCCGTATTCTCGCCGTACGACCCCGGTGCGGACGACCTTGGTGCTGCGTTGGTAAAGATTCCCGATGTGGCTGACAACGAGAAAGCCATCGTGCGGACCGCCTGGCTCCCCACGGTCAACAACCGTCCCGTGCATTCGCGCAAAGTCTGGCAATTTGCCGATGCTGCGCCGCAAAATGTTACGCTTGCGCCGTGGCATGTGACGGCCATACCGCTTTCGCGTCAAACGCAATTCGCCCTGCTGGGTGCTTGTCGCGAGGATCGGCGTCTGGCGTCCGGCGTGGTGGCGGGACAGGATTTGCTGGCCTGGGCCGATCTCTTCCGGTATGCCGGCGCGCTGGTGGCGCGTGCGGCATTTCTGCCGGCGCTGGTGGATTGCGGCACGCATGCTGAGGCGCGCTGGCAGCCGGCCTTCGATGGCGGCGACCGACATCGCCTCTTTCTGCTGGCCGCGCAATTGCCGTCCGTCGCGCGCTGTCTGACCCCGTCGGACCAGCCGTTTGCCGCAGTCTCCGCCGCGGACGTGGTAGAGGCTTTTGTGACCGAAACCGTGGATCGGCTGGTGCGTTTTTCCGCGGTCACCACGCTCTCCCGCGCGCATGCGAGCAAGGGCCGCTACTTCAGCGCGCATGACGCCTGGCTGGCTGCGTTGCGCGGCGAGGGACGGGTTGTGCGATGGGAGCGTGTCAGCGAACTGGCCGCGCTGTCGGCGGAGATCGAGGAATGGCGGCGACCGGTGGCTCTTGCTTCGCGTGCCGACTGGCGGTTGCTGCTGCAATTGGAAGAACCGCCCAAGGACGCAACTTCCCGCTGGTTTCTGCGGTACCTGGTTCAACCCTTTGCACACCCGGAAGTGGTGCAGCCGCTGGCTGCGGTCTGGCACGAGGGAAACGCGGCCACGGCCGAACGTGGCGAACTGGCGCTGACATCCCTGGGCCAGGCGGCCACGCTCTATCCGCTGCTCGGTCGCGGTGACGGCACGCAGGCCACATCCGGCTGTTACCTGACCACCGGCGAGGTGTATGAATTCCTGACGGTCTATGCGCCGTTGCTGGCAGCCGCCGGATTTGGCGTGATCACGCCGGAATGGTGGCAGGGCGCCGGAAACGGGCCGCGCATTGAATTGATTGCCACGGCAGCCGGCGGCGATTCTTCCCGAAGCAGTCTCTGCTCGCTGGCATCGCTGGTGTCCGTGGATTGGCAGATTGCGCTGGGCGGCGAGGCCGTCAGCATCGATGAGTTGGAAAAGCTCGGCCGCAGCGGCGAGAAGCTGGTGAAGTTCCACGACCGCTGGATCGAGTTCGACAACCGGCAGGTGAATGAGGCGTTGCGGCTGTGGCGTCGCCGCAAACCCGAGGCGCGTTCGGCCGGCGACCTGGTGCGCATGATGATCGGCATTGACCAGCAGGCCCACGGGTTGCGCGTCGGCGGCGTGCAGGCGCAGGGCTGGGTGCAGGCCTTGTTTGGACGATTGCGAGGTGAAATGCCGCTCGAATCGCTGGCGCCCCCGCAGGGTTTTCACGGTCAACTGCGTCCCTATCAGCAGCACGGCTATGCCTGGCTGGCGTTTCTGCGCGGGTGGGGTTTGGGCGCCTGCCTGGCGGATGACATGGGGCTTGGCAAAACCATCCAGGCGCTGGCGTTGCTGGCGCGGGAACAGGAACGCGGCGAGAAACGACCCGTGCTGCTGGTCTGTCCCTCCTCAGTGATTGGAAACTGGCAGCGCGAGGCGGTGCGCTTCACGCCGGCGCTCAAGGTATTGCGTCACCATGGTCCCGACCGTCTGTTCGGCGAGTCCTTTGTGGAGGAGGCCGGCCGGCACAACCTGGTGGTGACAAACTATGCGCTCCTGCCGCGGGACTATGCCACGTTGCGGCGCGTGACGTGGGCGGGCGTGATCTTGGATGAGGCGCAGAACATCAAAAACCCTGAAACGCGGCAGTCGCAGGCCGCGCGTGCGTTGTCGGCCGATTATCGTCTGGCGCTCACCGGCACGCCGGTTGAAAATCACGTGGGCGATCTCTGGTCCATCATGGATTTCCTGAACCCCGGTTTGCTGGGCACGCGTGCGGCTTTTCGCGACCAGTTTCTGCGACCCATTCAGTTGGGCGTCGATCCGGCGGGCCGCGAACGGCTGCGCCGCGCCACCGGACCTTTTGTGCTGCGCCGCCTCAAGACCGACCGCACAGTGATTGCGGATCTGCCGGAGAAGATCGAAGGCCGCGTCTTCTGCCCGTTGACACGCGAACAGGCGGCGTTGTATGCGACCGTGTTAAACGAATTGGAAACAGCCCTTGCCGATGCCAGCGGCATCGCGCGCCGCGGCCTGGTGCTGGCGACGCTGACGCGACTGAAGCAGATTTGCAACCATCCGGATAATTATCTGGGCAAGGATGAGATCGGCGGCTCGCGAGGACGCGCGCCCTCATTATCCGAAACAACCGACCTCTCCGGACGTTCCGGCAAGCTCGACCGCTTGGGCGAAATGCTGGAGGAGGTCCTGGACAGCGGCGAACGGGCGTTGATTTTCACGCAATTTACCCGGATGGGGGAATTGATCCAGCGGCACATGGGTCAGTTATTCGGTTTTGAACCGCTGTTCCTGCATGGCGGTGTGCCGTTGCACGAGCGGGAACGGATGGTGGCGGCGTTTCAGTCTGACGAAGGACCTCCGGTGTTTGTGCTGTCCCTGCGGGCTGGCGGAACCGGGCTCAACCTGGCCCGCGCCAACCACGTCTTTCATTTCGACCGCTGGTGGAATCCGGCGGTGGAGAACCAGGCCACGGACCGCGCCTTCCGCATCGGGCAGACGCGCAACGTCATGGTGCATAAATTCATCTGCGCCGGCACGCTGGAAGACCGGATCGATGCCATGATCACCGCCAAGAGTTCCATGGCTGAGGAAGTGATCGGCGGCGGCGAATCCTGGCTGACGGAACTTTCGGACGACGAATTGAAGGCGGCCCTGGCGCTGGCGCCCCGCGACGTAATGGAAGATGAGGAAAGGGGCGCGTATGCGTTTGCGGTCAAGAAAGGAACCGGAGAAAAAATCGAACGTTGATTTCAGGTGGCCCGGGCGCTCCGCGCACGGACCGAGCATAAGAGGCACACACCATGCCGATGCCCTTGCGCGGAGCGCGCGGGCCACCGAGTTCAACTGCGAATGACGGCACGCAACCCATGAGCAAGAAACACAAAAAACACGCGTTGCGCGTTCCCATCACCGTGGCCGGCGGCATCCGGTCGCAGGCGGGGCGCGGCAATCGCGCGCGCCACTGGTGGGGTCAGCGCTGGATTGCGTTGATCGAGCAGAACATGTCCGGCCCGCGACTGGGACGCGGACGCAGTTATGCGGCATCCGGTCAGGTTGCGGAATTGCGGCTGGGCGCGGGCGTGGTCAGCGCCACAGTCCAGGGCGCAAACCCGCAGCCGTACCGGATTGAAATCCGGTTGCAGACGCTGGCGGAGGACGGGCGCAACCGGATCCTGGCCGTGTTGCATCAGCAGCCGATGCTGGCGGCGCGCCTGCTGGTGCGCGAGCTGCCGCCGGAACTGGAGCAGATTTTCCGGGCGGAAGGATGCCCCTTGTTTCCGGAGCGGGCGGAAGACCTGGAGATGCATTGCAGTTGCCCGGACTGGACCAGCTTGTGCAAACACGCGGCGGCCGTCAGTTTTCTGCTGGCCGAGGCGGTTGACCGCGATCCGCTGCTGCTGCTCGCGTTGCGCGGGATCGGGCGCGACGAACTGCTGGGCAGGCAGACGGCGGATAAAAAGACGGTCGCGAAGAACCACGCAGCCGGCGCGCACCCGGCGGAACTCGCAAGCGATCCAGCGGTGTTTTGGGGTGGCGCCGCGCGCCACGCGAAAACGGCGAAGAGCAACGAGCCGGATTTCGGTCCGGCGCCCGCTTGTGCCGCGGCCGCGCCGCTGGTACGTCGACTCGGACCGCTGCCATTCTGGCGCGGCGAAGAACGCTTCCTCGAGGTCATGCATTCGGTCTACACCCGCGCCGTACCACGTGGTTGGGCGGTCTGGGATGCCGAGCCGCTGGATCTGCGCCGCACACGTGAGGCCGCGCCCGGCGCCAGGGTTCACGTGCGGCACGGGCGGTTGAAAATGGATCTGACGATGAAATGACAGCGGCGTGAGACAAAAACGGTTTGGTGGAAGTGTGATCTCATTGACACGCATGCGGCAATTCGATGACTGGGTGGGGTGGCCAATGGCCGCACTGCTTGGGTTATGGCCGCGACGCAGGCGGAAAGTTTTCACGCTGCCGCGACAGATTGTGATCGTCAAATTTTTCGGGCTCGGCAGTCTGCTGACCTGCGCAGGCGTATTTCGCGCCTTGCGCCTTTGTCAGCCGCAGGCGCGATTGGTGGTGGTGTCGCTCGAAGGAATGGCGGCCGCATCCCGGCTGATCCCGGAGATTGACGAAGTCCTGACAATCTCCACGACCGGCATCGGCCGGTTGCTATGCGATGGCGTGCGCGTGTTGTTTGAATTGCGGCGCCGTCGCGTGGAGATCATTGCGGACATTGAGTATTTTTCCAAGCTCAGCACGGTTTTTTGCGCCCTGGCCGGCGCGCGGTACCGTCTCGGCTTCCAACTGCCGGCACGCTGGCGGCGGCGGTTGATTGACGGCGGCATCGCTTTTCGCGAGGACCTTCATTTCCGCGAATGTGTGGCGCGCCTGCTGCACCCGTTGGGCGTGGATTACCGGAAGCTGCCGGAGGGGATCGTGACCCCGCCGGAGGCGGCGGAACAGGCCGCAACGGAACTGCTCACGCCTGCGGCAAAGTGGGCGGTCGTCAATCCGCACGCCACAGAACTCTGCATGCAGCGACGCTGGCCGCTGGAGCGGTTTGCGCAAGTGATGGACGCATTGTTGCGGCACGCTCCGGATTTGCGGATCGCGATTCCCGGCACCGCCGGCGAGCGTGAACGCGCCGAGCAGTTGCGCGCGTTGATCCCGGATGAACGGCGCGCGCGCGTTTCAGTTCTGGCCGGACGCACGAACCTCGCAACCCTGGCGGCCATCCTGCGCCAAAGCCAATTGGTGCTGACGTGCGATACGGGTGTGATGCACCTGGCGGCCGCAGTCGGCGCACCGTTGGTGGCGCTGTTCGGACCGGAATCGCCGGTACGGTATGGACCGGGGCCAACCGTGGTGCAGGCCTCCGGCTTGCCCGTTCCATGCAGGCGGGACGCCCGCACCACAATTGTCCTGACTGGCGATGTTCCCTGCGGTCCGTGCCTCTGTTACAGGAATCACAAGCGCGCACCCTGCGCCGTCGAACCTGCGGCTTGTATGCTGGCAATTTCCGTGGAGGATGTCCGGCGCGCGTGCGAGCAAGTGTTGGGCGCGACGGGGATATAAGAAATTTCGCAGCGCGGGAACGGGCGCCCACGGCCACTATTCCAATACCGCTTTTCGTTGACTGGTTCGCGCCGAGAACTGTCCGTGCGGACCGGTTCAGGATTTGTTCAAACGTCGCAACAGACTCGACGTGTCCCAGCGGTTCCCGCCCATAACCTGCACATCGGCGTAGAATTGGTCAACCAACGCGGTGATTGGCAGACGCGCCTCGTTCTTACGTGCCTCTTCCAGGCAGAGACCGAGATCTTTGCGCATCCAATCCACGGCGAACCCGAAATCAAATCGATCCGCCACCATGGTGCTGCCGCGATTTTCCATCTGCCAGGATTGCGCTGCACCCTTGGAAATCACCTCCAACACCTGCTTCATATCGAGACCAGCCTGGGTGCCGAAATGAATCCCTTCCGCCAGCGCCTGCACCAGACCGGCTATGCAGATCTGATTCACCATTTTTGTTAACTGGCCTGAACCGGACGGTCCCATGTGCGCGACGGCGCGAGCAAATGCGGCCATGACCGGTTTCACCCGTTCGAATGCCTCGGCCTCACCGCCAACCATGACGGTCAGCATCCCTTTTTCAGCACCGCCCTGTCCGCCGGATACTGGCGCGTCCAGAAAATACAGACCGCTTTTGGCACCTTCGGCGGCCAGTTCACGTGCAACTTCAGCCGAAGCTGTGGTGTGATCCACGAAGATTGCGTTTGGGTTCATGCCGGCGAACGCGCCATTGTGATCCAGCACGACACTGCGCAGATCGTCGTCATTGCCCACGCAGCAAAATACGATTTCCTGGCCAACGGATGCTTCGCGAGGAGTCCTGGCGATCCTGCCCGGATGCGCGCCGGCCCACTTTTCCGCCTTGGCGCTGGTGCGGTTGTAAACCGTCACCGTATGCCCCTTGGAGGCAAGGTGACCGGCCATAGGGAAGCCCATGGTGCCAAGGCCAATAAAAGCGACGCTGCTCATAGGTTTGTGCCACTCTTGCAGAAGTTGTGCATAAAAGATTACTAAACCGCCAAAACGCAGCGCCGCCGTGTCTCAGTGGTGAAGCTATGGCCAGCAACTCACTTGGTCTGAAAAAACTCCAGTGTTTCTCCGTCGGGTCCGAGCACAAAAGCAATCCGGACTGGCGTGGCAGGCGTGCTCGGAATGCAGACGTCGGTCGGTTGCATGGTGACTTTGTAGCCGGCATCACACACACGCTTCACCGCGGCATCACAATCAGCAGTCGCAAAGGCCAGATGAATAAAATGGCCCTCGGGCTTATCACCGTCCTTGCCCGCGGAAAAGATTTCCAGACAGCTCCCGTTGCCGGAATCAAGCATCGTGGCGCGGCTGGAGTTGTTTTCCCAGGAAAGCGTCTGTTTGAAACCAAGAAGCCCGTTGTAAAACTGCACGGAGCGGTCAAAATCCTTCACCCGCATGGCGATATGGTGAATGGGGCCGACGGGTCTGGCTGCCGACATCTGAATTTCTCCTTTTTGCGCGTACAAAACGGCAGCGTGCCAAAAGCGGCAGAAGAAGTCCAGCGCCAGTGATGGCCCGGCGTCGGCGGGCTTGCCATGCCGCCGGACCGGCAGAAGATCTGGAGGTAAGAGCTTCTATAGCAACTCATCCGTGATTTTTTCCACCCACGGCAGACCGTGCAGCGGCAGCGCGGCCATGAACGGATCGGGGTCGAATTCCTCGACGTTGAAGACGCCTGTGTTGCACCATTTTCCGGTGAGCATCAGCTTGGCGCCGATCATGGCGGGGACGCCGGTGGTGTAGGAGACGGCCTGGGCCTTGACCTCGCGGTAGCAGGCGGCGTGGTCGCAAACGTTGTAGATGTAATACGTTCGCGGCTGGCCATTTTTGACGCCGCGGATCAGGCAGCCGATATTGGTTTTGCCGGTGTAGTGTTCGCCCAGCGAAGAGGGTTCCGGCAGAATGGCTTTGAGGAAGCGCAACGGTACGATCGGACGGCCTTCGTACATCACCGGGTCAATGCGCGTCAGGCCGACATTCTGCAGTACGCGCAGATGTGTCAGATAATCCGGACTGAAGGTCATCCAGAACCGGATGCGGCGGAGGCCAGGAATGTTCTGCACGAGCGATTCCAGTTCCTCGTGGTACATGAGGAACATTTCGCGCGGGCCGACTTCGGGGAAATCGAAGGATCTGTGCACCGCAAACGGTTCGGTGTCGATCCACTGGCCGTTTTCCCAGTAGCGGCCGCGCTGGGTGACCTCGCGGATGTTGATCTCGGGATTGAAGTTGGTGGCAAAGGCCTTGCCGTGACTGCCGGCGTTGCAGTCCATGATGTCCACCTCGTGGATCTCGTCGAAGTGGTGTTTGCGGGCATGGGCGCAGAAGATGTTGGTGACACCGGGGTCGAAGCCGCAGCCGAGCAGCGCCATGCGGCCGCGTTGGGCGAAGCGTTCGCGATACTTCCACTGCCAGCTGTATTCAAACTTGGCGACATCCGGCGGTTCGTAGTTGGCGGTGTCGAGGTAATCCACGCCGGTTTCGAGACATGCCTCCATGATGGCCAGATCCTGATAGGGAAGGGCGACATGGAGCACCAGATCCGGCTGTACCTTGCGGATGAGCGCGGCAACCTGACGGGGATCGTCCGCATCCACGAGTTCCGTGCGGATGGGGCGGTTGAGCTGTGAGGCAATGGCGTTGCACTTGTCCAGGTGGCGGCTGGCGAGCACGATGTCGCTGAAAACTTCCGGCACCTGGGCGCATTTGTGCGTTACCACGCCGCCGACGCCGCCGGCGCCGATGATCAGGACACGGCTCATGGTGCGTTTCTCCCGGGTCGTAATGACAGGTAGGGCGGGGGCGCCGCACGCGCCGTCCGCGCAGGCAAGCCGCAACTGGCCTGCGTGTTGCCGGGACACGGGGGGTCCGTCGGCCCTGCCCTACCAGACAATTTCGATCCTCACGTCTCAAAATACGTATACCCGCGTAACCCGGCATCGTAGGCGTCGATGATGTCGCGGCGGTCGGCGGCGGAAATGCGTTCGTTGCGCACGGCGTTTTCGGCCAGTTCGCGGAAACGCTCCATCAATTCCTTGGGCTCGTATTCCACGTAGCTCAGCACATCTGCCACGGTGTCGCCGTGCAGTTCCTCGCCGAATTCAATGCGTCCCTGTTCATCCACGTTGATGTTGACGATATTGGTGTCGCCGAACAGATTGTGCAGGTCGCCCAGGGTCTCCTGATAGGCGCCGACGAGGAACA
>Ga0316226_1001758_pt1 | contig 22059 bp, 14 predicted proteins | sample TBH18017metaG_FD_206009 | JGI IMG/M metagenome (GOLD analysis project Ga0316226, IMG submission 206009) | Freshwater microbial communities from Trout Bog Lake, Wisconsin, USA - TBH18017 | ecosystem: Environmental > Aquatic > Freshwater > Lake > Hypolimnion/Profundal zone | place: USA: Wisconsin...
GCTCCAGCCGATGAACAGGAGGCCCGCCAAAGCCCACTTGACCTACCCCACAGAAAACGCTTCACTCCCCACTAAGTGACGCACTTTTCAACCGGCACCCGCTGCACTTTTCAACCGCCCTTTACAGTTTCGGTGTAAAAAGTGGATGCGACGACTTCTTTATGCCGCGCGATGTGACAGCGAAGTTTCTCGCAAAATATCCCACACCGCGCGAGTGGAACGACGCGCCGATTATGGCTCCCTGCAAACGGAGCGAAGCGGAATCTGGCGCGGTGAAACTGGTGGAAGCAGGCGACGGAACCGTTCATGCCATCGAATCGGAGTATCTCGCGCCGGAAGTTCACAGTTTGATGAAGGTGCAGCGACCCATTATCACGCCAGAGGAACTTGACCGGCTCATCCTGCTTGTCGCCGCCCCTCTTGCCGAGTTAAAAGGGACATACGTTCACCGCTATCTACGCTATGGTGAGCGCAACACGTTTGCCTCGAAGAAGAGCAAAGCGGTTCCGGTTCCTCAACGATCCACCTGTGCATCCCGCGAACGCTGGTATGATCTGACTTACACTACAGCCGGACATATTGTTTGGCCAAAGTCGCAACAATACCGCCATGTCGTTGTTGATAACTCCCGGGGGGTAATTGTTAACTGCAATCTTTACGATGTAACTGTGAGCGACAAAGATTGCAACTCGTCGTTGCTCGTTGCAGTTCTCAATTCAACCCTCGTGGCATTGACAAAAATTTACTTTGGTCGCTACGCAGGCACAGAGGGAAATTTGAAAACCGAAGTTGTGGATGTAAATCTTCTTGAAGTGCCCGACCCGCGCCATGCCCCGCGCGATGTTGCAGCCAAGCTGAGGGAGGCCTTTGATCGCCTGTGCCAGCGAGATACGCGCCCGATGGTGGAAGAAGCTTTCATGGAATGCCACTCACCGGAAATCGCAAAGAAACTTTCCGATCAACCAATCACGCTGCCTTCGGAATTGACGATGCCGGATCGTCGCGATCTCGACCTCGCAGTTTTTGAATTGCTCGGCGTGAGTGATGCCGCAGAACGCAACCGGCTGTGCGATCAACTTTACTACGAAACCGCTCTGCATTTTCGAAGCATCCGCCTGGTGGAAATCCAAAAGCAGGAACAGCGCACAAGCGGCGGGCGCGCTTTCGGGATTCAAGAGCTTGCCTTCGACCTCTGGCATGCGCTCACAGATAATGAACGGCAACCGTTGGCGCAATGGTATGAAGCATGCGCCGGAAGCGGAACAACTGTAAAAATTCCAGAGGGTGAGGCCATGCTTCCACCCCCGGACGACATGCTCGACGCAAATACGGTTTTCTTCCGGGCAAAGAAATCTGTGCGCGGAGTGACGCCATCGCTTCAATTTCCAAGTCGCCCACAGGCCGAGTTAACGTATCTGTTGGCTTGTCATGAGATCAGAGGCACAGTCACAGTTCCAAGCGAACCAAACCAATCAGAGAGCATCCTTTCCGAGTTGAGGGCGCGTTTAACTTTTATCGATCATCGCTGCGAACAGTTGGCCAGGAGCCGCACAAATGACGCGGCTAAGGTCAGTGAGCTTACGAATCTGCTGCGGCATTGGATGCTGCACGGTAAAGCATAACCTCCACCTATATCCTGGCAAGAGGTTCACCGCATGGAAGGCGGCGCTTCGGTTGACGTTTCCTCGTTTCCAAGATCTAGCTTGGAAACGAGGACGATATTTTCCAGTGCCCCTTCGGGGCGTGATGGCGGGCGACAAAGCAAATCGAAAAGGCTCCAACCGAACAAAAAAATCTGGACAGAAAAAATCCACAAGGCAAAATTCTGCAAACTGGGAAACGGAAATATGATCAAAAAAGCCATCCTCACACTCGCAGCTTTGCTATCGGCCTTCTCCGCCATGGCGCAGCAGCCAGCGGCAAGCCCCTTCAAAGGGATGCAAGCTGCCGAACTTCAAACGGCGTTTATTGACGCTTGCAAGGCGGCAGACTTGCAAAAACTTAAGGATATTTTGGAGGTAAGCCCCGGATTGGCTTCCCTGACAAAAGTAGAGAAGATCGAAAAAGCATGGGATGCGCAAGGAAAGCCGACCCATTGGATCACTCCGACTTACACGCCGCTCCTTTATTTGATTGAGGAATCCCGACCCACCCCGGAACGGATTGAGTGCATGCAATTGCTGGTGGCAAAAGGGGCAAGGACAAACGCTTCCACTTTCAGAGAAGGCACCGCAACTGCCTGGACGACCGTCAGCCTTGTTCACCAGCTTACTCCGGAGGAGTTGGAGTTTTTGATTTCCAAAGGAGCGAACCCAAATTTCAAATTTAGCAATACTGGAGAGACTCCGATTTGGCGCACCGCTTTTGGCCTGACCAACATGAAAAACTCAAAATCAATTGAGAAAGCCATCGCCATCATCAAAGTTTTGAAGGCCCACCACGTCAATATGACGGACCGTCCGCTACCGAAAAAACAAACGGCCCAGCAACTCTTGGAATCGACCGATAACCCGGAACTGGCAACGCTTCTAAAATAGGGTTGGGAAGGCGGGGATTACCTCAATGATCGTTTGGGGGAATCGCGGCTGGAGGTTGCGATCCACGGCAGGTAGGAATCTCACGCAGAGACGCAGAGAGATGAGGGCTCTGCGAGACACGCATTGAGACATTACAGCATTTTCGATTGAGCTGATCTCTTCTGTGCTTTCAGCGCGCAGGCAATGCGACCACCTCCATCGAAACCGCTCTATTGGTCTGTCACCATATAATCTTCTGGCGCTTATGCGTGTGTCACCAAGATTAGCCGGATGAATTCAGAATGGCCAATTCGTCCATTATATTGGCCATATGGTGCATTTCATAAGGGATTATCCCGTGCTATAAATGGCCAAAACCTACATCATTCTGATGCGCAAGTGAACCATTTCCCATATTACAAGCCCGCCATTGATGCATTTTAACGACTTTTTGACCGCTGAATAAGAGCCTCATTCCTTCCCAATGATTGATGTACGATCCAATCTTCGCCTGAAAGAAATCCTCTACGAAATGGAGCGGTTTCCGATTGGCGTCGAGTTGGTTTCCACCCGGGGAACCATGAAGCAAAACCAGACGCTGAAAACCCGGGCGTTTTCGGAAAGTCTGACTCACAGCCCGAGAGTGGATTGGGTATCAATCACCGACAATGCGGGGGGAAATCCACAACTCGCCCCTATCGCCTTGGGCACGCCGATTCTCTATGCCGGGAAGGAAGTGGTGATCCATCTCACCTGCAAAGACCTCAACCGTTATGCCATTGAAAGTCAGCTCTGGCTACTGGCGAGTCAGGGATTCCACAATATTCTGGCGCTGACGGGAGACTATCCCATCGAGAGTTTTGAAGGCCGCGCGAAACCCGTTTTCGACATCGACTCTGTGGCGCTGCTTACCATGATCCGCAAGTTGAACGAGGGATTGGAAGTGACTTCGGGAAGCGCCCACACCAAGAAGCGGCTCGATTCGACGCATTTCTTTGCCGGAGCGGTGACCAGCAATTTCAAGCTGCATGAGAACACCCTGCTTCCGCAGTATTACAAGCTGGAGCAGAAAATTCTAAACGGCGCGCAGTTTATCATCAATCAGATCGGGTTTGATTCCCGCAAAATCCAGGAATTGATCGAATACCTCCGCATGAGGAAACTCGATCAGACGCCGATGATTGGAAACGTCTATGTGCTGAACCCGCTGGTGTCGCGCCTGTTCAATCAGACGAAAATTCCGGGGGTGGTTCTTACGGATGAACTCGATGCGATTTGCCAAAAACAGGGGCAGTCACCCGACAAAGGCAAAAAGTTTTTCCATGAATTTGCCGCGAAGCAACTCGCGATCTATCGCGGTCTTGGGTATGGCGCGGGTTACTTGGGAGGCGTGCATAGTTATCAGGAGGTCGAGGAAATTCTGGATTTGGAGAAATCCTTTGCTCCCGATGATTGGAAGCTATTCGCCAGGGAGATTTTATTTTCTCGCGAGGGTGAATTCTTTCTTTTTGAACAGGATGAAGTCTCGCGTCTATGCCGTCCTGGCGAAGTGAATCAGCAATGGGCAAAGACGCTGCGCGAGAAGCAGTCCACCAAGAATGTGACGCTCGGCTATCATCTCGCGAAATCTTTCCATTCGTTGATGTTTGAACACGGGAAAGGACTTGCTCCGCTTGCAAAGAAACTTTGTCGAAAAGCGGAGAACCCAAGCCAGGGACCGCCCTGGTTGCGCTCCATCGAGCGTCTTTCAAAGGCTGTTTTATTTTCGTGCCAGGATTGCGGCGATTGCTCGCTTTGTGAAACCGCCTTTTTGTGCCCGGAGTCGCAATGCGCCAAGAATCAGCGGAATGGGCCGTGCGGAGGGACGCGGGACGGGAAGTGCGAAGTCTCTGACTATGAGTGCATTTGGGCCAGGGCCTATGATCGCATGAAATACGAGGGGAAAGCCGAACATCTTCTGGATCATGCCCCGGTCATCCAGAATCAAGGGCTGCGAGGAACATCAAGCTGGGCAAATTTTTGGCTTCATAAAGACCATACATCAAAGCAGGGAAACTAGAAAAATATTCATGGGTACAACCAAACTTACAGTGATTGGAGAGTTGATGAACAACTCCTACGCGCGCGCCCGAAAAGCATGGCAGGCGCGCAGGATCGAAGGCTATCAGGAGCTTGCCGAAATCCAGGCGAATCTCGGAGCCTCTTACCTAACCCTCAATTTAGACGGCACACAGAAGCTCCCTGTGACGCTCGAAGAGATGCTGGACTTCCTTCCCCGTGTCATTCCCGCCATCCAGGAGGTCACCGATGTGCCGATCAGTTTCGACAATCCGAATGTCTCATTCCATCGCAAATGTCTGGAGCACTTCGATCCTGCGAAATCCAAAGGACGCCCCATCCTTAATTCGATTTCCGTGTCGCGAAAAAACATAGACGAGATGATTCAGATTGCACGCGAGTCCGATATGAACATCATCATTATGGCCTCCGAATGCCGGAGAGCTGACGGTTCCCATGGCTCGGCCAACACCGTCGAAGATATTCTGGATACCACCCATTCTTTTGTGAGGATGCTGCGGGACAAGGCGGGCATTGCCAACGACCGAATCATTGTGGATCCTGGATTGGCGCCGATCGCATCGGATACCCAGGGACTGATCAATCTCTGCCTGGACTCCATCCGCGCCATTCGTTCCCAAAGTGATTTGGAGGGGATTCATATCTCCGTCGGTTTGTCGAATTTCGCAATCGGCGCCCCCAAAGCGATGCACGTTCCACTGGAATGCGCCTTCTTATCTTTGGCGACAGATGCGGGCATGGACTTTGTGCTCGCCAACCCGGAAAAGAACGTAACCCCGATGCCAAGAAATGAGACGCTCGTTCAGCAGTTGATCCAAATTCTTGAGAAGGGAAGAATACAACCGGGAGAGAGTCAGGAAGATGCGGGCTTCCGGCAACTCGATGAATTGATGGAACTCTGGAGCGACGCCAACTAGGTCGCCCGTCACTTGAAATGATTCATCAAAGTTTGCCAACTGATTTAGGAATCACGGATTCCCATCCGATACGCTGGATTGTGGTGGGGCAATTGCTGGATGCGAAAAACAAGCGCGTCTTAAAAAATGCGCATTTGGTTTATCATCGCGACCGCATTATCCATGCGGGAACAGAGGCGCCGTCGGAGGCTGTCTTGAACGGAAAAGGGGCTCCAGATTTGACTCTCCCGGAATACACGGCGATGCCTGGGTTGATCGAGGGGCACTCGCATGTATTTCTCGAAGGAGCTGAATTGGAAATGGAAAGGCGAAGCGCCTATCTGAAGCTCGATCCTCAAACGCTTTATCTGCAAGCCGAGGACCGTCTCCGCACCGTTGCTCGCCTGGGCATTATCGCGATGCGCGATGGAGGAGACAAAGATCACGTTGGCCTCCGTTTGAGCAAACTCACAGCGTCCAAGGAGTGCCCGCCGTTCCTGGCGAACGTGTTTAGCCCTGGCGCAGGCATCCACAGGCAGGGGCGCTATGGCAGCTTTTTCGGAGAGCAATTGGAAGAGCACCTGAATATCGAAAGCTGCGTGCAAGCGCGTGTTTCAGAGGGGGCGGATCACATCAAAATCGTTCCGACGGGGATTATTAATTTTGCGAAAGGAGCTGTCCTCGGTGTCCCCCAGTTCAGCATTGAAGAAATCCAACAGTTTAAGCGCGCGGCTCAGGCGCACCAAAAACATCTCATGGCACATGCCTCCGGCGAGATCGGGGTGGGCCATTGCATCGATGGCGGTGTCGATACCGTGGAGCATGGTTTTTTTATTACCGATGAGCAACTGGCGAAAATGCGCGACAAGGCGATTTCGTGGGTACCTACGTTGACACCTGTACAGAAACAGGTGGATCACGCATCAGTGATGGGTTGGGAAGGCGTTACGCTTGGCAACCTGAAGCAAATCCTCGAAAATCATGCGCGGAGCATCCAAAAAGCACTGTCACTGGGCGTGAACGTGCTCGTGGGCAGTGACGCCGGGTCGTGTGGAGTGGCTCACGGGATCGGGTTGCTTTATGAGATGGAACTGCTCGAAGCCGCCGGCATGCCGACCCTCGATATTCTGTGTCAGGTTACGCATGGAAACCAGCGCACCTTGACCAACAGTCAGCCCTTTGGTTCACTCGAACAGAACTTCAAACCCCGATTCATCCTTACCAAAAACAATCCTCTGGAAACGGTAAAGAACCTCTATCTCGAACGTTGGATTCTCTTTGATGGGGAGGTTGAATGCAGTTCAGCGGTAAGTCTGGATCATTTATAAACTTCGCGCATCGGCATGACTCCCCTCCCCCGGCGCTGATTACTGGTTAATATGAATGACTTTGGCGGGCGGGAAGCCGTTGAAGTTGGTGGAGGAGGCCCAGGTGTAGGCGCCGATGTTCTCGGTATAGACGTAGTCGCCGATGTTCAGGTCGGGTAGCTCGTTGGCCAGGGAGATGGTGTCCAGCGCGTCGCAGGTGGGGCCGAAGACGGAGGAGATTTGCGTGGGGCCTTTTTTGAAGGCTTTGACACCGTAGGGGATGTGATCGCAGAGGACGCCGGAGTAGGTGTGGTAGATGCCGTCGTCGATGTAGTAGAGGCGTTTGCCGTTGCGGTCGGCTTTGCCGATGACTTTGGCGACGAGGGTGGCGCAGGTGGCGCTCATGAAGCGGCCTGGCTCGGCGAGAATTTCGATGTCTTTGGGGAAGAGGCGGTCGATCTCGGAGTTGATCTTTCGGGCGAGTTTGCGGAACGGTTTCACCTGATCGTCATACGGAGCGGGGAAGCCGCCGCCGATGTCGAGCAGGGTGAGCTTGAGGCCGCGGCTTTTGGCTTCGTTGAAAATGCCTGCGGAGAGGTTGAGGGCCTGGACGTAGTTCTCGAAGTTGGTGCACTGGCTGCCGACGTGGAAGCTGATGCCTTCGACGCCGAGGCCGGCATCCTTGGCGGCGAGCATCAGGTCCACGGCTTCGCCGGGGGGGCAGCCGAACTTGGAGGAGAGTTCAACCACCGAACCGGTGTTGGGAACCTGGAGGCGCAGGACGAGGCCCGAATGGGGCGCGTGCTTCTTGATCTTTTTGACTTCTTCGAGGTTATCGTAGGTCAGAAGGATTTTGTATTGGTCGAGTTCCTCCAGGGTTTCGACGGCCTTGATGGGGTTGGCATAGATGATCTTGTCCCAGATGAAGTCCTGGCGCTTTTTGGCGGAGAGGTGCTTGATGTACTTGTGAACCACCTCGAACTCCGGCATGGAAGCGACGTCGAAGCTCGCTCCCAGCTTGTACAGGGTCTTCACAATCTCCGGATGGGGATTGGATTTGACTGCGTAGTAGGCTTGGACGCGCGGGAGATGTTTTTTGAATTGCCGGTAGGTCTCGCGCAGAACCTTGTGGTCAATCACAAACAGCGGGGTGCCGAATTCCCGTGCCATCTGGCGAAGCTGGGATTTTTCCATGGAGTTAGTCTTCTGTGGTGATGAGGAAGTTTTTGAACTGCCAGGGGTCGGCGGGATCGAGATCGGGCTTGCTGTATTTGCCGAAGGCTTGCTTGCGCTCCTTGAGCGGCGTCCAATCCGACGGAGTGGAGATGAAGTCGCCGAGGTAGGGTTTGGCAATGCCGAGGATGTAGTCGTGAGGAATCTCATCCGGGACGACGACGCCACGGTTGGGGTTTTCGATCATCCACATGCTGGCGGCGACGACGGAGATGGCGACCTGCATGGTGGTGGCATTCTGGTGGGGGACGAGGCAGCGGGATTGCTCGATGCTGAGGTCGCTGCCGGTCCACCAGGAATTGTAGGCGTGGCCCATCAATAGCGCGCCGAGGATGTCTGCGCCGCTGGTGATCTCGTCGTTCATGATGCGCAGGGAGGGCTGGAGTTCGTAGTCGTAACCGCGCAGTTCGTTGAGGGAGATGATGGCGTTATCGCACGGGCAATAGGCGTAGTGCATCGTGGGGCGATAGACGGCCTTGCCATTTTCCCAGACGGTGAGGTTGTCGGAGATAGTGAAAGCTTCGCCGTGACGGACGACCATGCCCTGGATGTCGTAATTGGGAACCCAGGAGCGGACCCAGGTGTTCATGCCCATGCGGGCGAGGCATATCTGGTTCTGCGGGCCTTCCGGGTGGGTGTAGGCGTGCTTGGGAAGGGTTTTTTCGTGCGTTCCCCAGCCCATTTCGGAGGTGGTGGTGCCTTCTTCGCGGAAGCCCTCGATACTCCAGGTGTTGACGAATTCGTCCACGCGCTTGGGCTTGTTGGAAATCTGCGTGTCGCGCTCGCTGCAATGGATGACTTTGACGCCGAGCTTTTGAGCGAGTTTGTTGAAGATGCGTTTGGCGACGAGGTCTTTGATTTCCTCGGCGTCTGCGCCGGTGGCTTTTTTGTCTTCGAGGAGCTGGGCGGCGATGTCGAGCAATCCCTGTTTGGTGAAGTGGGAGATGAGGCCGGGGTTGGCACCGTGTTCAAGGACGGCGGTGGTGCCGGGTTCGCTCCAACTGGCCTTGAGGCGGCGGACGTTCATGTGGCGCCAGTAGAGGGTTTTTTCGGTGGGATGCTGGTCCTCACCCGACGCATACGGGTCCCAGACTTCAACGGAGGTGTTGATGTAGAGGACACCATGTTTGTGGCACCAGTCGAGGATTTCACAGGCGTCAATGTTCCAGGCGAGGTCGATGATGAGGTCGCCCTTGCCGACATGCTTGCCGAGGAGTGTGCCGAGATTTTCGCGGGTGACGCGATCGCGCACCCAGTTAACGCCACGGGCCATCCAGTCTTTCAGGAGTTCTTCCTGATTCTCAAAATCCATGATGGTGATGTTGGAAAGCGGGGTCTTGATGTGCTTTTCCAAGATAGGAAGGGTACACTGGGCTACGGCTCCGAAACCGACGAAGAGGATTTTGTTTTTGAATTCGACCATGGTGTTTTTTGTTTGGATTGGCGCACACTTTCCCAGAGGCGAAACGGAGGGCAAGTTTTTTTCTTAAAAGGTGCGCTTTCCTGGTGAAAATTGCCTCCCGCTTAGCAGCTTGCAGTGGCCTGTTTTTTCTGGCACATTGAAAAAATGACTGGGCAAGGTTCCACCGGCAACGGGATTGCCGCTCTCTGCAGTTTTTTCATCCCGGGCCTCGGGCAGCTCCTTCAGGGGCGGTGGCTCCTGGCGGTGGTGATGTTCGTTCTGGCGTCGCTTCTCTGGCTGGTTCTTTTGGGATGGCTCATCCACCTCTGGTCCATCGTGGACGCCGCATGCTTCCGCGGGCCGGGGGTTTGAGGTGCGGAAGAGTCAGAGCTTGTGAAAAAAATCTCCCCTGCCCGGCTTCAGCGGGCATTTCCGCTTTGCCACCGGCTGAAGCCGGTGGCAAAGTCAAGCATGCTGGCTAAAGCCCAGCATTTCTGCATTTTTTCACAAGCCCTCAGATAGCTCTTCGGAAAATCCTTCGAGCAAGCGCCGTTCGCGCTTGGTGGGGCGTCCGGCTCCTCTCGGACGCACGCCGATGGGGCGAGAGTCGAAGGAGCGCTGTTTCTCGAATTCCTCCGGCGGCGTCAGGTCCTCGGCAAATTGTGCGACGAGCTTTGCGCCGACGCGGGAGCGGGGAGCGTCGAGCACTCGGAGCGTCCGCGTCATGATACCGATGCGAGCCGTCACGAGTTCGCCCGGCTTCACTGCGTGGGCGGGTTTGGTTGCCGCGCCGTTGACCTTCACATGACCGCCCTTGATCGCCTCAACGGCGAGGTTGCGGGTTTTGAAAAGGCGCACGGCCCAAAGCCATTGATCGAGTCGCATGATGGTTCATCCAATCTATGGAAAAAATGGGACGCGTGCGATAGGAATCAGCGCCCTTTTCCGACAGATTGCCACGCCACACGTTTTCTGTCTTGGCATCGACGGAGGCGCGGCTTTACGCTGAATACATATATCCAAGAACTCCCCATCCCCTCCCCATGCAAATCAAACAGGTCATTATCACTGGAAAGAATGAAGTCACTTTACAAGAGCGCCACCTCGACGTGGGGAGTCTCCAGTCGCATGAGTTGGTGATTGAGAGCGAACGCAGCTTCATCAGTGCGGGAACGGAATTGTCCATTTACACGGCAGCCGACAAGGATGTCTATAACCCCACCGGTTGGTGCCGCTATCCTTGGGAAGCGGGTTATGCCAATGTAGGCAGGGTGCTCGATGCTGGCGACGGCTATCGCCCATTGATTGGAAAACGGGTTTATACGAATGGGTTCCACGCTTCCGCGCTTCGCTATGCGACCGATCCCCGTTACAAGCTAGTTGCACAGGTGCCGGAGGGGATTTCGCTGGAGGAAGCTGTGGCGACGCGGATGGCGATGATCGCCATGGCGGGGCTGGACGCCTCCAAGCCCCAATACATTCGCTGGGTGGTGGTCATCGGCCTGGGCATGGTGGGCAATCTGGCTGCCCAGCTTTTCAAGTTGACGGGAGCGCAGGTGATCGGCGTTGACCCGAGCGAGAAACGCCGCCAACTCGCCAAGCAGTGCGGCATTGCACATGCGATTGCCGGCACCGAAGCGGAAGTGCTCGCGCAAGTGCGGGAAATCACGGGCGGCAGGATGTCGCAGGTGACCGTGGACGCGGTAGGCCATAGCGCTATCGCGCTTCAGGCTGTGAAGCTGACTTCCGATGGGGGCGAGGTGATTGTGCTCGGCACTCCGCGTTGCGAGGTGGCGGGGAATCTGACGGAGGTTTTTTCCGCGGCGCATCTTCGTTGGGTCACAATCAAGGGTTGCCTGGAATGGAATCTTCCGACTGAATCTTTGCTGGAACAGGACTACAGCCAGCACAAGAGGCTCGACGCGCTTTACCAATGGCTCGCTGAAGGGCGGCTGACGCTCAAGCCGCTGCTGACCCATGTGCTGCCAGCGGCAGAGATCAAGGCAGCTTACGAAGGCCTTCTCAATCACAAGGAAGATTACGTCGGCGTCGTGCTGAAATGGAAGTAGCGCGAAGCTTGCCTTAGGCTCCAACAACACATCCCCCATGACTCCACGCGATATTGTCAAAGAAGCGATTTCTTTCCGCCGTCCGCCTTACGTTCCGTGGTCGTTCTCGTTCACCAAAGAGGCGCGCGAGAAGTTGGAGGCACATTACGGTACGAGCGATCTTGAGCCTCATCTACGGAATCATGTTCTCGGACTTGGCAATGGCATTGGTTTTTTTGAGGACATCGGCAACAACCGGTTCCGCGATGTGTTCGGGGTGACTTGGGATCGAACCGTTGACAAGGATATTGGCAATGTGGAAGGCACGGTGCTGCCGGAGCCGACTTTGGCAGGATACACATTTCCCGATCCGCTGAATCCCCGATTCTTTGCCGATATTCCGGAAAAGCTGGAGCGTCATGGAGATCGTTTCCGACTTTTCAGCATCGGGTTTTCGCTTTTTGAGCGGGCATGGACCTTGCGCGGGCTGGAAAATCTCTACTTGGACATCATCGAGAACCCGGAGTTTGTTCACGAGCTGCTCAACGCGATTGCCGATTACAACATCACGCAAGTGCGCAAGGCGCTGGAATATGACATTGATGCCGTGTATTTCGGCGACGATTGGGGGCAGCAGCATGGGCTGTTGATGGGGTATCCGCTGTGGAAGGAATTCATTTTCCCGGTCATCCAGCGCATGTATGCGGTGGTGCGCGAGGCAGGAAAGGTGGTGTTTATACATTCCTGCGGCGACGTGGATGAATTGTTTGACGATCTCCTGTCGATCGGCCTGGGCGTTTTCAACCCCTTCCAGCCGGAGGTTATGGATGTAGCGAAGCTCATGGAGCAATACGCTGGCAAGCTGGCGTTCTGGGGCGGTGTATCCACCCAGCGGACCATGCCCTACGGAACGCCGGATCAAGTGAGGGAAGAGGTGCGGCGCATGATTCAGTTGGGCAGTGGCGGGGGATACATCCTGTCGCCAGCCCATGCGGTGGAAGGCGATGTTCCCTTGGAGAATCTGCTCGCGCTCATTGAAGAAGCTCAGGCCCAGCCGGGGCAGAACTGTTAAAGCCGTTCATTCCGCAAAAGATTTTGCAACTTTCGGATTTTTTCCCCTGTTTAATCTGTTGCCCCGACCCAGCCTCTTCTTTTGCTTATGCGTAACGCCCAATCTTGGTTTCTCCTTGTTGTCTTCTCGTTAGCGAGCTTCTTTGGCGATATTTCCGCCCGGGCGTTCGATTTGTCCAACGGCCTGATGGTCGCCGTGCCTGCACCGAAGGGACCACCCGCCCTCGACGGGTCTGACACAGGCTGGGATCTCTCCGGAGCCGAGCCAGTCTGGATGTCCACCCAGCTCGCCAAACAGTTGCATGGAACCCTGGCGCTGAACTACGACGACGAGCATCTCTACGTTTATGCGAAGGTAAGTCTGCCGGGGCGCAAGATCGTCAATCGCAACGGTCCCGCTGATCCGTATTGGGCCGGGGATTGCTTGGAACTGCGCTTGTGTTCCGATCCCTCCCTGCCTCGCCCCTTAAACATGCAGAATCCCAAGATGCAGACATCCAAGCAGGTCTGCCACATTTCAATGTGGAAGGACAGCAACGACAGGAAGGACTTCATCTGCATCCAGTATGGCGGCATGCACGGCGGCAGCCAGGGGAAGGCATTTAATCCGCCCGGCAGCAAGATCGTGGTCACCGAGACGGAAAACCAATATGTTGTGCAAGCAGTGCTGCCATGGTCTGCGCTCAATGTTCCCGATGGGAAAAATCCGTTCAATGTCGGCGAGCGCATGACGGCGATCTTTGGGCTGCACTGGTTGACGCCCACACAGTTTTACTCTGTCAATGCGGTTTACGCGCAGAATCCGGGCGATTTTGCCTTTCTCAATTGGCAGACCTGGGGGCAAGTCGAGTTCAGTCCCGCGGGCAGCCTGAAGCCGCGCCACAAAACGATGGAGGAAGCACTGGCGGTTACCGAGGCTGCGCCAGTGGGCGTGCCAATCACCATCGACGTACCCGACGAGGGCAAGCTCTCGGTGAACATCTTGGGTGAGAAGGGCGAGGTCATCCGCGATCTGATCGGAGGGCAACCGGTGAAGGCTGGCAAGTTCACCACGTATTGGGATGGTCTCGACCAATGGGGGTTCGCGCAGACGCCGGGGAAATATCGCTGGGCGGCCTATTTTTCGCACGGCCTGAAAACAAAGCTGGTCGGTTTTGTCGGCTCGTCGGGTAATCCGCCGTATCCCACGGAAGACGGCAAGGGCGGTTGGGGTGGAGATGAAGGCGTTCCCATTGCTGTGGCTGCCGACGAGAGCGGCATCTACTTCGGCTGGAACGCTGCGGAAGCCCAGCGGCAGATCGTGAAGATCGACTACGCGGGCAACACGCTCTGGCGTAAATCGCCGTTTATCCAAGGCGGCTACACTTCTTTCAACGCAATAACCTCCAACGGTAAATATCTTTTCGGCGTTTATTCCGATGAGCATCCCGTTCTGACCCGGCTCGATCCCACCACCGGGCTTTTCGCTTTGTTCGGGGGAGAAATGGGCAAGGGCGGCAGCGTGCCGATTGCGCCTGGACCAGTGATCGCCCCTCCTCCCGGAAGCCACCCTACCAACGACTTGGTGACGGGGATCCCAAACAAGGCCTTCGGGGTGGATCACTATATCGAACCGGAATGCCTCGGCATTGCCGCGACGGTGAACGAGGTTTTCGTCTCGGTTTATTCCAAGGACATCATCCAAGTGCTCGATGTGGAATCAGGGCAGCCAACGCGCACTCTCCCCTGCCCCGCTCCTCGAGGGCTTGCACTGGATGCGAAGGGGAATCTTTATGCTGTGACTTACGGAGCAAAACAGCCTCCGCAGGTGGTTCGCTTTGACGAAGTCCAGGGAACCGCAAAGCAGGTCATCACCAGCGGGTTGGTTTCACCGATGGGGGTGGCTGTCGATGCCACCAACCAAATCACCGTCACCGATGAAGGCGCGAGCCAGCAGATCAAGACGTTCTCGCCAGACGGCAAACTAATCCGCACACTGGGTAAGAAAGGCGGGCGGACCAGGGCGGGGACTTACGATCCGACAAGTTACCGCATTCCCTCCGCGATCGTCGCTGACAAGCAGGGCGGGCTCGTGGTAGCCGAATCTTCCATCCCTAAAATTTTTAACCGGTTCGATGCCGCTTCCGGCAAGACCCTTTCGCGCTGGTTCGGCTGGCCTCACTATGGAGTCGCCAACTTCCCCGATGTGGACGATCCCATGACCTGCTATTACCCGTTCCTGCCGGATGGCTTGGGCCGGGCCACTGCTCCCGCAAAGGGCGGAACCGGGATGCCCACGGCTTACTGGGACTCGGAAATGGCCGGGATGGAAGGGGTCGGAAAGCTCATCTGGAGAAACAACATCCCCTTTGTGAGCCGGCTTGCCAACGGGCGCAAATACCTCATCAGCGACTCCAATCCCCACGCCGTCTGCCTAATCAAGGGCGACGATCTTCTGCCCGTGGGCAACATCGATGTCTGGACGCCGAACTTCCATCGTCTGCCGGACGGAAGCCGTCCGAACAAACCTTGCACCATCAGCGTGTGGATCGACCGCAACGGCGACCACAAGCCGCAGCCGGAGGAGATGACGGCCATTACGGATGTCGAGGGCAAGACGCTCGTGCCGATGCAGGATCAAATGTCATCGATGTGGCTGGATCGGGACGGGAACGCCTTCCTGCTGACGGAGGCCAACAAGATATTAAAAATTCCGGCCGCTGGGTTCGAGAAGAATGGGGCGATTCGCTGGAACCCGGCCAAGGCCAGCTACATTATCAACGGCATCATTCCAAGCCTGCTGGACCATAGTATCGGCGGAAGGCAGGGCATCGCGGGCGTGCGCACCGACAAGGACGGCAACATCTACACCTGCCTCTCCAGCGTCGTGCCCGCCCTGACCCCGGCGCTCGAAGCCAAGATCAAAGCGATGTATCCCGAAGTGCCGCCCTCGAAATGGTGCGCTTACGCGAACCCGGAAATGGCGAAGAAGTTGTCCGAGGGCCTCGGCCACACTGCCGAATCGAACATCGCCAAGTTCGCCAAGTACAGTCCTGAGGGAAAATTGATCTGGATGGCCGGACGCAAGGCCACCGCTGCCGCCAAGCCCGGTGAGATATACCATTTCTGGACGATCGGCGGCATGATTGGCGACAACTACATTTCTGGATGCAGCGAATGGGGGCCGATCAGCTTCTACACCAGCGACGGTTTCTACGTTGACACCATCATGAACGATCCTGGCAGCATACCGCCTGCGGAACCTTATACTTTCAGTAGTGAAAATTTCGCCGGCCGCGTTCAGTCCTTCACCAAGCTCGGCAAAGTCTACGCCTACGACCAGGGCGGCATCTATGCCATCGACAGCTTTGACAAAAACCTCAAGGTGGCTGGCGAGCGACGGTTGTATGGCACTGTAGAACTGGACAAGGTCTACGAGACTGCCGAGATGCCGACACCGATGGCGACAAGTCTCAATATCGCGCCGATCTCGGGCGATATTTCCCAGGACTCAACATGGGCTTCCATGCCGAAATCAACCTTGATGCTGGGCAGCGCGACGCTCGCGATGGCGCAGATCGGTTACGACAAGGAAAACCTCTACGCAAAGTTCCATGTAGTTGACAACACACCGCTGCAAAACGGCGGGGATGATCCGAATGTGGTCTTCAAAAGCGGAGACGTGGTGGGGCTCGATCTCGGGCCGGGCGGGGATCGCAGCAAGCCCGGGCCGATGTTGGGTGACCTTCGCATTCTGGCGGCAAAGCTTAAAGGACAGTCGCGCCTCATCGCTATGAAGCCGCTCTCAGCCCAAGAGAAAAAACCGCAGTCCTATTTCACTCCAGCGTCGGGAACGAAGCCGTTCGACTTCGTAGGCGACATCCCCGGAGGCAAGATAGTTTTAACGCCAGATGCGGATGGCAGAGGCTATACGGCGCTGATGACCGTCCCTCGGAACTTCCTCGAGTTCCCCCTGGCTCCGGGCACCCAACTCAAGGGCGACGTGGAGGTGTTGCTCTCGGGAATGAAATCTCAGGGCTTGCAAGCGGCCTCACGAAACTGGCTGCTCTCCGGCGGACACTCGGAGACGACGATGACGGATGACATTCCAACCGAAGCCTGGCTATATCCGCAGTATTGGGGAGATGTGTCAGTAAAGTGAGTTTACAGTCAAACCGATGAAGCGATCTCCCCGTGATCCCCGGGAAAGAGTAGAACACAGGGTTGCAAAGCTGCTTGTGGATTCATAAAAGATTTTGAAACTTTCGCATTTTTCTCCCTGTTTAATCTGTCGCCCCAACTACCGGAGCAGTTTGCCTCAACTACCGGAGTAAAGTGCCCTAACTACTCCGGTAAAATGCAAAAATCCTCCCGTTCCGGCCTCCGTCTGTGCAAAAAAAGCCAATCCGGCTCAAAAAAGGAAAGGCAATCGGGCGCTTCAAAACGGCCTCGACTTCCGGAAAACGCCCTGCTCTGATCCCAAAAACCCCCGAAATGGACAACAGATGCTTTATCTTACGACTACGGCAGTTGTCCAATATCTGTTAGGCTGTTAGCCCATGTTCCACCGTATTCATTCCTTTCTATATGGTTCGGCACCGGCCTCCTTCGAGAGCCAATACAGCATTCACGAGGCTGCTGAGCGTCTTCGCGCTGTCACCAAAAGAAGCGTTTTTAGCGCTTTCACTGCTCAGGCGCTGGTGGGTAAGGTGTCCGAGTCTCGAGTCCATCTTCAGCGGGTGATCCCATTCGTAGGCAACTCCTACAAGCCTTTCTTTGTTGGCCACTTTGAACAAACAGAGCGAGGCTCTGTCCTCATCGGCCGCTTCACGATGCACTGGACTGTCAAGGTGTTCAATACGTTCTGGTTTGGTTTCTGTCTTCTGTGGACCGCCTTGGCCACTGTTGCAAGCGTTCTGAAACCGTCAGACACTTGGTACTTCCCGCTCTTTGGCGTCGGTATGCTGCTGGTCGGTACCCTCATGGTACAGGTTGGCAAGTGGTTCGCCCGCAATGACGTCGCCTGGCTATCCGATGTCATAGCATCAGCCCTGTCTGTTCCATCCTCGGCCCAACCAGATCGCTCCAGCTGACCTCGCACGTTGGGGTTCTTTCATGTTCTCCCTCAACACTCCTTCGTTCTTGTTTTCTCCCGCTCGACAGCTGAGCTTTGCGTTAGGTCGGATATCTCCCCGTGATCCCCGGGAAAGAGTAGAACACAGGGTTGCAAAGCTGCTTGTGGATTCATAAAAGATTTTGCAACTTTCGCATTTTTCTCCTGTTTAATCCGTTGCCCCAAACCCATCCTCTTCTTTTATCTTATGCGTAACCCCCCATCTTGGTTCCTCGTTGTTGTCCTCACTTTGGCAAGTTTCTTGGGCAATTTTTCCGCCCGGGCGTTCGATTTGTCCAACGGCCTGATGATCGCCGTGCCTGCGCCGAAAGGTCCGCCCGCTCTTGACGGGTCCGACAAGGGCTGGGACCTGTCGGCAGCGGAGCCGATGTGGATGTCCATGCAACTCGCCAAAGAGCTACATGCCAGTCTGGCCCTGAATTACGATGACGATAATCTTTATGTGTATGCCAAGGTGAGCCTGCCGGGGCGTAAGATGTCCAATCACAATGGCCTGACCGATCCGTTCTGGATCGGTGATATTGTCGAATTGCGTCTTTGTTCCGATCCGTCGCTGGGTTATCCCCTGAGCAACAGCAATCCGGTGATGCACACCTCCAAGCAGGTTTGCCACATTACCTTCTGGAAAAACACCGACGACGGAAAGAATTTCATCAACATCCTGTATGGTGGCATGCACGGTGGCGGCCAGGGGAAGGCATTTAACCCGCCCGGCAGCAAGGTTGTGTTTACCGAAACGGAGAACCAGTATGTGATGCAGGCGGTGTTACCTTGGTCGTCGCTGAATGTTCCCGGCGGAAAAAATCCATTCAAGCCCGGTTCCCGGATGACGAATATTTTTGGGCTGCATTGGGCGAACGCAGGGTGGTTCTACGCAGTCAATGCAGTTTACTCGACCAGCCCAGGGGATTTTGCTTTCATGCAGTGGCAATATTGGGGACAGACGGAATTTAGCGCGACGGGCAATCTGAAGCCGCGTCATGGGACGATGGAGGAGGCGCTGGCCTCTGCCACAGATGAGCCGGTAGGTGTGCCAATTTCCGTCAAAGTGCCGGAAGCAGGCAAACTTTCGATTAACATTGTGGGTGAGAAGGGCGAGGTGGTCCGCGAGGTGATCGGCGGACAACCAGTGAAGGCTGGCAAATACACGACCTATTGGGATGGGCGTGACCAGTGGGGGTTCGCGCAGGCACCTGGCAAGTATCACTGGGCCGCTTATTTTTCCCATGGGCTGAAAACAAAGCTGGTCGCTATTGTCGGTTCCTCAGGCAACCCACCTTATCCGACGGATGATGGCAAGGGCGGCTGGGGCGGCGACCACGGCGTGCCTAGCGCGGTGTCGGCGGACGACAGCGGCATCTACTTCGGCTGGACAGGCTGTGAAGCGCAAGCGGGGATCGTGAAGATCGACTACGCGGGCAATACGGTCTGGCGGCGGTCGCCCTATATCCAGGGTGGCGGCGGTTCTTTGCGGGCGATGGCCTCCAACGGCAAGTATGTATTTGCAGTCTACAGCGGGCTGCATTCATCGCTGACCCGCCTCAATCCGCAGACAGGACTCCCCGTGCTGTTCGGCAATGAAGCGGACAAGGGAGTGACGGTGCCTTTCGGACCGGCTGCGGTTGCAGGCGGTGGGTTGACGGTCATCAAAGCCCCCGAAGGCAGCCTGCCAGCAGAGGGCGGAGTGAACGGCATGGGCCGCACGCCCGCGCCAGAGGACGGCACGGCACCGGAATGCATCGGCCTGGCGGCGACGGCGAACGAAGTCTTCGCCTCGGTCTATTCGCAAAACATTATCCAGGTGCTCGATGCCGAATCGGGGCAGCCGACGCGCACGCTCCCCTGCCCGGCTCCACGCGGACTGGCTCTCGATGCGCAGGGCAATCTTTATGCCACCAGCTTTGGCACCAGCCAGTCGCCACAAATCGTTTGCTTCAAAGGCGCGCAGGGAACCCCGACACCGGTAATTACCACCGGACTGGTTGCTCCCGTGGGCGTAACGGTTGACGCTTCGGGAAAAATCACAGTCACCGATGAAGGCACGAGCCAGCAGATCAAGACGTTTTCGCCGGACGGCAAGCTGGTTCGCTCTCTGGGCAAAGAAGGCGGACGTCCTTGGGCGGGCGCTTATGATCCAACAAGCTACCGGGATCCCTTCCAGATCACAGCGGACAAGCAGGGCGGGCTGATCGTGGCAGAGGCATCCATTCCGAAAATATTCAATCGAATTGATGCTGCTTCCGGCAAGACGCTGACGCGCTGGTTTGGCTGGCCGGGTTACGGAGTCGCAAATATAGCGGACCCCGAAGACCCCATGACAAACTATTATCCCTTTGAACCAGAAGGATTCGCGCGGGCAACTGTTCCCGCCGGGGGAACCATCGGGCTACCCGATGCTTATTGGGCTCCCAACAAATGCAATATGGAAGGTGTCGGAAGCTTGTTCGCCGAGCATTTCCCAAGTATCAGCATCCTGGCAAACAGTCAGAAATACTTCATCTCCGATTCCAACCCTCATGCGGTCTGCCTGATCCAGGGGGACAGCATCCAACCGGTCGGACATCTGGATGCTTATAACATGCATGACCGGCGCAAACCGGAAACCAAGGCTGCATTCATCGAGATGTGGATTGATCGTAATGGCGATCACAAGATGCAGCCCGATGAAGTGACGACCATCGACACCGTCGAAGGCAAGCCTTTACCTAATGTGTCCTCAGGAAGTGGCACCATGTGGATGGACCGCCAGGGAAATGCTTACCTGATCACCTCGGCTAACAGTATTTTGAAAATACCGGCCGAGGGTTTTGCGAGCAACGGGGCCATTAATTGGAATCCAGCCAAGGCCACCTACGTCGTGCCAGCCCTTCTGCCCAGCAAACTCAAAGGATTGGGGACAAGTCCCCGGAGTGGCCCGGTCGGAGTTCGCGTTGATAAAGCGGGGAATCTTTATACCTGCATCACCACGGTTATTCCGCAACTGACGCCCGCACTCGCCGGGAAAATCGAGGCGATGTTCCCCGGAATTCCCCAATCGCAATGGTGCGCCTATGCGGATGCGGATCTGGCCAAGCACATGCACGAGGGCCTGGGTCACACGGCCGAATCGAATGCCGTCAAATTTGCCAAGTATGGGCCGGACGGAAAGATGCTCTGGATCGCCGGACGCAAGGCCACGGCAATGCCCAATCCGGGCGAAATGTATCACACGTGGTCAATGAACGACTTGATCGACGACAGCTATGTTTCCATGTGCAGCGAATGGGGGCCAATTTACTTCTACACGAGCGATGGATTTTACGTCGATACGTTGATGAACGATCCCAACAACCTGGCGCCGGGTGGACCCTATACCTTTGGAAGCGAAAATTTCAGCGGACGCGTCCAAGCCTTTGACAAGCTCAAGAAGGTCTATGCCTACGATCAATGCGGTATCTACTCTGTAGATGGATTCGACAACAAGCTCAGGGTCGCGGGCGAACAGCGATTCAAAGGGACGGTCGTGCTGGACAAGACTTATAAGGGGCTTTCGCAAGCGACCGTTGCGTCCAGACTCCAGATCGTGCCGGTTTCGGGCGACATTGCGCAGAGTGCAACGTGGAGTTCCGCCCCCACCGTGACCGTGATGAATAGTAGCGGAGCCCCGCTTGCGACAGCGCAGGTGGGCTACGACAAAGACAATCTCTACGCGAAGATTCATGTCGCGGACGAGACACCGCTGCAGAATGCCGGGAACGATGCAAACGTGGTCTTCAAAAGCGGCGACGTAGTGGGGCTCGATCTGGGGCCTGCGGGGGATCGCAACAAGCCGATGCTGGGCGATCTGCGCATCCTGGCGGCGAAGATGCAGGGCCAGTCGCGGTTGATCGCGATGAAACCGATTTCCAAGCAGGCAAAACAGCCGCAACCCTATTCCACACAAGCCTCCGGCACCAAGTCGTTCGATTTCGTCGGCGACATTCCCGGCGGCAAAGTGGTGCTGACAGCGGATGCCAACAACAAGGGCTACACGGCGCTGATGACAGTGCCGCGCAGCTTTGTGGAATTCCCGATCACCTCTGGTGGGGCCATCAAGGGCGACGTGGAGGTGTTGCTCTCCGGGGCCAAATCTCAAGGCATCCAAGCAGTGTCACGCAACTGGCTCTACTCCGGCGGACATGTGGAAACCACGATGACCGACGACGTTCCGACCGAAGCGTGGCTCTATCCTCAATACTGGGGTGATGTGACGGTAAAGTGAGTTTGCACTCAAGCCGATGAAACTGCCTTCCCCTGCTATGGAGCCGGTGATGTCAAACAAAAAAGCGTCCTTAACGTCCCGGAATGAAACATTATGTTCATCGGACGCACTTCGCTGAAAGAATGTTCCCCCCGAACGCCCCTGCGGCGAGCAG